>SMTZ1_10011785_pt1 | contig 12080 bp, 10 predicted proteins | sample DeeMarSWOR136_30_FD_25667 | JGI IMG/M metagenome (IMG submission 25667) | reverse complement strand
TGCTATGTTGACCAAGCTATATGGGCCAGAGCCAAAAGGTGAGACACGCTACAGTCCCGCTAAATGCGTTGGCGCTAAACCAAAAATCATTCAGGGCGATCCAGACCCCAATAAAATCTCAACCAGCTATGTAGAGCGCCAAAATCTGACAATGCGAATGAGTATGAGGCGCTTTACTAGGCTCACCAATGCGTTCTCAAAGAAGATAGACAATCACAAGATGGCCGTTGCCCTGTATTTTATGCACTACAACTTTGTCCGACCCCACAAGGCATTAGCTGACCCCTACCCAACAACACCAGCGATGGCAGCAGGGGTTAGCGACCATATATGGACATTTGAGAAGATTGTGGGGTTGCTAAACAGGGCGAAATAAAACTATTGACTATCTAAGTAGTCAGTAGGATAATTACTCTTGCCGCCGATGAGCAGGCGGCAAGGAGGTGCAAAGTGCGTTGGCACAATTTTTGCACTGAGCCGAGTCCACGTTGAGTAGAGTGTAGTACACTGCACACCCCAGAGCTAATCATGGCCGAGCAGGGGTTTGAACCGTTTCCTGGCAGGCCTGGTTAGTTTTGGGCAACCCCACACACGGCTCATGAAAAAATGTGCGGGGGTTTTACTGCCGTGCTGATGCCTTAGGCAAGCATCGGGGCTCTTAGCGGTTTAGCCGACTCAGCTAATGGGGCAATTACAACCCTGTGATTGGGGCAGGGTAAGCTCCTCCTCATCTTTCACCTAGGAGTGAGCCTGCCTCATTTATTTCACCATTGACACATTTCCCTTCAGTAGTATAATCCACGCTAGGAAGGGGGTGTGTTATGCCTGCTAAAAAACCAATAAAGCCAGGAGAAACAGTTGAGGATTCAGGCATTTACCAGAGTAGCAAGTCTAAGATAAGAGCTACAATGGTAAAGGGAGAGACTGCTCCACCTACCCAACAGAAGGGCGAGAAGTGGACACAGGTTGTTGATACAAATCCGAAGACATAGCCGGTTCATCAAACTTACAATCTATATATAGTCGCCCCTCATTCAAACTGAGGGCTTGGTAATATTGACAAGATGGACACCTATTACCATCTTGCTCTTTGCCCGTCTGTGGGCAAAAGATAATCTGTTTAGGATAAACCTCCATTAAACCCTCCTCAAAATGATACACTACCGAGATTTTTCCCACCCCACCTTGTTTAGCGTACGTTATTTCTTCCCACCCAATACCCGCCCTATAAAGGTTAAACCTTTATAAATTCCTTATTTGGGGTTACGCCTCCCCACCCCCGTTTCGGGGGGTCTTAAAGGGGGCGAAGCCCCCTTTAAAAAGACTTCTGTTGGGTGGGTTGGTGTGGGACGAAGACCTGGGGAGGGGGCAAATAGCGAAAAATTGACAGCTTGGGCGTCTGACGCTAAAATTGATTGGTGCCAGCGATTTTCATTCCCGTCGTTGCCGCTTGTCCTTCAGGGCACAGCCCGGTAGGGACCTAAGAAAGGGGGACTATATTGACCCAGGTCACCGAAGCCAAGCCAGCCGTTAATATCAACGAGGACTATTGCAGCCGCTGCTCTATCTGCGGCTCTCTTTGCCCCTACGACGCCATAAGCAAAGATGCTGAGAGCGATAAAATAGTCCTAGATATAGAGAAGTGCCAGGTCTGTGGTATCTGTGCCTCCGCCTGCCCGGCCCGGGCTATCGATACCATCTACTACGACCGCGACTCCCTGCTCAGCTATCTGAGGAAGGTGAGGCCTAACTACAAGAGCGACACGCTGGTGGTGATGTGCAAGGGCAGCGCCCCCGACTTTAGCCAGGTGGGCAAGCTCTTCGGGGTAAAAGAATTTGTCCCGCTTTCCGTGCCCTGTGTCGGGCGCGTCTCCGAGGAGTTGCTTTTGGCGATGATGGCGGAGGGGATGAATAAGATTGACATACTCGCCTGTGACGAGGACTACTGCCGCTTTCAGCGGGGCAGCCCGCTCACGGCGCGGCGCGTTATGGCCTTAAACCGCATGCTGGAGCAGTTGGGCTATGGCCCTGACGCCATAACCATGAAGCGCAACAGCCTCAAGGTGAAGGTGGATAAAGACCTCTGTATCTCCTGCGGCAACTGCGTCTTCTACTGCCCCTACGATGCACCCAAGCTGGAGAGCCAGGGGGGGATAAGCTTTGACCTGGACGCCTGCCGCGGCTGTGGCTTATGCGTTTCCCTCTGCCCCGCTTTCGCCCTCGATCTGGAGAACTGGGAAAGGGACAAAATCTCAGAGCTGCTGCCTGAGCTAATCGCCGAGATGAAGTCGCCTAAGATTCTTATCTTCCGCTGCCAATGGGCGCTCTATCCTCCCTTGAACGGCGATGTCAGCCCTAACGTGCGCACCATAGAACTGCCCTGCTCGGGGCGGGTCGAAGCCGTGCACGTCCTAGAGGCATTGCAGAGCGGCGCCGACGGCGTCATGGTGATTGCCTGCGCCGAGGACGACTGCAAGCAGGAAGGGGTGAGCGCAAAAGCCGAGCACGTGGTGGCTAGAATCAAAGGCCAGCTGGAGCAGATTGGGCTGGGGGAGAGGCTGGGCTTCGGCTCGGTCTCACCGCGCTATGAAGGCAAGGCGGAAGAGGCGATAAAGCAATTCCGCCAGCAAATAGAAGCTATCGGTAAGAAGGGGAAGACAAAATGATTGTAACCGTACTGAAGCCACTGGACGAAATCCTAGATTTAATATCTCCCTACAAGAAGATTTTAATCGCGGGCTGCGACGGCTGCACCCAACCGCCGCGGGGGATGCGGGAGGCTAAGACCTTAAAGCAATTGCTGGAGCTGGCGGGCAAGCTCCAGAAAAAGAATTTCCAGTTCAAGCTGACCTCGGTGGTAAAGCAGTGCGATTCCGTGCTGACTAAATCGGCAATAAAGCCCTACGTTGACGATATTGACGCCGTGCTTTCCCTTGCCTGCGGAGCAGGGCCGCAGACGGTAGCCGAGATTTTTCCCGACCTGCCCGTCATACCCGCCCAGAACTCCCACTTCGTGGGTATCGACGACCGGGAGGGGGCTGCCATGTTCGACAGCTGCTCTTCCTGCGGTGACTGCGTTTTAGCCCTGACCGGTGCCGTCTGCCCGATTACGCGCTGCGCCAAGGGACTGCTCAACGGCGCCTGCGGTGGGGCGCGGGAAGGTATGTGCGAGCTCGACCCGGAGCGGGACTGCGCCTGGGAGCTTATCTACAAGCGTTTGGAGAGGCTGGGGCAGCTGGACAGGCTCAAGGAGTTCCAACCGCCGCGCAACTACCAGAAGAAAGCCTGGAAGGTGGCCCCTTAATATTTAGGCTTGGCTCTCCCTCAGGCCAAATTGCACATAGCGACCCTAGCTGATATAATCAAACAGCTATGGTTCCCGCCAAAAAACCTCAAAAAGACGATAGCCTGGAGACAATGCGCCACTCCGCTTCACACGTGCTGGCGGAGGCGGTGCTGTCCATGTTCCCCGACGCCAAATTTGGCATTGGCCCTGCCACCCAAGACGGCTTTTACTATGACTTCGAGCTGCCCCGTCCGCTGACCCCTGATGACCTGCCCGTCATCGAGGCCAAAATGCAAGAGCTGGTTAAGGCCAACCTGCCTTTCAAGCGCGAGGAGCTATCCAAGAAGGACGCTAAAGCGCTCTTCGCCAAGCAGCCCTACAAGCTGGAGCTAATCGAAGAGATTGAAGACGAAAAGGTCGGCGTATACCGCCAGGGGGCTTTCGTCGATCTGTGCCGTGGTCCTCACGTGAACGCCACGGGCGACATCAAAGCCTTCAAGCTGGTCAGTATCGCGGGGGCTTATTGGCGGGGGGACGAGCATAACCCCATGCTACAAAGGGTCTACGGCGTCGCCTTCGATACCGAGAAGTCTCTAGACGAATATCTCAGCAAGCTGGAGGAGGCGGCCCGACGCGACCACCGCAAGCTGGGCAAGGAGCTTGACCTCTTCAGTATCCACGAAGATGCAGGGCCGGGTCTGGTGCACTGGCACCCCAAGGGCTCAATCATACGCTGCGTCATCGAGGACTTCTGGAAAGAAGAGCACTTTAGGCGGGGCTACGAACTACTCTACACCCCACATATTGGCAAGCTGGACCTCTGGAAGACGAGCGGGCACTGGGAGTTTTATCGTGATTACCTCTACAGCCCGATGGATGTTGAGGGGCAGGAGTATATAATCAAGCCGATGAACTGCATCGGGCATATCCTTATCTATAAGACGAGTCAGCGCAGCTACCGCGAGTTGCCTTTGCGCTATGCCGAGCTGGGCACGGTCTATCGCTACGAGCGCTCCGGGGTCCTGCACGGGCTTTCGCGGGTGCGCGGCTTTACCCAGGACGACGCCCACATCTTCTGCCGCTTCGACCAGCTGGAGGACGAGGTGGCCGGCGTGCTCGAGTTGGCGCTGTTCATGGTGGATACTTTCGGTTTCAGTAACTATAAGGTCTTCCTTTCCACCTGCCCCGAAAAGTACGCGGGCGATACTAAAATCTGGGAGCAGGCCACCGATACTTTAGCCAAGGCTCTTGATAGGCAGAAACTTGCCTACGAAATCGACCCCGGTGAGGGGGTGTTCTACGGGCCCAAGATAGATATAAAGTTCGAGGACGCGGTGGGTCGGGGGTGGCAGGGGCCGACGATACAGGTCGATTTTAACCTTCCGGCGCGCTTCGATGTCAGCTATATCGGCGAGGACGGGCAGGAGCACATGGTGGCTATGGTGCACCGCACTGTTTTGGGGAGCATGGAGCGCTTCCTGGCTTCTTTGATTGAGCACTACGGTGGGGCTTTCCCGGTCTGGCTGGCGCCCGTGCAGGCGGCGTTGATACCCATCGCCGACAGGCACCTGGAATACGCCCGCAAGCTGGAAGCCGAGCTTAAAAAGGAGGGGATAAGGGGGGTGGTGGACGCCCGCTCGGAAACAGTAAACATGAAGATACGGCAGGCGCAAATGGAGAAAGTGCCCTATATGCTGGTGGTCGGGGATAGGGAGGTGGCCGACGGCACCGTTTCCGTACGACTGCGCAGCGGGGAGCAGGCCAACGACCAGCCTTTTGCCGCCTTCAAGAAGAAATTGAAGGGGATTATCGCCAGCCGTAGCCTGGAATTGAAGCTCTAAAACTTGACTAGCACAGGCTGTTATGCTATAGTTTTTGCCCGTAAAGCTTAAGGGTTGCGGGAGGTAAACAGGACATAGTTAAATCGCTACGGGTTAACCAGGGCATTAGAGCCAGGGAAGTACGCCTGGTGGGGGAGAAGGGTGAGCAGCTGGGGATTATGCCCATAGGCCAGGCGTTGGAGACGGCGAGGAGGCATGACCTTGACCTGGTTGAGGTAGCCCCTACCGCAACACCGCCAGTCTGTCGCCTTCTTGATTACGGCAAGTACAAGTACGAGCAGTCCAAGAAAGAGCGCGAGCAGAGGAAGAGCCAGAAGGTTTCCCTGCTGCGCGAGGTCAGGCTGCGACCCAAGATTGACCATCACGACTTTGAGTCCAAGACTAGGTCGGTTAGGAAATTGCTGGGGGAGGGTGATAAGGTCAAGGTGACGGTGCGCTTCCGGGGACGGGAAATCACCCACCCCGAAATCGCCTGGGGTTTGTTGCAGCGGATGACGGAGTCGCTGCAGGGGGTGGCGGCTATTGCCCGGCAACCGGTGATTGAGGGTCGGAGTATGACCGTAATCCTCTCGCCATTAGCCGCTCAGAAAGCAAAAACGACAGAGAAGAGCGAGGCATTAAAGGGGACTTAGAAAATTGCCGAAAATAAAAACCCATAAGGGAGCCAAGAGCCGCTTCCACATCACGGGTAGCGGCAAAATTATGCGAGTTAAGGGTGGAAAGAGCCATTTGCGCCGCCGTAAGCCGAAGCGGGTGCGTCGTCTCTTCGACGACACCATACCGCTGAACGCTGTCGACCGGCAGCGGATTAAGCGGCTTTTGCCCTACGGTGTGAAGTAGGTAGGGGGATGTTTTGAGAATCAAACGAGGTGTAACCAGTCACCGCCGCCATAAGAAAGTATTAGCTATGACCAAGGGGCATAGGGCCACCCGTCATTCCCTTTACCGCCGTGCCAAGGAATCCATGCTCCACGCGTTGAGTTACGCCTATGCCCACCGCCGCGAGCGCAAGGGCGACATGAGGCGGCTCTGGATAGTGCGGGTCAGCGCCGCCAGCCGAGCGCAGGGGCTTAGCTATGGGCAGTTTATCTACGGCCTGAAGCAGGCGGGGGTTGAGGTTAACCGTAAGGTCCTGGCCGATATGGCGGTGCGGGAGCCGGAAGCCTTTGCCAACCTGGTGACAGTGGCGAAGAAGAAAGTCAAAGAGTAAAGGGTTTTTGTCGTGGAATCTGAGAGGGGCTAAAAGCCCCTTATTTTTTTGTCCCCACTCCGGGTTTCACTTCCCACCCAATACCCACCCTACAGAAGTGTCACTTCTATAAATTTCTCTCCCCCAACCCCATTTTGGGGGTTTGAAAGGGGGCAAAGCCCCCTTTCTACATTAAAGGGTGGTGGGTGGGAAAAGATTAAAAAGGGGTGGGGATTGCTTCGCGGGAATGACAATTCCTGTTCTCTCCTTGACCCCTAACTAGCCGATAACCTATAATCCAGACAACCATGATAAGCGAACTTGAAGAACTATTAGCTAACGCCCTTATGGAGCTGGAGGCAGTCACTCGGGACAAAGAGCTGGAAGCCTGGCGGGTGCGTTATCTAGGCAAGAAGAGCCAGCTGACTACCATTCTACGCGGTCTGGCCAAGCTGCCCATGGAGGAGAGGAAAAAGATAGGGGCTTTGGCCAACCGCATCAAGGCCGAGCTGGATAACAGCTATCAGCAGAAGATTCAGCTACTCCGCGAGGACCAGCTGGCGGGCGCCGTCGGCGCTGAAGTACTCGATATCACCCTGCCCGGGCGTCTTATTCCCGCCGGGCGTTTGCATCCCATCACCCAGACCATAAACGAGATTCACGAAATCTTTGTTTCCATGGGCTTCCAGGTGATGGAGACGCCCGAGGTGGAGTGGAACTACTATAACTTCGAGGCGCTGAACATCCCCAAACACCACCCCGCCCGCGACAGCATGGCTACCCTTTGGGTGGACTATAAGAACGAGAAGGGCGAAAGGGACATGCTGCTGCGCACCCACAACACGGCGGGGGACATCCACGCTATGGAGATAATGAAACCGCCGATTCGGGTGGTGACCACGGGCAAGGTCTATCGCTATGAAGCTAGCGATGCCACTCATACCCCCATGTTCTACCAGATTGACGGCTTTGCCGTGGACAAGAGCATCACCATGGCCGAACTAAAGGGTACGCTATACGAGTTCGCCCGCCGCTTCTTCGGTGAGGAAAGAAAGGTGCGCTTCCGCTGTGACTACTTCCCATTCGTCGAACCGGGGGTGGAGATGGCTATAGAGTGCGGTGTCTGCGGCGGTAAGGGCTGCCGGCTTTGCGGCGACAGCGGCTGGATTGAGATACTGGGGGCGGGGATGACCCACCCCAAGGTTCTGGAGAGGGGTGGCCTAGACCCCAAGGTCTATTCCAGTTTTGCCTTCGGCATGGGCATAGATAGATTGCCCATGCTCCGTTACGGCATCGATGATACCAGACTTTTCTACGGCAGCGACCTTAGATTTTTGAGGCAGTTCTAGATGAAAGTTTCATTAAGCTGGCTTAAAGACTACGTAGATATAAAAATAACAGTTGACGAGCTTGCCCGTAAGCTTACCATGGCTGGTACCGAGGTCAAGGCCTGGCAGGTTGTCGGCGGCAGCTGGGAGAACGTCTTTATCGGACAGATTAAGGCCATCGACCCCCACCCCAATGCCGACCGCCTCACCCTGCCGACGATAGACCTGGGCACCGAGCAGCAGACCGTAGTCTGCGGGGCGCCCAACCTCAAGCTGGGGGATAAGGTGGTTTTCGCTCGCGTTGGCGCCAGGCTCGTTGACGCTCACACCGGGCAGTCATTCACCCTGAAGTTGGCCAAGATAAGGGGGGTGGTCTCGGAGGGGATGGTCTGCTCGGAACGGGAGCTGGGCATCTCCGATAGCCACGAGGGAATCATGGTTCTGCCCGCCGAGGCACCGGTGGGTAAACCGCTGGCCGACTATATGGGCGACGTCATCCTCGACCTGGATATAACGCCCAACCGCCCCGATTGCCTCTCCGTTATCGGCATCGCTCGCGAAATCGCCGCCTTAACCGGGGAAAAGGTTCGTCTGCCTGAAGACGATTATAATGAATCAGACACTACCATTGATAGTCAGGTATCGGTGGAGATTGCCGACCCCGACTTATGCCCGCGATACAGCGCCAGCTTGGTAAGGGGGATAAAGATTGGCACTTCGCCGCCCTGGATGCAGCAAAGGCTTATTGCGGCCGGGATGCGCCCGATAAATAACATCGTCGATATTACCAACTACGTTATGCTGGAGTACGGCGAGCCACTGCACGCTTTTGACTATGACCAGATTAGAGGCAAGAAAATTATTATCCGCCGTGCTAAAAAGGGCGAGGTCATGGTTACGCTGGACACATGCTGGTTATCGCCGACACCGAGAGGGCGGTGGCGCTGGCGGGGGTGATGGGGGGCTATGACAGCGAGGTCACCGATGATACCACCAACATCTTTCTGGAGGCGGCCAGCTTTAATCCCGCCAGCATCTACGAGACGGGCCACAGCCTGGGCCTGCCCAGTGAAGCCCGCCTGCGTTTTGAGCGGGGGATTAGCGCGGGGGTAGCCATTCCGGCGCTGAAAAGGGCGACGCAGCTTTTGGTCGAAATCGGCGGTGGCCAGGCCGCCAAGGGCTTTATCGACGCCTATCCCGGCCAAAAGAAAGCGGCGCCCGTCCGGCTGCGGGCGAGTGAGGCAAAGCGGCTGCTGGGTGTTGATTTCAGCGTCAAGCAGATGAAAGATACGCTGGTGGCTCTGGGTTTCGAGGTCAAAGCCGGAGGCAGCGCCGAGCTGCTGGCTATCGCCCCTTACTGGCGCAGCGATGTCAGCCTTGAAGAAGACCTCGTCGAAGAGGTCGCCCGCATCATCGGCTACGACGAGATACCGATTACCATGCTCAGCCAGTCGCTGCCCCCTCAGGATCCGTCACCGATGCTAAAGCTCAAGCCGCGGGTGAGCCGTATATTGGCCGACTACGGCTTCCAGGAGGTCATCACCTTTTCCATGATGGGAGGGGAAGCCCTGAATAAGCTTTCGCCCCAGTCACAACCGTCGGAACTGGTGCGCCTGGCCAACCCCATGACCGCTGAGCAGGAGTATATGCGCCCGACGCTGCGGGCCAACCTGCTCTCGGCCTTGGAAGCCAATCTCAGGCACGAAGAGAAAGGTGTCAGGCTCTTCGAACTGGGCAGGGTATATCTAAACCGAGAGAAAGATTTGCCCAACGAGCCGGAGATAGTCTGCGGGGTGGTGGTGGGGCCCAGGTTCGAGCCGTCCTGGCGGGGCGGCAACGAGGCGCTCGATTTCTACGACGCTAAGGGCATAGTCGAGGGCTTATTCGGGCAGCTGGGTATTGAAGCCGTCTTCGAGGCGGGCTCGGACGAAAGCCTGCATCCCTTCAAGCAGGCGGCGGTCGTGGTCGGGGGGAAAAGGTTGGGGGTGGTCGGCGGATTGCACCCTAAAGTTGCGGATGCCTTTGAGATTACCGAGGAGGTCTATCTCTTCGAGGTCGATTTGACGGCGCTGCTGCCCCTTACTTTGGAGCATAAGATGTTCCAGCCGATTTCGCGCTTTCCGGCCGTGGTCAGGGATATGGCGCTGGTCGTCGATACCAGCGTGACCAATGCTCAAATTCAGGCGATTATGCGGGGCTTTTCGCTGGTGACCGATATTGCCCTCTTCGACCTCTACAGCGGGGAGCAGTTGCCGGCGGGCAAGAAGTCTTTAGCCTACCGCATCAGCTACCAGTCGCCGGAGCACACGCTGACCGACGACGAGGTCAACAAGGTCCAGCAGCAGATTCTGAATAAGCTGTCGAAACAGCTGGGGGCAAGCTTAAGGGGTTAGAGGCCTTCCCCTCCCACCTTGTTTAGCGTACGTATGGATTTCCCGACCAATGCCCACCCTACAGAGGTGTAACCTCTATAGACTTCTCTCCACAATCCCCCTTTTGGGGGGTTCTTAAGGTGGGCGAAGCCCCCCTTTAAAAGACTTCTGTTGGGTGGTTTGGTGTGGGACGAAGACTTGGGGGGAGGGGTTATCATATGTTATCAGGACTGCCAACCATGTCGGTAGTCTAAGGGGGTCTGTCCGCTATTTCCTCCAGCTTTTCCTCTATAAACATTTCCGCTTTCAGCAGGTCTTTTTCATTGGGCCTGCCCCGTATATCCCCGTGAAAAGTCCTGGGTGTTGGGTCATGAAGGTATTCTCCCGGACAGCAGAAACGCCCGATACATTGGAATTTAAAATGTTCCATTTCCAGCGCCAGCAGTTGCAGGGCGGGCTCGGCTTCTTTAGGGCCAAATTCATAGCCGGAATAGGTGATAAAAACTATCCCCTTTTTGGAATCAGGCCCGAGCACTATTTTCCGGTGTAACTTCAGGATTCGCGGATCTTTGGTAGGCGGAAGGGCTTTCGGTATCGGCTCTTTTATGTAGGTGAGGCTTTCTCCCCTGTCTCTAAGGGGTAATCTGGGGTCTACCCCGTATATCTGATTTCTTATCAAAGCTAGTATTTCGCTGTAGGGAAGGTGTAGTATGACCCCTGAACCTACACACAAGAAGTCGTAGTTGGCAAGGTCAAAGGGAGGCTTAAAAATATCCTCCGCTTTTCGGCGGACCTTAAACATATCGCATGCCCAGCCGTTCTTCTCGAAGGTGCTCTTAAATCGTTCGGCTACCTTTTCGGTGTGACCTGTGTACGATGAGTAAAGAATCAAGCATTTATTAGCCATTTCTCCCCTTTCTGCTGTAACAGCTGGATTCCTGATTCTAATTCTTCATCGATCTGGAATCAGAGGGGTGTGGTGAATAAACTAATCAGAAATAAGCGCTTTTAATCTTTTGGCTATTCCCTCTAGCGGCAGAAGCTGAGCTTCTTTCTCCGAGCGCTTCTTTAGCTCGACGCTATTTTTATCCAGAGTGCGGGGGCTGACGGTGAGCCGCAACGGAATGCCCAGCAGGTCGGCGTCGTTGAACTTGACCCCGGGCGATTCCTGGCGGTCGTCGAAGAGGACTTCAAAGCCTGCCTCCTCCAGCTCGGCGTAGAGCTTTTCGGCGACCTCTTCCACTCTAGAGCCTTCCTTATAAAGCGGGCAGAGATACACCTGGTAGGGGGCTAGTGTGAGGGGCCATATAACGCCCTTTTCGTCGTGGTGTCGCTCGATGGCGGCCGCCAGCAGGCGGTCGAGCCCGATGCCGTAGCAGCCCATGACTATCGGTTTCGATACGCCCTTTTCGTCAATGAATAGGGCCCCCAGCTTTTCGCTCAGGAAAGTGCCCAACTTGAAGACGTGTCCGACCTCAATGCCGCGGGTGGCGGCCAGCTCACCGCCGCATTCGGGGCATTTATCACCGGGGCGGGCCTGAGCGATATCGGCGACTATATCCGCCTTAAAGTCCCTGGGGTAGTTGACATTTTTGAGGTGGGTTTCGGGCTTGTTGGCGCCGGCGACGAAGTTGGTGCCCGAGTTCACCGAGTCGTCGGCGATGACAGTAAAGCCCTTGATGCCGACGGGCGATGCCGCACCAGCGACGATGCCCGCCTCGATAACCTCGTCCTCGGTAGCCATGCGCAACTCGCTCGCCTTAAGCTGGTTGTTCAGCTTAATCTCGTTGACGCCTAGGTCGCCGCGGATGACCACGAAGGCAAGCTTGCCGTCGGCGATATAAAAGACCGCCTTCAGGGTATGGCTTTGGGGCACCTTGAGGAAATTAGCCACCTCTTCAATGGAACCCGCACCCGGTGTGGCCACTTCCTCAACGGGCAGGGGCTTACCGTTATCAATCTTTTCCTTGACGCTCACCGCCTTCTCGGCGTTGGCGGCGTAGTGGCACCCTTGGCAGTAGATAATCTCATCCTCGCCGCTTTCGACGACCACCATAAACTCAT
>SMTZ1_10010213_pt1 | contig 12081 bp, 9 predicted proteins | sample DeeMarSWOR136_30_FD_25667 | JGI IMG/M metagenome (IMG submission 25667) | reverse complement strand
CTATGACCGTAAGTTTTGGGAAATCAGTTACTATGGTGTCCAGGTAGGCAGGCCTGGCATATTTAATTTTCAAGGGCTTTGAAATCGGCCCCAGATGGGAAAGCAGCGGGATATTCAGCTCTTGAGCCTTCTCCAGTACCTTGTATGACTCCTCACTGTCAGGATAAAAGCCTGCTGCAGGATGATATTTAAGCCCCCGGCATCCATAGTCGTGCACCGCTCTGTCCAGGATATCAACCGCGTTAGACCTGCGCGGGTCAACCCCGGCAAATGCAACAACCCTATCGGGGTACTTCTTTGCTAGAGAGCCATAAAATTGATTGATCTCGTCCACTGTTTTAGCTGCCTCTCCTATCCCGTATCCCCAATCAATGGCCATAATAAATGCCTTGTCCACCCCCGATGCGTCCATGTTTGCTATCAGCTTAGAGCCATCAGCATCCATCATCGGGTCCATGATGTTGTTCTTTACTTCATCTACTGTAGGAGACCCCAGTTTGTTCTTTCTGAAAAAATCTATCCCGATTTCAGCCAGTTCGTTCCAGTAGTTATCCGATATAATGTCCCATGTCCAAACATGACAGTGCGCATCTATAATCATTTCTTCCTCCTTCCTCTAACCTGGTTAGTTTGTCTTACATCCTCTTTGAGTCCCAGGCTCTTATTAGCCTTTATAGCGCACATTTGCACAGGCAACCGATAAATCGCTCTTCTGCAGATGCTCACGATGGTGCTTGGCCGCCTGGGATGACATGCTACAGCTAAGTATATACACTGAGACATCTCTGGCATCTGATATTTTGCATTTCGCCTGATGGCATACCATTAATAGGTTGGAAATACTTTGGAATAACAAACAATGCCTGATGAAAAAGCATACCACAAAATGTCTATCCTTGTAAGATGGGTTAAGTTTTTGTCGCCATCCTAGACCTAGTTTTTCTTTTGATGCTTCAATCTATACTTAGGAGTTAAGTGTTGCGGCATATATGGAAATGCCTAGAGGTATGAGGATAAGCTGAAGGAGCAGAAAAGCAGTGATGAGTTATGAGAGTTAAGGTACGATTCTGTATGGGGGGAAGTGTCGGAATTGGCAGACGAGCATGACTTAGGATCATGTGCCGTAAGGCGTGGGGGTTCGAATCCCCCCTTCCCCATTAAGATGAGTTGATGGGAAGCAGCAAGAGGCTAGTTAAGGATTTGCAACCTTACCAGCAACGGATAGAAGCGGTGCTGAAGGAGATTATTGGCAGCAATCCTCTGACTTTTTATGATGTATTGCGCTACCACATGGGGTGGCAAGATGAACAAGGTCGCCCTTGCCATCGGGAAGCAGGGAAGTTTATTCGTCCTCTCCTTTGCTTGCTTGGCTGCCAGGCAGCAGGAGGGGATGCAATGCGGATAATGCCTGCCGCGGCAGCGTTAGAGCTCATTCATAATTTCTCCTTGATTCACGATGATATTCAAGATGTTAGCTCCCAACGCCATCACCGCGCCACCGTGTGGAAGATATGGGGTCAGTCACAGGCGATAAATGCCGGCGATGCCATGTTTGCCCTAGCCTTCTCAGCCTTGTTCAAACTAAGGTATAATGGTATAGACGAGCAAAAGGTGGTAACTGCGGCTCAGTTGTTGAATAAAGCTTGCCTGGAGCTTTGTGAGGGGCAATATCTTGATATTGCTTATCAAAGCCGTCTTGATGTCACCATGAAGGACTATCTTGATATGATAGCTAGGAAGACGGCAGCGTTAATGGCTGCATCAACTGCCATAGGGGCATGTTTGGCTATGGATGATGAGAAGATGGTGGATTCTCTCTATGGGTTCGGTAAAGAGCTGGGCATGGCTTATCAAATTCAGGATGATATATTGGGTATCTGGGGAAGGGAGGAGGAGATCGGGAAGCCGGTGAAAGAGGATATTTCACGGAGGAAGAAAACGTTGCCGGTGGTCTACGCCTTTGAGAATTGTGAGGATAGTGACCGTGAAAAGCTAGAAGCGCTTTACTCACAGGAAGTTATTTCAAACGATGATGTTGCCATGGTGGTGGAAATCCTGGACTGCTCAGGGGCGCGCAAACATGGTGAAAAGTTGATAGGACGATATCATCGTCAAGCTTTGGCGAAATTAGGAATAAGCAGTTTAGATTTATCACGTCAGACTTTGTTGAAGGAGATGGCGAGCTTATTGTTGGAACGCGACTACTAGGTACAAAGATGCAAAAAAAGACTGTTAAGGATATGTCCGTTGAGGGGAAGAGGGTTTTAGTTAGGGTTGATTTCAATGTGCCACTGGATATGGAAACAGGTGTCATTACCGACGATAGTCGTATTCAAGCATCACTGCCTACCATTAGGTATCTTGTTACGCATAGAGCAAAGGTAATACTTTGCTCTCATCTAGGGCGTCCTAAGGGCAGAGTTGCTGAAGGATTACGGATGGCGCCGATGGCGCGACGGTTATCAGAACTTCTGGAGTTGCCCGTTGTGACCGCCAATGATTGTGTGGGTGAAGAGGTGAAAAGCAAGGTGGAAATGCTTAGGGAGGGAGACGTCTTCCTTTTGGAAAACCTCCGGTTTCACCCTGAAGAAGAGGCAAACGATCCTTCCTTCGCTAAAGAGCTGGCTGCGTTAGCTGATTTATATGTTGATGATGCCTTTGCAAGCAGCCACAGAGCACATGCCTCTACCGTCGGTGTGGCTCAATATTTGCCAGCAGTGGCTGGTTTTCTGTTGGAGAAGGAATTGCAAGTATTAGGCTGTTTATTAAGCGAGCCAAAACGCCCGTTTGCTTGTGTAGTAGGTGGTGCCAAAGTCAGCGACAAAATGGGGTTGCTACAGAACATGTTAAGGTGGGTAGATGTCTTACTTATCGGTGGTGGTATGGCAGCTACTTTTTTGAAAGCTCAGGGGTATAAAGTGGGCAAATCTACCGTGGAGGAGGACAAATTGGATCTAGCTAAAGAGTTATTGCAGGAGGCAGCTGGGGAGTGGACTGCTAAGATTTTATTACCTGTGGATGTGGTGGTAGCGCCAGCAATTACCCGTGGTGTTAGCAGCCAACTTGTGTCTATAGAGGGGCTTCCTGCTGATAGTTCAATCGTAGATATTGGAGCAAACACCATTGAGCTTTTTTCAGATGTGTTGGGAAAATGCCACACCGTTGTATGGAATGGTCCTGTGGGTGTTTATGAAGTGCCTCCTTTTGACCATGGCACCAGGTCATTGGTGAATGTACTTGCCACTCTCAGTAATGCCACCACTATCATCGGAGGTGGCTCCAGCGCCGAGGTGGTTCAGGAAATGGGGTTAGTTGATAGAATGACCCATGTCTCTACAGGTGGTGGGGCGAGTTTGAGGTTTCTGGAGGGTGCTCCCTTGCCCGGGGTAGCAGCCCTGTTAGATCAGGAAAAATAATAGGAGTCTATCATGCGTATTCCTTTGATTGCCGGTAATTGGAAGATGAACACCACGGTAGCTGAAGCTAAGGAGCTTGCTTCTTCTATGCGAGAGAAGTTGGACAAAATAGAAGGGATAGAGAAAGTAGTTTGCCCGCCGTTTATTTCTTTAACTGCAGTGGGTAGGATACTCCAAGGCTCCTCTGTGAAGTTGGGGGCTCAAAATATGTATTTTGAAGTAAAGGGTGCTTACACAGGGGAAATATCTCCCCTAATGCTTAAAGAGTTTGTAGAATTCGTTATCTTAGGGCATTCTGAGAGGCGCTGGTGCCTTGGCGAGACAGATGAGGTAATTAATAAAAAAGTGCAAGCCGCTCTAGATTTCGGACTGAAGCCTATCTTGTGTGTTGGTGAAAGGCTTGAGGAAAATGAAGCTGGTGAAACAGAACGGGTTATCACTAAACAATTAACGGGAAGTCTAGGTGGCATAAAGCCCACCATTAATTTAGTCATCGCTTATGAGCCGGTATGGGCTATTGGCACAGGCAGGGCGGCTGACGGGTTAACCGCGAAAACCACCATAAAATGTATGCGGGATATCCTTGCCAAGCTTTGGGATAGCGATGTGGCTCAAGAAGTGCGTGTTCTCTACGGTGGCAGTGTTACCAGCAGCAACATTGCCGAGTTTGTTTCCCAGTCTGAAATCGATGGTGCTTTAGTTGGTGGTGCGAGCCTTAAGGCCGATGAGTTTCCGAGCATTGTGAGTCAATCGTCCGTGATTAAAAGACAGGGGGCTTAGCTAAAGAGCTTCGAGGCGATGAGATGTCTTGTTGCTATTGTTGGTCCTACAGCGATAGGTAAAAGCAAGCTTGCCCTTCGATTAGCTTCCGATCTTGAGGCGGAATTAGTAAGTGCCGATAGCCGCCAGGTTTATCGGTATATGGATATCGGCACCAACAAACCAACGCTGGAGGAACAAAAGTCAATTCCTCATCATCTCATTAACGTGGTGAATCCCGATGATGATTTTAACTTGGCGAACTATCTCCACATGGCTCGCCGGGTAATCCAGGATATCCAGCAAAGGGGTAAGTCGCCGTTGCTGGTAGGAGGTAGCGGCCTTTATGTCTGGTCGATAATTGAGGGTTGGAAAATTCCTAACGTTCCTCCCAACCGAGACTTAAGGCGAAAACTCGAAAGCAAAGCGAGGCAGCAGGGCAGTCAAGCTCTTTACCAGCAATTACGTGAAGTTGACCCGGTAACAACGGAAAAGATAGACCCCCGTAATATACGTCGTGTCATAAGAGCTTTGGAAATTCATCAGCTATCTGGGCAACTCCCTTCGCTAATCAGGCAAAAACAGGCGCCCCATTTCCCCATTTTGGTTATTGGTTTGACTGCAGAAAGAAGCGAACTTTACCACAAAATTGACCAGCGGGTGGATAGAATGATTAATAGAGGATTAGTCGAAGAGGTAAAGGAGCTGATGCACAAAGGTTATAGCCTTTCCTTGCCTTCAATGTCTGGTATAGGCTATAAACAGGTTGGCGATTTTCTTTCTGGCGGCGTGTCGTTGCCTAAGGCAGTGGAGCGAATAAAGTATGAAACTCACCGTTTGGCTCGTCATCAATATGCCTGGTTTCGTCCCAGTGATGCTAGAATCAATTGGCTTGATGCCAATAATGCCAGGAAAAAGGCGAATGATTTAGTGGAGAGCTTTCTATCGTGAAATTTCATAAGCTACAGGGTAGTGGCAACGATTTTATCCTTGTCGATGGCAGAGAGGTGGAGCATGATTGGGCAGAATTGGCACGAGCCATGTGTCAACGCCACTTAGGTGTGGGAGGCGACGGATTGCTGGTGGTGGAAAGGTCTAAAGTTGCTGATTTGAAGATGCGTGTTTTCAACCCCGATGGTTCTGAGGCTGAAGCGTGTGGTAATGGACTAAGGTGTTTTGTTAAGTATGCTGTTGAACAGGAGATAGTGGGTGAAGTATCACTGCGAGCAGAGCCAGGCAATCCCTGTTTAACTATAGAAACTCTAGCAGGTATCGGAAAGGCGAAAACCTGTGTAGCGGCGAATAAAGTAACGTGGGTTGAGGTAAGTATGGGCATGCCTCGATTTGAGCCTCAACAGATTCCCATTACGGGGGAAGTTGATATAATACCAATATTGAACTATCCTTTAACCTTGGGCAAAAGGAAGTTGGCTTTGTCGCTCCTATCTATGGGAAATCCTCACGCGGTGTGCTTTGTCTCTGAACCGGTTGTCAAATTCCCATTAAGAAAAGTAGGTTCGAAAGTGGAGAAGCATTACATGTTTCCGCAAGGGACGAATTTTGAGATAGCAAGGATTCTGGATAGAAGGAAGCTAGAGGCTAGAGTGTGGGAGCGTGGCGTCGGGGAGACTTTAGCTTGTGGGAGTGGTGCTTGTGCCATTGCTGTAGTTGCACGTTTGCTTAATTGTGTTGATACCGATGTTGACATAATATTTCCAGGAGGAGCGTTAGCGGTATATTGGGATGGAAAAGGTGAGGTAATGCTTGGTGGTCCTGTGGAGGAAGTATTCATTGGAGAGTGGCTAAAATAAGAAAAAGTTGCTTCACAATCCCGGCTATCTAGGGGGAACTAATGCAAGTGGCTAAGCGTCTTGATAGGTTACCTCGATATCTTTTTGTAGAAATCAACCGAAGTATTGCTGAAAAAAAGGCTGAGGGGGTAGATGTGGTCAACTTTGCTGTTGGCGATCCTGACTTACCCACGCCGGCTCATATTATTGAGTATATGTGTGAGGCAGCACATGACCCTGTTAACCATCGTTATCCTGAGACCGCTGGCTTGCCTCAACTTCGCGAAGCTATTGCTGGATGGTATCGGAGGCGGTTTGGAGTTGCTCTGGATCCGAGTGGAGAAGTATTGCCACTCATTGGCTCGAAAGAAGGCATTGGACATGTAGCTTTGGTCTTTATTGAGCCTGGAGACATAGCTCTAGTGCCTGACCCAGGTTATCCTGTTTACAGTATGGGAACCCTGTTGGCTGGTGGTGAACCTTACTTCATGCCTTTGAAGGAGGAAAACGATTTCTTACCCGATTTTGAAACTATCCCCGAGAACGTAGCTAGGCGAGCAAAGCTCATGTGGCTAAACTATCCGAATAATCCCACCGGGGCCACCGCTGAGCTTGAATTCTTTGAGAAGGCGGTTTGCTTTGCCAAACAGCATAGTCTGGCAATATGTCACGATGCTGCCTACACTGAGGTTGCCTTTGATGGCTATAAGCCTTCGAGTTTCATGCAAGCCTCTGGGGCTAAGGAAGTAGGCGTGGAATTTCATTCTTTATCAAAAACGTACCATATGACTGGTTGGCGAATAGGGATGGTGGTAGGCAATGCTGAAATGATAAGTGCGTTGTTTCGAGTCAAGTCCAATCTGGATTCGGGTATTCCTCAGGCAATCCAGCATGCTGCCATAAAAGCCCTAAACAGTTCGCAGAAGCATATTTCGGAGCACAATACTATTCTGCAATGGCGCCGAGATAAGTTAATACAGGTTATTAATCAGGTAGGGATGAGAGCGCGAGTTCCTAAAGCTACTTTCTATATTTGGGCGACTGTTCCTCAAGGTTATACCTCTATAGATTTTGCTGGCATGTTGCTTGATGAAACTGGGGTAGTGGTAACTCCAGGCATTGGTTATGGACAGAAGGGAGAAGGCTATATCAGGTTCTCCTTAACTCTGCCCGATGACAAATTGGAGCAAGGAGTAGAACGATTACTATCCTGGCACGGGAGGCGAAAATAGGGCGAAAGACTTTTGCTACGCAAGTCGAGCAAGAACGTGTATTTCTAGTTCGAGTCGAAAGCAAAGGCTCTAGTGATGGCTGGTCTGCAGTTGATTCATTGGAAGAACTATCTTATTTAGCCAAGACAGCTGGTGCTATTGTCGTGGGCAAGCTTATTCAAAAACTAGGCAGGCCTTCGCCTGCTCACTATATCGGCAAAGGCAAGATTGATGAGCTATGCAATCTTAAGGAACAAATTCAGTATGATACAGTGATTTTTGATGACGACTTGTCCCCACGGCAGCAGAGAAATCTCGAGGAGGTTCTCGCGGTTAAGATTATTGACCGCACTGCACTCATCTTAGATATATTTGCCAAACATGCTCAGACTCGGGAAGGACAGCTTCAAGTTGAGTTAGCTCAGCATCAATATCTGTTGCCGCGGCTTGTTGGTCAGTGGAGTCACTTGGAGCGACTTGGTGGTGGAATTGGTACTAGGGGACCAGGTGAATCACAATTGGAGACTGACCGCCGTCTTATCCACAAGCGTATTAACCGTCTCAAACACGACATAGAGGAAATAAGGCGACATCGATACCTTTATCGAAAGCGTCGTAGGACGATGGGTATGCCTGTAGTAGCTCTTGTAGGATATACCAATGGAGGCAAAAGCACTTTATTCAATGCTCTAAGCAAAGCAAGCATGGTGGTGAAAGCGGACCTCTTTTCTACTTTGGACCCGGTAACTCGTCGTTTGACTCTGCCTGATGGGCAGCGGTTTCTAATTACGGATACTGTTGGCTTTATTCACAAATTGCCAACCTTGTTAATCGCTGCATTTCGTGCCACCCTTGAGGAGCTTAGTGAAGCTAACCTGCTTGTTCACGTAGTAGACATAATGCATAAGAATGCTTCCTATCAATGCCTCGCGGTGGAGAAAATATTAGAAGAACTGAACCTTAATGATAAGCCAAGGATCACAGTGTTTAACAAGCTGGATTTAGCCGTGGGCAGTGAGGAAGAACTGGAAGGTCTGACCACGACTCCTTTCCTTGAAGGACAAAGTGGGCTGTCAAGCAAGGACATTGTCGTCATCTCTGCTGCTAAAGGCTGGGGCATAAACAGGCTCTTGGAGAAGATAAACGGCCATTTTAGCACTACCTTGAGGCAAGGTATGATGGCAAAAACCAAGTGAGCGCCGCCTTTTGGTATCCTTTCGATGAATGGGGGTATATTTCAACCCTCGTGAGTTCATGAATGAGTTCATCCATTGTAATTTTATGGTACAGTATATATAGTTTCTGCTATCAATCAGTGAAGTGCTGCAAAAAACTGAAGCATGGAACAAAGCCAAATGGCTGTTAATGAATTAGGGGAAGAAGAAAGGTTAGAGAGAGACAGCTTTACTAGTTACCGTCAGAGCTACCACCTTGCTAGGGAAAGCTCCAGCAACACCTGGGGAACTAGACTGGAAAGGATAGTCAATGTTATCCCCGACAAATTAGCCTTTGTTCAAGGCGATAGAAAGCTTACCTGGAAGCAATTTGATGAGCGGGTAAACAAATTAGCTAACGGGCTGTTTAACCTGGGGATTAAGAAAGGAGATCGAGTAGGTATTGCTGGGTTCAACTCCATAGAGTGGATGGAGTCCTACTTTGCCATATCCAAGATTGGTGCTGTTCCGTTCAACTTAAACCCCCGGGCTACCCTTGATGAGATAGTATACACAATTAGGGATGCCGATGCGGTGGCGATGATAGTGGAAGATGAGTATGCCCGCGTTATAGAAAGAGTAATTGAAGGAATAGCGTCGTTAAGGTATTTCATAGTTTACGGCACGGCTAGGTCGCCACAGTATGTGCCCCGTGGGGCACTTGACTATGACGTTTTGATGGCAAAGTATCGGGCTAGAAAGCCAAAGCTACGTTATAGGGTGACGAACGAGGACTTTTGCTATCTAATGTACACTAGTGAAAAGACTGGATATCCCAAAGGCGTGGTGTGGGATAGTGAACAAAGGGTGAAGGGCGTTGAGCAACTTATTTACAATGTTTTGTTACCGCCATTTGACAGGTATGGTGATGAGAAAATTTTCGAGTTTCTGTTTAATTTATATCCTCTACCAGGACTTAGAACATTATCCCGTTTGAGCCGTCGTTTTGGCTTTATTCGTGTGGCGATAGTCAGGTTCTTTAGGATGACATGGGGAAAAGGCTTGATGGCTGACATAAACAGGCGCCTCAAAAAGGAAGGGGTTAAGTATGTTCCGGTCTGCCCTTTGTTCCACGCAAGTGCCTATATGCAGACTTTTGGTATGGTTGCTGCAATTGGAGCTACTACAGTCTTCCTTCCCACTCCCTATCCGTTCAATGCCAGGGAACTTCTGGAAACAATAGAGAGGGAGAAGGTAGATGGAGTCATGATAAATGGAGATGCCTTCGCGCTGCCAATCCTGGATGAATTGAAGAAAGCGAAGGAGGAGGGTAGAACATATGACCTCTCATCGTGCCGAAGCATAGCATCTTCGGGAGTAAGGTGGTCACCTCGTACTAAAAGGGAACTTTGTAAATTCTTACCTCAGGTCGTAGTAATGGATGCATATGGGTGCACGGAGTTTAGCGTTGGTTATGGGTCGGCTGCCGTCCTGGAGGATAAAGAGCTGTCCTGTGCTGGAGCTACGCTTCCTGCTAGGGGTGGAGTATACTCCCTACAAGTTCCTTTCAAGGTTATCAATCGTGAAACAGGGAAGGAGGTTACGCCCGGAACAGGAGAGGTGGGAGAATTTGTTGCTGCAGGATATGTGTCTCTAGGGTACTGGAAGCGTCCTGCTGACACTAAGAAGGCTTTCAGGGTTATAGATGGCCGAAGGTGTTTCTTTACTGGAGACGATGGTTATATTGATGAGAAATTGCGGTTCTGTCTCGTAGGAAGAGGAGGCAAGGAATGCATAGATACAGGGGAGGAAAAGGTCTATAGCGAGGAGATAGAGGAGTTCATCAAGTCTCATCCTAAAGTGAAGGATGCTGCTGTTGTGGGGGTTCCCGATAGAGAGCTGGGCCAGGTGTTAGCTGCTGTTATTGAGGTGGATAAAGGGGAGGAATTAAGCGAGCGTGATGTAGTGGAGTGCCAAGGCCTTCCGGCGCATAAAATACCAAAGCATGTAATGTTGGTAGTGTCTCTTCCCAGGGAGGCAACTGGCAAGGTGGAGAAGAGGGTGCTAAAGGAATTTGTTGAGTCTAGGCTGGGAGGGGAAGCGTAATAACTATCTTGAGCATGAAGTAGATGAGGTAGGGTGGTGGGGCGAGCCTTATTGTTGCATTCGCGGTAGAAGGATATACGCATTGTCTAAGCCTGCTTGGCTATTCCAGTGCTGGAAAAGCAGTTTGCCTATCGCTCGTGAATAATGCCTTGCTGCTCCCAAGGTACCCCCCACTTTGGTGACGTCCTCTGATATAATATTTGAGAGATTGTGTAACGTGATGCGATGGTCAGCTAGAGGGATATTGTGGATTTGGAGAAACCTGAAAAGGTTTAGAAAACGGTGAGTAGGAAGGAAAGTGTCTGCCAGCGAATTGAGAACTGGGTTAGAAAAGTTAGAGAGGGATAGTTTTTCCAATTACCGCCAACACTATCGGCATGGAACAAAATCTAACAACACTTTGGGAAGCAGGCTGGAGAAGCTGGCAAGGATTATTCCCCATGGAATTGCTTTTATTCAACGAAATAGAAGGGTTACTTGGGAGGAATTCGACCAGCAGGTAAATAGATTAGCTAACGGCCTACTGGACTTAGGGATTAACAAGGGGGAGCGGGTAGGTATCGTTGGGTTCAACTCCATAGAATGGATGGTAGCCAACTTTGCTATAGCTAAGGTCGGGGCGGTTTCCTTTTTCTTAGACCCCAGATTGACCCTTGGCGAGATAGCGTATGTAATTAAAGATGCCGATGCGGTAGCAGTGATAGCGGAGGGTCTGTATGCCTCCACTATAGCAAAGGTGACCGAAGGGATGGTCTCCCTGAGGTGTCTGATCGTTTATGATGTAGGTAGGGTGCCACAGCTTGTTCCCCCGGGGGCAGTTATCTATGATGACTTGATGACAAGGCACCCGGCTACAAAACCAAGGCTGAGTTACAAGGTGACCAATGAAGATTTTGCCCATCTGGAATATAGCTTGGGAAGTGGCGACTATTATGTTGGGGCAGTGTGGGATTATCAGCGGCTGACAAAGAGCTTAATGATGATGATGTTTAGTGGTTATCTACCAATAGTGGGTAGGGGGTGGGGGGGAGACGCTATTGATTTGCATGGTGCTATGTTTGCGCTGCCCGGGTGCAGAGCTTTACTGCGTTCAGGTCGTCGCATTTTTGGTTCGCCGATTTGGAAGAAACTTTACCTCTCCCTGTTTGCCCTTTATTCTTTGAGGCGTGTTATAACCCAACTTTGGGCAGTATCTTGGTGGATGGTAGCTGCACTGTTTTCCTTCCCACTCCATCTCTCTTTGATGTGCAAGAGTTTTGTAGAATAGTGGAGAAGGAAAAGGTAAACATGGTTGTGATATCAGGTGATGCTTTTGCTATACCCGTCGTGGAGGAATTACGGCGGATGGAGAGGGAGGGAAGAAGATATGACTTTTCCTCACTAGGAATTATGTTCTCCACTAGGGTGACATGGACGCCTCATCTCAAGAAGGAGCTTCTGGAGTTGATTCCCTCTGTGATAATAGTGGATGGCTACGGAGCCCGGGGTTCTGGCGTTGCCTATGTTTGCATTAACTGTTCTGTGGATGAGGAAATGACTCCCATCCAAATCAAGGTTGATAGGGAAGGGGTATATGCTTTTCAAGATCCGTGCAAAGTTATCAATCCTGAAACCGGTGAGGAGGTCAAGCCCGACTCAGGAGAGA
>SMTZ1_10006163_pt1 | contig 12081 bp, 14 predicted proteins | sample DeeMarSWOR136_30_FD_25667 | JGI IMG/M metagenome (IMG submission 25667) | reverse complement strand
TTTTGGAGGTAGGGAAAGAGAACGTTTTCTTCTCTCAAGTTGTGGTTTTCCACTTCCATGAGATGCTCGGCAATGTGTATTAATTTGTGCATTTCTTCACTGACTTCGTTGAAGCTCCCTGCGGCGACGACTTTTTGGACAATGTTTTTTAGTTCTTCTAGATGTTGGAGAATTATTTTGTGTTCCTCCATAAAAACGTAAATGGGATGATCTGCTTCAACCTGAACCTTTTGTTTGTCCAAGGACTCTTTAAAGATGGCTAGATGTACGTCGCAGAGCTTGCGTATTTCCTCTTGAGGCATCCCCTCGGCTACGAGTTCTTGTTCTGCTTGGGCAATTTGCGTCGGACTGGCATTTCTTAGGGTGTTTCTAAATTTTCCTTTAACTTCTTCGGGGTTTTTTCCTTCATGTAGCTGTCTAATTAAACTCTTAATAAGTTCTTTAGAATTCATTTTCGATTGCGGGTGCAACTTCTCTTTATCTGCCATTTTGATTCACTCCTTTTAATGGCGGTTCAAATACAGAGCTTCTGTCGCTTCACTTTTCTTACGTTCTTTGAGACGTTTAGCTGTCAAACATTTTCCCTTTGCATCGCAATATTTAGAGGCATGATGGGCAAAGATTTTGAATAATGGCTCCATTGTTTCCTTGTTAAGAGAGTAGAAGTGTTCTCTTTTTCTTTTTTCTGAGAAGACTAACCCACATTTTTCAAGGGGTCTTAGATTATGTGAAATCATGCTTTGCTCTTGGTTAAGAGCGTCAGCCATCTCAGTAACGTTTCTTGTTCCGTCTCTTAGAAGTTCAAGAATGGCTAGTCGCGTTGGATTAGAAAGTGTGGAGAAGAACATGTAGCATGTCTCGCTTAAATTATGTTTCATTGTCTCACACTAGCTGAAATATTTTTCATATGATAAATTATTCATATGCTATATTTAAGCCTTCCTCTTAAACCCTTCCAGCCAAAAGCTCTCCAATATCACTAGGTTTCTCAGCCACACCCACCCCAGCAGCTTTAAATGCTTCAATCTTGCTCTCCGCAGTTCCCGCCTTCCCCATAACAATAGCGCCTGCATGCCCCATACGTTTCCCAGGAGGAGCCGTACGCCCAGCAACAAACGCCATCACAAGTTTCGAATACTCCATAGTAGCAATGTATTCCGCTGCTTGCTCCTCAGCGCTGCCTCCGATTTCACCTATTAAGACCACTGCCTTGGTTTGCTTGTCTTTGCCAAACATCTCTAGCGCATCGACAAAGCTCAGACCTACTATTGGGTCTCCTCCCAACCCAAAACAAGTAGACTGTCCCAAACCACACTTTGTCAATTCCGCCGCAATTTCGTAGGTTAAGGTACCACTTCGAGAGGCAATACCTACAACGCCGTGTTTGAAAATATGAGCAGGCATTATACCTAATTTGCATTCTCCGGGAGTGATGACGCCAGGTGTATTAGGACCGATTATGGTTACGCCTTCTTGTCTTGCTTGAGTCATAATTTGGATGGAATCTCGTATAGGAATATGCTCAGTGATGAGTACAACAGTCTTTATATCAGCTTCTATAGCCTCCAACGCCGCTTCAGCAGCAAAAGGTGCAGGAACGAAAATTATTGACGCGTTTGCATCGTGTCTTTGCACTGCTTCTTTGACTGTGTCATAAACCTGGACTCCATGGATTTCTGTTCCCTTTTTGCCTGGGGTTACACCTGCAACAATTTTGGTCCCGTAATCCAGCATCAACCGAGTGTGGAAGTTACCTTGAGTGCCGGTTATGCCTTGCACTACTGCTCTGGTGTCTTTTCCAACGATTACTCCCATTCTGTGTCACCCGCTTCTAGAAATTTCCACTGCTTTTTTTGCAGCTTCTTCCATACTGTTCAAAACATGGATCCCAGCCTCAGTGAGTATTCGATGCCCTTCTTCTTCGTTTGTGCCCACTAAACGTATGACTATGGGCTTTATGAAGCCAATTTTGGTTCTTGCTGCTAGAATTCCTCTCGCCACGTCATCGCATCGGGTTATGCCGCCTAGAATGTTAATGAAGACTACAGAGGCTTTTTGGTCTGTTAATAGAATGTCAAGAGCTGCCACAATTTGTTTCTCAGAGGCACCTCCACCAACATCAAGGAAGTTGGCAGGCTTGCCACCGTAAAGCTGAACTGCGTCCAGGGTTGCCATCATCAAACCCGCACCGTTGCCCATTATACCAACGTTGCCATCCAACTCCACGTATACCAAGCCTGCTTTTCGAGCCCTTATTTCTTGGAGTGTCAGCTCTGTTTTCTCTTCTGAAATGAGCCGCTCGTTATATTGAGGGTGACGATAGAGAGCATTGTCGTCAATTATAATTCGAGCGTCTGTGGCTACAAACTCTCCATCAACAGTCTCTACTATAGGATTCATTTCAATCAATTCAGCGTCATATTCCATAGCAACTTTGTAGAGTTTTTCAAAAATCGCTGCCAATCCAAGCATTGGTTTGCCTAAGTATCCCATTTTGCTTGCCATTTCTCTGGCGTGGTAGCCTCTAAAGCCTAATGTTGGATCAATGAAAGTTTTTATTATTTTTTCTGGTGTCTTGGAGGCAACCTCTTCGATGTCAACTCCTCCAGCGGTAGAGGCTATGGCTACGTAGCAGCGACAGGAACGATCGGTAGTTATGCCGAAGTAGAGTTCCTTTTTTGCTTTGATTTTTTCCTCTATCAAGACATTGTTAACCTTAAGACCTTTTATTTCCATGCTCAAAATTTTCTTAGCGGTATTTTCAGTTTCTTCAAACGTGTTGGTGAATTGGATTCCCCCTACCTTACCTCTTCCTGCAACCAGCACCTGTGCTTTTACAGCGTAAGGGGCTTTGAGTCGCAAGGCTATTTTTCTTGCCTGATTTGAAGAAGTGGCTAGTGCACCGTGAGGGACAGGGATGGCATATTTTGCTAGGATAGTTTTTGCCTCATGCTCAAAGAGTTTCACGGAGGAACACTTCCTTTTTAAAGGAGGTTATTTTAATGTTTGAATGGCGATATATGTTCTTGTGTCTAAAACTCCATCAATGTTTGCTAACATCTTTAAGGCTTCGTCTAATTTTTCGCGTTCAATAACTAGAATAGCGTCCATGTCCCCTGCTACACGGAAGATGCGTAAAATTGGAGATTGGAAAATTCTCTCATAGGCTTCTTTCCGTTTTAATGGAGAAATTTTAAGAAAGACAAAGGCGGGATTTGCTGAAATCCCTAGAAAGTTTAAGCCCTTTTCAGTGACGTCTATGAAACCTCTTCCTGTACGAATGTAGCCTTGATCTCTGAGCTTACGCAAGTGCACGTTTAAGGCTTGGCGGCTTATTCCAAGTTGTGCTGCCAACTCGTTTTGTTTGATTCGTAGAGTATATGTTGAGATTGAAGTGCTCTGTTCAAAGAGCATGCGAAGCAGCTTTACAGGACGACCTGTGAGGGTTTCTTCGGACAAGGAGACTTCACCTTGATTTTAGACAAGACTGAACTTTACGATGGTAATGATTATAAGGGTTGTGGGTTTGGAAAACTAGAGAGGAGAGTGCTTAACAAGCTACTTTCCAAAATTATGTCAAAATACCGTAATCTATTTATTTACTCTACCGCACCATAAAAAGCCCAGAATATAAACATCAAGAAGCGAGGCGCCCCTCCTTGTATTCGGAGGAGGACACCCAAAAGGTGAAAACACAACTATGCAATTTCTGCTTAAAAAGCGGAATATTGTGCTCAAAATGCCAGAAAAAGGTTAAATCAGGGCAGATCAGCGATACGTATCTTGAAGTTGCCCGCTTACTCCTCTCTCTGGAAGAAAAATATCCTTCTTTGCAGAATATTTATTTCCATAAAGCCGTCGAAGCCGACGGAGTTCTTGCTCTGATTGTTGGGCGAGGCGATGTTGCTCGTTTTTTGGGTTATGGCGGAAAAATTATCAGAGCAATAGGTGAAAAAACTGGCAAGGCCATTCGCATATTGGAGCATGGTGTAGATGAAAGGAAATTTCTTGAAGACCTATTTGCCCCATTGCCCCTTTTAACTATAAATACAATTTGGCTTCCAGACGGCACTACTGAAACTCGTGTAATTTTAAGAAAACGAGGAAGAAGACCACCGCCAATAAATGTTAAAGCAGTAAAACAGATTGCAGAGAAAGTTCGAAACATGGTTCTAAGAGTAGAATTTTCCCGTTGAGGCGAAAGATGGCTATGGAACCTGACTCGCTAAATGGCTGGCGAAAAACACACTACACGGCAGAGATAAAACCCGAATTTGATGGAAAAGAAATTACTCTACTGGGGTGGGTTCAAGAAATTCGAGACCTAGGCGCCATAAAATTCATAATCCTTCAAGACCGAGAAGGAACGGTTCAAATAACTATTCCAAGAAAGAAAGCAAGCAAGGAGATCTTAGAGAAAGCAAATTCTCTTCAAACACAATACTGCATAGGCGTAAAAGGCACCGTGAAAAAAACCGAAATGACCCTACGTGGCTTCGAAATAATCCCAGACAAAATAAAAATCCTTGAAATAGCACGGCATCCGTTACCTCTTGACGTGACTGGCAAGACCCCAGCTACTATTGACACACGGCTAAATGCTCGTATTTTAGATCTTTGCAAAAAAGAAAACCGAGCCCTATGGAGAATTCAACACACAACCTTGACTGCCATCCGCAAGTTTCTCTCAGAAAAATGTTTCATAGAAGTTTACACGCCAAGAATCATAGCAACTGCAACTGAAGGTGGAGCTGCCCTCTTTTCTGTAAACTATTATGAACAAGAAGCCTATTTAGCCCAAAGTCCGCAGTTGTATAAAGAAGAGTTGACTTTGTGTTTTGAGAAAGTTTTCGAAATTGGACCATTCTTCAGAGCTGAAGAATCCCATACAAGGAGACATCTGAGCGAGTTCATCTCCATTGACATCGAACAAGCCTTTGCCACATCAGATGATGTCATGACACTGCTTGAAGAAGCCACGCTCTCCTTCTGCGAAACTGTCAAGAAAAACTGCCGAACAGAATTGGAGACTTTGAAGCACAAGGTAGACATTCCGAAATTGCCTTCAAAACGATTTACTTACACCGAAATTCTAGGTGAACTGGAGAAAGAAGGAATAAGAATTCTATGGGGAGAAGATATACCAACACCTGCTTACAGAATTTTAGGCAAACTCCATCCCTACTTTTACTTCATAACTGAATGGCCCACAAAATCAAAACCCTTCTACATCAAACCAAAGGAAAGCAATTCTAAGGTTAGTGAAGGATTCGACTTCATGTGGAAATGGATGGAACTGGCTTCGGGGGGAACACGAGTTCACTCAAAGGACCTCTTAATCAAGCGACTGAAAAGGCAAGATTTAAATCCCGAGTCTTTTAAGCATCATTTACAGGTTTTTGATTATGGTTTGCCTCCCCACGCGGGTTGGGCAGCGGGTTTAGACAGGATTATGATGATGCTGACAGGCAAACGGAACATTCGAGAAGTTGTTCTCTTTCCCAGAGATCGAACTAGACTCACTCCATAAAAGACACCATTGCAATATCGTTATTCTTTTCAACGTAATACTCTTCAAAAACAAAAGCTTTCATATTAAAATATGTTAATCTATTAGAGTAGAGAGCTAGTGCCCGATGGTAAAACAAAGAGCCAAAAAAAGGCTTGAACGACTCGTACAATGTGGTCTATGTAAAGGAGAGAGTGCGCCTCAATATGCAGCAGAGTTAGAACGACTTGCTGAAAACGTTGCAGACATTAAGTCAACAGCTAAACAAGGCAAGTTTTTCAAAGCTTTAGCAGATCAAACGAGGCTGCGTATTCTCAAGCTCTTACAGATTCGAGAGATGTGTGTCTGTGAATTGATGACGGCGTTGGACCTTACGCAACCCACAACATCTCACCATCTGCATGCACTTGAAGAAGCAGGACTTGTCAAAAATCGAAAAGAGGGAAAGTGGGTTTTCTACAGCCTAAATAAGCCTGAGTTAATTAAGTATGTTGATAAGTTGGGGCTTTAAAAGGTCATAACAATATATTTAAATATATTGATATAATGTTAGTTTTCTCAGAGTGAAGAATTGCAGAAAAAAGAAGTGAAGCTTGGACTATTCGAGAAATATCTCACATTATGGATTGTGATCTGCATAATTGTAGGATTGCTTGTAGGTCGTTTTTTCCCCATTTTTGGCCAGTACTTGTATTCTTTGAAAATCGGTCAATTGTCTATTCCAATAGGTGTTTGCCTTTTCTTCATGATGTACCCTACGGTGGTTCAAATCAAATTTGGAGATATCGTCAAAGCTACAAAGAACCCGAAGCCGTTACTCCTCACTATCATTGCAAATTGGGTCATAAATCCACCCTTAGCAACATTCTTAGCAAACACACTCATACCAGGGCATCCCGAATTTATTGCTGGAATCATTTTGCTTGGAATATCACCATGTACTGCAATGGTCATGTGGTGGATTATGCTAGCCCGAGGGGATTTGGGGCAAGGGCTTGTAAACACTGCCATAAACGCATTGTTGATGGTTCTTCTGTATGCCCCTTTAGCAGCCTTCTACTTAGGTGTAAGCGCCATTCCTGTGCCATGGGATTTGATTGCTCTTAGCGTCTTGTTTTTCATTGTGATTCCGGTTGGGCTTGCATCTATTTCTCGTTTGATAGTAATTACCCGCAAAGGTCAAGAATGGTTTGAAGAAAAATATGTTCCCGTTTTAGGCAAAGTCTCAATCATTGCTTTGTTAACTACATTGATAGTTATGTTTTCATTTGAGGGAGAGATTATCATTAATAATCCTTTAACTGTAGCCCTAATTGCGGTTCCGCTGCTACTTGGCTACGCTATAATGGTGTCATTGACCTATGGAATTTCATGGCTTGCCAATTGGAGTTACGAATCCTCAATTTGCAACACACTCATTGGTTCGAGTAGTCATTTCGAAGTTGCTATTGCAGTCGCTACCACGCTTTTCGGTATCGGCTCTGGAGCGGCATTAGCTACAGTTATTGGTCCACTGATGGAAGTTCCGTTAATGCTTTCCTTAGTGAAGTTCGGTCTAAAAACAAAACAATACTTTCCTCGGTTTAGCAAACCAGAGTATTCTTCTAGAGGGTAACTCCACAAACATATAAGAAATACAAAATGACAATTTCTGATAGAAAGAAGGAGAAGCAATTAAATTGGAAAAAAAAGTTGTTGCCGCAGCAACCATTATTTTGTTGGCTCTTGGAATAATAGGTGCAATTTATCTGCTTAAACCAACTCAAGCGTGTTCGCTGGATTTTGAGGTTGAGAGTAGAAGGACAGTGGACAAGAAGCCGGGCGAGTCTTTCACCGTCAAGATAACTTTCAAAAACAAAGGCACAACTGAGGGCACATGGGAAATCAATGTGGCTTTTGAAGGTGACAATTGGACGTGGGGAGGGAAAGAGAAACAGCTTACCTTGAAGCCTGAGGAAAAAGAAACTTTGAAGTGGGAAGGAGAAGTCCCAGAAGATGCAGCCATAGACAGTGTTGCACGACTAATTGTATATTACGATAACGAGTTTGTGGCGTTGAATTGGTGGATTCACGTAATACCTGGCGCCGAACTTTGCATAGTTGAAAGCAAAGTAAGCTAAAATCCAGCTCTTATCAAGCTGCGCGGTTTCATAAATTCCCGCAAGACTATGGTTGCGTAACAACCACGATGCAAAGTAAAGCTGATTCTCAGTTTTTTCTTGTGCAAATTTAACTCGTCTGTAAGAGGCTTGTCTACTTTAAAGTCAATTATAGGCGCTAGGGCGGCGCGAAGTTCGCCTGCTGCACTCATCTCAGGCATGGAAGAAACGTGGAAATTGGTTTGAGTAACTTTCTCGCTTTCAAGTATGGTTTGTTCTATTTCTCCTTGCACGCCTTCGGAGGATCCTTGTTTGAAGCCTATTAGGGGAATTGCGACGTACATGCCTCCCTTTTTCACTGCCTTGCCTGAGGCTTCAAGGTTTTTGGGGTTAGCTTTTATGTAGCTGTTGGTTGGTAAGCCGTGGCTGTCAGTTTTCACAATGTAGTCTCCGGTTTGCGGTTCGTTAATTGGAATTTCACGCCGTAAGCGTTGGCTGAGAAAGCGATTAAATAGGTATGATTGATATGCTTGGAGAAAGAGGCTGCGCAAACGTTCTGGTAGTCTTCTAAAGGCACCGACATAGTCTTTTGGATGTTTGGCAAGATGGGACAGCATTAATCGTTCGTATAATAGTTTACGTGGAAAATCGTCAAGCACTTCTTTAAAATCTCCACTTTCCATCAGTCTTTGCCTTGCTTCTCTTGATTGAGGATGCTCGTAGAGGCTTGGTTTGGCAAGAAATAGAAGTGCCGCCTTTTCGAGATTATTTTGTGCTAACGCCTTGCCGACCAAATGTGTTATTGGGCGGATGGTGCCGAAGCGTTGGTGTCCAAAGAAGTTGGGAATGCCACCCAGCGTGTGTAACTCGCTCACCGTGTTGGATCTTCTTTCTTGAATGACATGGTCACTATAGCTGATGTTTCTAATTGTTAAGTGAAACATGTTACCTAGGGACATATGGGGGAAAATCATATTGGGCGAATAGTGGAGTGGGTATATGTGTATGTCGTCTATACGTATGCGTTTTAAATGCTTCAGTTTTATGTTTTCAATGCTGATGTGCTGAGCGGTCACGGCTTTTTTGTCCTTTATTCCGGCAATTCGCACACGACGCTCGCTCATGCCCAACTGCTTAGCAATTTTCCTTACCGCAAGCAATGTGTCCCAATCACGTTTGACAAGCAAACAAATAAGGTAACGCCCTTCGCCTACTACTTGAGAAGGCAGTTCTGGCGCCAATTCTGCTCTTGAGCCATCAACAAGCACTTCTTCAACAAGAAAGTCTTCTGGTATCTGCTTTATCATACCACCTGTACCGTGAGTTTTAGAAGCAAAGGTTTCAATACCCAATTGTTTTTCGATTGCTGATATTTTCAAAAAGAGATTCCTGCTCATAGAAGCGGAAGTTTTCCTGTTATTTTGTCAATTTTTAAGGAGGGTGCAGGTCCAATGCCCAAGCATGTTACAGTGTCTGGAGGTAGTTGGGTCAAGCCTCGGTCTGTAATGAGACTGTGGGGAAGCTCCATTTGTGTAGCCTCTTTTTGAAGCTCTAATAGTTCGGCTAGGCTTTTCACTTTCACAGCTACTTTACATTGCCCTTCCTTCAGCCATGCTTGCAACCATTTTGGATTCTTCTTTCGTGTTTCTTCAGCGGCAGAGACTGCTGCGTGGCTAACTTGGACTGCCAGTTTGCCTTTACCCATCTCCAAGTCGATTCGCATGGCTATTACCTGTTTGTACTTGAACTCTTCTTGTGACATCCTGATACCCTCTTAATAGAGACTCTTTTAGAAAAACGAAGCCATTAAGAAATATAACGCTGTCGCCAAAAACCTTGGACTTCTAGCTGTGCGAATTAGCGAAGCACCTTGAAAGTCAACATCTCTCACCTTCTCCAAGTCTTCATCTACCCTTAGCCTTTTACACAAGGCAATGAGTCTGTCTAGCTTTCTATCCGACAATCCATTAAGCAAATGTCTTAAACGTTTCATCACCATCATGTCGAAGCCTATCTTCTTCTTCCATTGACTTTCATATTCAGAAAGAAAGTTTGCTGAAGCGTCATTATAGCGAACAGCATGGGCGGCAACCTTTCCCGCAATCTCAGCGCAAGTCAACCCCATAATAATCCCTCCACCCGTGGTAGGTTTAACCTGTGAAGCTGCATCGCCTACTACAAGCAACCCATCATGAAACGTCTTTGGAATAGGCCCACCCAGTGGAATGGGATGGTAAACGAGACTTGTAAAGTGGCTTCGTTTAAACCTTTGATGTGCAATTGGACTACGACGGCTGAAATAATAGAGGCAGTCTCGAGGATTACCTGTTGCTGTTGCCAAGCCAACTTTCGCACTGCCATCTCGTCGCGGAACTATCCAAGCAAAAAACCCCATAGCAAATCTTCGGCTCAAGAACACTTCAACCATGTCGTTTTCAACGCCATCAATCTTGTCAACCTCTGCTTGAACTCCATTAACCACCATGCATCGATCAAGCGAAGGTAAGTTCGCTCTTTTCAAAATATTCGATGACACGCCTTCGGCATCTATCACAATTTTAGAAAGAAGTTTTTCAGCTTTTTTCTTTCGCCGGACAACAACCCCTCGAACAAAACCCCTTTCAAATAAAAGAGAATCCACATGAGTATCACTAAAGATCTTGACCCCGGCTTTTGAAGCAATGTTTGAAAGGTATTGATCGAAAAGTTTTCTGTTGACCACACATGTTATTGGAGAAGAAAAGCGAACTGAGAATCGGTATCCGGAAGGAGAGTAAAATATTGCTGATTTGATTTCGTTCTCAAAAATTTTTTTGGGCAGATTGACTGGAAAGCGTCTTATTCCTGCCAAACTTATATGACCCGTGCAGTGAGAAGGAACGCCTACTTTGTTGTGTTCCTCACAGATGGTTACATGAGCACCTAGTTTTGCAGCTTGTAGAGCAGAAAAAGAACCAGTTGGACCACCCCCCACTACTACAATGTCAGTGCTCACGAAAATCACAATTGCCTTCAAGTTTCACTTCTGTGTCCAGCTATTTACATTTTTGTTTAATTTGCGGTATCAAACATGAGGGCAACAAAAGAAAAAAAGAGAGGGTAGAAGGCTATTTTAAATCTTCTTTTTGCTTAGTGCTTTACGGAAGGTTTTCTTGCATTTTGGGCAGTCGAAAAGTCCGATTTCAAGTTGAAGTCTTTTGCCGCTGCTGTCGGGTCGTCCTGCCATCTTCCAAGTCTTTCGAGGTTTCGCTACTTCTGCTCCGCATTTTGGACATTTAGCCATGTTTAATATCCCCTTCCATCATACGTATGTATATGAATAAATAATTTTCCATACAAAAGAGCTTTCAACTGAGAGAATGACTATTTTAAACTGTGATGCAAAGCTTTGAAGGAATAGAACAAGATGCTTTCAAGAGACAAAGTGTTGCAAACGATAAAATATGGGAAATACAAACTCGGTATCGACGACATGGAGTTTAATGTAGAATACGCCGAGAAACAATCCAAAATTGGAAAACGAGCCGAAATCTTCATCCGGTCAAAAAGTCGCGCGAAGATAGTGTTGTATCCAGATGCAACGCTCTTCAGTGTGCGGCATGAATTATGCCATGCAAAACTGTTTAGAATGGGGATTCCTTTGACGAATACAGAAAAAGATCTTGAGTTGTTTCCCAACAGTATTGACTACATGCAGATGGTTGTTATCGTGGAGTGGTACATTAATGAGCTTCAGAAGCGAGTTTTTAACGAGTATTACACGGTTGATGAAGCAGGTACTCCTCGTCCGCCTCCTTTTCATGGGTTGCCAGAGCTTCCCAAAGACAAATTTGCGACTGAGCAAATTAAACAGATAATTGAAGTTGTAAAAGAAAAAGATGATGTTGCTTAGGCTTTTATGCGCCATAACAGCAGCAGCGAGAGACTTCGGGCAATTATTGAAAATCCAAGGACTGCTATGAGACCGCCGAGAAACGGAAACCATTCTACAGCTTCGATGAACAAAAGGTTAAACATGTAGGCTGCGCCCAGCCAAATAACAATGTTTGATATTGTTTCAGCCATCCTGCTTGCAGACGACTTAAAATAGAATCTTAGCGCCAAAACAAAGAACTGAAATAAGCCGAAGATTATGCTGAACCGCATAACTGTTTCATAAACCACTGGGTGAGGATGTTCAGGAAAGGGTAATTGGATGTTGGACACCCCGGGGACTGGTTTTAATGCTATGAAATCTTCGAAAAATCTTGAAACTTTAGTATAATAATCTGGCACTATTATGAAAAACAATGCGATCAGCAAAATGAAGAAACCGAATGACAAGAGACCAATCCAATTATCTCTTTTATCGTGTGTCACTCTTGACTATCTCCTTAGATGTCAGATTGGTTAGTGCTTTCTCCTTAAAAAACTGACTGTCAAAAATGGACACCACACAGGCTGCAAGTCCATCTTTGCGCAGCAACCTATAAC
>SMTZ1_10011925_pt1 | contig 12083 bp, 10 predicted proteins | sample DeeMarSWOR136_30_FD_25667 | JGI IMG/M metagenome (IMG submission 25667) | reverse complement strand
ACAACTCTTGGACTTGACTTTGACATAGATAAAGCATGGGATGAAAGAAAACAAGAATATAAGATGAGTGGAAGATTTGTCCGAACACAGAGTATTGTCCAAACGTCACAAGGAGATAAAAATGGATTATGGACAACAGTTATTGCTGCTGCTGTATTTTTGGAGGATTAGATAGATGCCAAAAACAGTCATAAAAAGAGATGGAAAAAAGGAGCCATTTATTAAAGAAAAAATAGTAGTAAGTGCTGTAAAAACGGGTGCACCACCAGATATTGCAAGAGGCATTGCCGATAAAATTGAAAAACACCCAGAAGAAGAAGTAAGGACAGCTTGGATTAGGAAACATATTTTGGATGACCTTAAACTTCACAATCCTGATTGGCCAAAGCGCTGGTACAATTATGATAAAAACGTAAAAAGACTGCATAAATATACCTATTAATTATAAAATTCGTTTTTTTATTGAAAAAGAGTTTAAATATGGGTTTATATTACCCTGCAAACACTTTGGAAGTGTAATTATGATAAAAGATTTTATAAAATGGTTTGAGGACTTACGAATCCAAGATGTTCCGTCTGTCGGTGGAAAAAACGCGTCTTTAGGCGAAATGATAAGAAATCTTGGTAAAAAAGGAGTTAATGTTCCTTCAGGTTTTGCTGTTACTGCCTATGCATATAAATACACCGTAGAAAAAGCAGGAATTGATAAAAAAATCAAAGAGATATTATCAGATCTTGATACACATAACGTTGATAATCTTGCTGAGAGAGGACATAAAATAAGAGAACTAATAAAAAATACTTCGCTACCTAAAGAACTTGAAGAAGATATTCGAAAACATTACAAAGAGATGGAAAAACGTTATAACAAGAATGTTGACGTTGCAGTAAGAAGCAGTGCAACTGCAGAGGATTTGCCTGATGCTAGTTTTGCAGGACAACAAGAAACATATCTAAACGTAACAGGAGAAGAAGAGTTAATAAAAAGAGTTAGAGACTGCTTTGCCTCATTATTTACAAACAGAGCTATTTCCTATAGAGAGGATAAGGGTTTTGATCATTTTGACGTTTTATTATCTGTTGGTATTCAGAAAATGGTCCGCTCTGATTTAGCAACTTCAGGTGTTATGTTTTCTATTGATACAGAAAGTGGTTTCAAAAATGCAGTATATATTACAGGTGCGTATGGTTTAGGTGAAAATGTTGTACAGGGTGCTGTAAATCCAGATCAATTTTATGTTTTTAAACCAACGTTAAAAAATGGTTATAAACCAATTCTTGAGAAAAAAATCGGTTCTAAAGAAAAACGACTTGTATATGGAGAAAAAGGAACTGTTCAAGAAGAAGTAAGTGAGGAGGATAAAAAGAAATTTGTCATAAATGATTATGAACTTATAACACTTGCAAAATGGGCATGTATTATAGAAGAACATTATCAAAAACCAATGGATATCGAGTGGGCAAAAGATGGGCAAACTGGAGAATTATTTATTGTTCAAGCAAGACCTGAAACTGTTCATTCTCAAAGAGATGTAGCAACGCTTAATACATATGTTCTTGAAGAAAAGGGAAAAATACTTGTCGAAGGTGAAGCAGTAGGCAGTATGATAGGACAAGGAGAGGTAAATGTAATTGAACATGCAAAGGAGATTAGCAAGTTCAAAAAGGGACAGGTTCTAGTAACAGATATGACAGATCCTGACTGGGAGCCTATCATGAAAATTGCGGGTGCGATTGTAACAAATCGGGGTGGTAGGACCTGTCACGCCGCGATTATCTCTCGTGAGCTTGGTATACCTTGTGTTATCGGAACAGGGGAAGGTACCTCAACAATATCTCATGGATCAAAGGTAACTGTTGATTGTTCGGAGGGCATTGGACGTATATACGAAGGTTTATTGAGGTTTAGATTGGATGAATTAAAACTCAATGAGTTACCCGAGACAAAAACACAGATAATGATGAATGTTGGAGTTCCAGAAAAAGCATTTCAACAAGGCCAGATACCAAATAATGGAGTTGGTCTTGCAAGAGAGGAATTTATCATAAATTCACATATTGGTATTCATCCTCTGGCACTTCTTGAATATAAACAATTAAAAAAGAAGGCTTCAGAAGATCCAAAGATTGCTGAAGTAATCCAACAAATAGATGAAAAAAGTGTAGGTTATGAAAATAAAGTAGAATTTTTTGTTGATACATTAGCAAGAGGCATAGCTAAAATTGCAGCAGGATTCTATCCAAATGATGTTATAGTTCGTATGTCTGATTTCAAGACAAATGAATACGCAAATCTGGTAGGTGGATATATGTACGAACCAAAGGAACATAATCCAATGATAGGATGGAGAGGAGCCTCAAGATATTACGATGTAAAATTCAAGCCAGCATTTGGACTTGAATGTGAAGCCATTAAAAAAACTAGAGACGAAATGGGTCTAGTCAATATCAAACCCATGATCCCTTTTTGTAGAACCCCTGAGGAAGGTCAAAAGGTTATAGATATAATGAAAGAGTATGGTTTGAAACAGGGTGAAAATGGTCTTGAAATTTATGTAATGTGTGAAATACCATCAAATGTCATTGTTGCTGATCAATTTGCAGATATTTTTGATGGTTTCAGCATTGGTTCAAATGATTTAACACAATTATCACTAGGTCTTGACAGAGATTCTGATCTTATAGCACATATTTTTGATGAAAGAAACGAAACAGTAAAACGACTTGTATCTTCAGTAATCGACTGTGCACATAAACATGAACCAAGAAGAAAAGTTGGTATCTGTGGTCAAGCACCATCTGATTTCCCAGAGTTTGCAGAGTTTTTGGTTGAATGCGGTATAGATAGTATATCTCTTAATCCGGATACAGTTATAAAAACAAGACTAAAAATTGCAGAAACTGAGAAAAGGTTAGGTAGATAATTGCTTTAACCTATTTTCTTTTTTATTGTTTTGAAAAACTTTTATTACTGTCAGTGCTTTGTAGGATTATGGAGATTATCCCTCTAATAAAGTTAAAAAAACGTAAAATTCTAGATTATCAAAAATCTTCTTTAAAAGAAGCATTAAAAGAAATTCATGAAAATGAAAAAATATATATTTTAGATTTAGACGGTATAGAAAAAGATAAACCTAATCTTTGTACATTCCAGAGATTATCTGGTTCTTATGATCTTTGGGTTGACTTTGGACCAAAAAATATCGGAGATATTGTTGATGCAGTTATGGCAGGAACTACCGCAATAACATTAAGAGAATATCTGGGATCAAAAATAGAGATATCAGACATTAAAGATATTACTGAAAATAAAATTTTTACCAATATTGATTTTGAATATCAAAGTAAATATGATTTTAGAGATGCTCATATACAATTGTCTGATGGTCTCGTAACATTCAACACCAGAGAATTAATAGAATCTAGCTTCAAAAATAGTGATTTTTTTAAAACAATTAGCATGAAAAAAAATATTTATATCTATGATTCAGAATTAAAAAATAGTGCCTATTGGAAACGGTTTGGTATTAAAGGTTTATTAGTTGACTTTGATAAAATAAAGGAGTTTAAGCATGGATTCTGAAAAAGAGATAATATTATCATTTTTATTTAAAAGAAGTGGAAAAGAGTCGCTTAAATTCTCTGATCTTTATCTTGCTCTTTCTATGGATTTGAATTGGTTTACACCTGCTGATGCAAAGACTTTTGTAAACATGGCATTAGATGAGAAGTTATTAACAAAAAAGGGCGATTTAATTAAACCAAGTTTTGACGTTTATAAAATTGATGTTCCTATTGGTTTCTACCCTTCCAAACTTGTTTTTGAGGGAAAAAAAGAGAAACTATCTAAAAAAAATGAAGATGTTTTAAATAAAATAGTAAAACAAATCGTTGAAGAAACTGATCTTAGTGAACAACAAGTTACTGAAAAAATCAATTTAATAGCAAAAGAAAAAAATATTACAGAGGAGGTTGCTGCTCTATTAATCTGCAAAGAGCATGACATTAAATTTTATGATTTTATAGAGGATATTGAAGAAAAAATATTTATGTCTAGTTAACTAGAGAAAATAAAGAATAATTGGGATTAAGAGTATTCCCATACAGTGACTTCTTCTCACACCCCATTCTACAGGTAGAAGCCCAAGAAACGTTGCCACTACGAGAATTATTATACCGATAAATCCTGTAAATAGGAAAACAAGAATCACTATCATTGTAATTGTAAGTTTGATGATTAAAGTATAAGGTACATTTGCAAAACGTTTGGCAAAAAGCCTTCCAACTTTTAGTGTTAAAAAATAAGATAGAGTTCCTCCTAGAAGAAGCGAAATTAACAAATAAGATAGATTTGTTGGAATAAGTATTGTAGTCCATTCTCCAACAGATATAAGTTCCATAGCTGCAAGTGTTGCACCGCTTCTAGATCTAAGAATGATAAACATAACTACCACCACAAAGAATGCACATGCAGTATTAACAGCTGAAAGTGTGATAATTGTCTGCCTCTTATCTGATTCCCCCCTTGCATTCATAGCAAGAATGGTCCCAGTTGCAGAAGTAATACCAGGAATAATGGAAACAAGAATCCCTCCAAGACTGCCAGTTGTAACAGATAGAATAGACGAATTTTTAGTTTTTCTATTAAGAATGATCTCTTTGATTTCTTGTTTCGGTATCACTGGTTTTGTCATAAGCGATGTTAAAAGTGTAGGAGTACCGAAAAGTCCTGCAAGTGCTGGAAATAAAACAGGTGAAGACAACCCTATTGGAGAGTCTACAGGGACTTCAAAAATAACAATTCCAAAAATACCTGAAAGAAAAAAGACAAACAGTGCAAATAACATTCCCATTATGGCAGGTATTTTGCCTTTTTTTGTAAAATCATCAATTTTTGCTTTCTCAGTTGCAATCATAAGAATAGATATAGCGAGTAAAACAAACAACATAATTTCTCTTAACGACTCATAAAAAAACAAGGGATTACCAATAATAAAACGAATTGGATATAACAGAAGAAAACAAAATAAAATTGCACCATAGCTTCCCATTGCAGATAAAGCAACTGCTTCATAGCCTTTGCCTTCTAATAATAATGAATGTGCTGGAAGAACTGAAAGAGCCATATCTTCATCAGGCGCACCCAAAAAAGTCGATGGGATTACATCGTGAAAGGTGTGAGATATTGAAGTCGATATTATAAAAACACAAATTAAAACAAGGATAAACTGTTCAGATATTCCATATTCAAAAAGAAAGCTAAATCCTGCTACAATAGCACCGGACAATGAAAGAAGAATAAGTGCTATGTTATTAACATGGAGACCCGGTAATAAACCTGTTGCAATTCCCGTTATAACTCCTATAATACAAAAAAGAATAACTAGAAATAGAGGAAGCATAACTATTACTCTCTAGCAAGAATTGAAATACCATGGTTTTCTTCACAAATATCAAGCATATATCTGAAATTTTTTTCATCGAATGTAAATCTTCCTGAAGCGCAAATTTTTTGTCCGGGATATAGGGTAAAATTTTTTGATAAAGTATAAAAAATAATGAGTGAGTGGTTCTTTTCTAAATCTACAAGTAAAAAATAAGCATTAGAAATTGACTCTATATATCCCGTAACATTCACATTTAAATTGAGATATTTTGTTGGATTTTCAGCGATCTGCCAGAGTGGTATGGTTCCATTGTGCCACTTTTTTAAAATTTGTAATTGACGGTTATTGTTTACAAGTAATTGCCAATTTTCTTTATATTTTTGTACTTCTCCAGTAGCTAGTATTTTGTCTCCATACTCTACATCGACTTGCCCTTCAAGAATTATAGTAGCTGAGTGATTTTCATTTTTAATCGTAATTATCTGACTACCAAATTTTGTTAAATGATGTTCAGTTACAACTCCCTTAATCATAACTATCTTACCCTCGAAATCCTTCATATCGGAAATATTTATTATTGGAGCTTGGGAAAATTTTGAAATCATATATAGAATTATAATTCCCACAACAGAGAGTAACATTGAAAAATATTTTAGTTTCATTTTTTATCGAATTAAAATATAATAATTTAATAATTATGTTATGAAAATGCTGTTCCACTTGTAAAAATGATTCAAATAAGTAAATTTTGTATAATTTTTAAACAACAGAAAAAAATATAATAATAACTTGTTTTATTAGCTCTAAAAAGGACCTTAATAAGGTGAGAGCTTAATGAGAGAAAAAGAAGCAGTATTAAAGATATCAGAGGCATTTCAACAAGATGTTGGGTATGGCAGAGCACGAATTGATCACCAAACACGTATGAATTTAGATTTATCTATTGGAGATGTTATAGAGATAGAGGGCACTAAAACGACTGCAGCTGTCGTTTGGAGGGCTCATCCCACTGATGAAAGTAAGGGCATAATTCGTATTGATAATTTAACCAGAAAAAATTGCGGTAGCGGATTAGGAGAACGTGTAAAAATCAAAAGAGCTGAAGTAAAGGAGGCAAAAGATGTTACACTGGCGCCCCTAATATCAAAAGGTCAACAAATTCAATTCGGCAGTGGCATTGATAATCTAATTAAAAAAGGATTATTAAAAAGGCCTTTAACCAAAGGAGATAGTGTAATTATACCAGGAATTGCCTTATTTGGAAGCTCGCTTCCTTTTATTATCATTAATACCTCTCCTGGAGGAATTGTCTCTATTAGTGAGGAAACTCTAATTAAAGTTAAAGAAGAGGCAGCAAAAGAAATTGAGATGGAAGGTCCAAGAGTTAGTTATGAAGATATCGGCGGCCTTCATGATGAAATTCTAAAAGTTAGAGAGATGATAGAACTTCCGCTTAAGCATCCAGAACTTTTTGATAGATTAGGTATTGACCCTCCGAAAGGAGTATTACTACACGGTCCTCCCGGCACTGGTAAAACTCTTATTGCAAAAGCTGTAGCAAATGAATCAGGTGCTAATTTTTATACAATTAATGGTCCAGAAATTATGTGTGTTGATGGTGAAACGAGAATATTTACTAATCCTAAAGGATATGTTAAGGCAAAGAATGTTTTTTATAAAAAAGGAAAAAAACACAAACATAATAAAATTACAACTAATGAGCTTCAGTCCCCCATATCTACATATGCTTTTAAAGATGGGAAAATATCTAAGGCAAAAATAACTCATGTCACAAAACTTTCAGCACCAACATATGAGATAAAACTTAGCGATGGAAATGAAATAAAAGCATCTAATAACCAGCCGTTCCTAATTTATAACAATGGTAAACTTGTTTGGAAGCGAATTTGCGATATTAAAAAAGGAGATTATGTTGCAAGAATAAATAAGATTACAACAGAGGAAAAAAGTTACCATATCCAACCCGGAAACATAAAAGATGTTATAAAATTTAATGAAGGTTATGTAATAAAGAGTAGGAATTTATCTAGAAGTAATATTGTTAAGTTACCAGAATTTACTTCTGAAGAATTAATGGAATTTTTAGGATTGCTTGTTTCTGATGGAAATATTAGTAAAAAAGGAGATTGCATAACCTTTGCAAATAACGATGAGGAGTTAAAGAAAAGATACAAGGTTCTTTTAGAGTCTCTTTTCGACATTAAAAAGATTAAGAAATATGATGATGGCAGATTAGTTGTATATTCAAAGACTGTTGTTAGATTTCTTGAACATATTGGTTTTGGGTATCACTATAAACTCAATATACCTGCATATTTTTATAAACTTCCAAAAAAAGAGGTAATGGCTTTTATTCGCGGATATTCCGATGGGGATGAAACCATTGCAATGACTGGAAAATATCCAACACCAAAACTATTTAGCATCTCAAAAGACCTCATTCAAGATCTGCAGTCATTGCTGCAAATAAAATTGGAAATATCTTCAAAAATAGGATTACATAAAACGCCAAAAGGAACTATTTATAAACTTGTTGTTAGGGGATACGAAGGAAGGTTAAAATTTCTAGATATAGGATCTTCGAGTAAATCTAAGAAGAAAAGAATTGAGAAAATTAAGGAAGTTAAGAGGATAAAAGATTTTCAAGATGTACCTTCTCCCTCTTTGCTAATAAATGAAATAAAAACCAAATTGCCCTATAAAAAATATAGAAACAAGGATTACTATGTATATGGTGTAGGTAACATAACAAAACATGCCTTAAATACTCTTTATCAATTGGCACAAATCAATGGTATTCTTACTGATAATCTCAAAAAAGAGTATCAAATGTTGATGAGAAATGACATTGGATGGGAAAAACTAGAATCAAAAAAGTATTTGGGCGAACAAGACCTATATGATTTTACTGTAGATAAAGACAGTTTTATTGGAGGGGGTTATTTCTTCTTACACAATTCAAAATTTTACGGACAGAGTGAGGAGAACCTGAGGAAAATATTCGAAGATGCTGAAAAAAATGCACCATCTATTATTTTTATAGATGAAATAGATGCAATTGCTCCAAAAAGAAGTTCTCCCAGATGTTAACATTAATGGATGGGCTTAAAGGTCGAGGAAAACTTATTGTTATTGGAGCTACCAACATTCCAGAAGTTTTGGATCCTGCCCTTCGAAGACCAGGCAGATTTGATAGGGAAATCAGGATAGATGCTCCTGATAGGACGGGTAGAAAGGAAATCCTACAAATCCATACTCGAGGAATGCCTATGAGCGAAGAATGCGATCTTGATGAGCTTGCTGATATTACGTATGGCTTTGTTGGTGCCGATCTCGCAGCTCTCGCACGGGAGTCTGCAATGAATGCATTGAGAAGATATCTACCAGAGATAGATCTTGAAAAACCCATTCCTGTTGGTTTGCTCGAGAAAATGGAAGTTACAATGGATGATTTTAAAAATGCCCATCGTGGTATTGAACCTTCAGCAATGAGGGAGTTCTTAATTGAGGTCCCCAAAGTATCATGGTCCGATATAGGTGGTCTTGAAGGGGCAAAACAACAACTAAAAGAAGCTGTTGAATGGCCTCTAACCAGACCAGAGGTTTTTAAGAGGATGGGTATTACACCGCCGAGAGGTATATTGATTTATGGTCCACCTGGAACAGGTAAAACATTACTTGCTAAGGCAGTTGCTCATGAATCAAGTGCAAACTTTATTTCGATAAAAGGCCCTGAAGTAATGAGCAAATGGGTTGGTGAAAGTGAAAAAGCAGTTCGTGAGCTCTTCAAAAAAGCTCGACAAGTTGCACCAACTATAGTATTTTTAGATGAACTTGATTCTATTGCTCCAATGAGAGGAACAGATACAGGAACCCATGTAACTGATAGTGTTGTTAACCAGCTTTTAACTAGCATTGATGGTTTAGAGAGTATGGAGGGAGTTGTGGTTATAGGTGCTACCAATCGTCCAGATATTATTGATCCAGGATTACTACGCCCTGGCCGTTTTGACCGATTAGTTTTAATACATTCTCCAGACAAGATTGCACGTTTAGAAATATTTAAGATTCATACAAGAGAAATGCCAATAACATTAACAAAAGGAGAATTGAAAGAAATTGAACTCGAGTTAGAAGGTGAAACTGAGGAATTTAGAAAGAGAAAAACAGAATTAGTCAAAATTGGGACAAAAGGAGAAGTACTGTCTCAACCAGATGATAACAACTTGGATAATGAATCTTCAGATTCAAAAATAAACATTAAGAAATTATCTGATAAAGAAAAATTATTTTATTGGCTTGCTATTAAAACAGATGGCTATTCTGGAGCAGATATTGAGACTCTCTGCAGAGAGGCAGCAATGATAGCTGTTAGGGAGGATGATAAAGCAAAAAAAGTTACGAAAATTCATTTTAACAGGGCCATGGAAGGTGTCCGTGCCTCGATTACACCAAATATGATAAAATTCTATGAAAAAGTATCTGAGACTCTTGGGAGTGGGATAGCCAAAAAGGATAAAAGCGAAAAAGATATTCAATATATGTAACTTAATTAAATAAAAAGGAGGGTAAAAAATTGAAGATAACTGAAAATGAGCTTAGAGGAAAATCTGTTATGAGCGAGGAGGGTCTGTATCTAGGTATTATGAGGAATACCACGGTTGATAGTAAAACTGGAGAATTGGTTGGGATTCTTGTAGAACCCTCAGATGATATTGATCCAAGGTTATATCATTTAGACAATCAAGGTCATCTTGTATTCCCCTTTAATTCAATTAAATCTGTAAAAGATGTAATTATTATTGGGGGCCAATAGTCCTAAAAAAAATTTTAAAACTTCAGATATAGAGACCCCTTTATTTCCTATGGAAATGATTTTTGTAAGTATCAAATAAAAAAAATTATATGACGTAAGTATTCCCAGAAAGTTATGTAATTTTAAGTATTTGAATATTCTGATTTTTAAAAATATAAATATAGAATAATTATAAAATTTAAATTTGGATATATCAATTCTCCACAGGAAATGAAGGCCTTCCTCTATGTCTTAACCAACAGGAGAAAAACAGAAGAAAAATCATACATAAATCTTTAATATGCCTTAGTCGATTACAAACGTCCGGGGAGGTTAATTTTTACGAGCGAGAGAAACACAATAAATAGTGATATATTTGGTCGCTTACTTAGATTTGATGGTCTATTTACAAATAGAGAGGCTATGCGGCCGACATATACTCCTGATATTTTGCCCCATAGGGAAAGAGAAATAAATAATTTGGCATCTGTACTTGTGCCTGCTTTAAGGGATGAAACTCCCTCAAATGTTTTTATTTACGGAAAAACAGGGACTGGAAAGACTGCCGTTACAAAATATGTTGGAAAAGAACTTTTAAATAAGGGGAGTGAAAAAGGAAAAAAAGTAAATTTCATTTATATCAACTGCGAGGTTGTTGATACGCAATATCGCCTTCTACAAAATATTGCTAACCATTTTGTTGCAGATTGGTCTGAGCGAATTCCTTTTACAGGTTGGCCTACTGACGAAGTGTATACAAAATTAAAGCAGATGATAGAAAAAGAAGGTGGAGTTACTGTTATTATTCTTGATGAAGTTGATAAATTAAAGGGGGATGAAGCACTTTACAATCTATCCAGGATAAATTCTGATCTTAAAAATGCTAGAGTATCAATTGTAGGTCTTTCAAATGACCTAAAGTTTACTGAATTTTTGGATCCTCGTGTAAAGTCAAGTCTAGGCGAGGAGAACATGATTTTTCCCCCATATGATGCAAAAGAATTGGAAGATATATTAAAACAAAGAGTAGAAATTGCTTTAAAGCCAGAGTCTATCGATGAGGATGTAGTACCACTATGCTCAGCACTTGCAGCTCAAGAACATGGTGATGCAAGAAGAGCATTGGATCTTTTAAGAATGTCAGCCGAGCTTGCTGAACGAGGCAAATCATTAAAAATAACAAAGAAACATGTTCGTCTTGCACAAAATAAAATTGAAATAGATCGAATAATTGAGGTAGTCCGAACGTTACCCACTCAGTCTAAATTAATACTATTAGCTATTCTCCTGCAAGAAAAACAAAATCAGAAATCTGGTACAACGGGCACTATTACAACTGGTGAAGTATATGAGATATACAAAGATTTAAGTAAAAAAATTAGAACTGATATATTAACCCAAAGACGAATAACTGATTTGATATCTGAACTTGATATGCTTGGAATAATTACTGCTCGTGTTATTTCAAAGGGAAGATATGGGCGAACAAGGGATATAAAAATATCATCTTCTTCAGATGATATTATAAATATTTTACATGAAGATGATGTATTCAAGGAACTATCACATTATAAGATTCGTGGCCAAACACGTTTGATATAATCTTTTTTATAAATTTTTATATCATTTAATCAATGCTTAATAAAGTGAATAACAAAAAAGGGGGAATGAGGCGTTTGTCTAAATGTCCTACATTTAGTTGTAAATTGTATTTGGTTCCCCTCACAATCCAAACACTATTGAAACACTATTGTATCGAGGAATCGGTAATGGAAGACCCATCCTTTACCCATACATGGTCCACCAAATTCCCCCAAAATCTTGAATGTCTTTATAATACATAAAGTTTTAGAATTTTTTGAAACAAAGAATTTAAAATA
>SMTZ1_10006160_pt1 | contig 12083 bp, 9 predicted proteins | sample DeeMarSWOR136_30_FD_25667 | JGI IMG/M metagenome (IMG submission 25667) | reverse complement strand
CATGATTCATTATTACCAGTTAAAGATGAAAAAGACAAAAAAATTGTTAAAGAGTATTTTTCAAAGATTTTTGCTTTAATTTCAAAAGATATTAGAAAACAAATAAAAGGGCTTAAAATACCTAAAAAAGAAAAAAAAGATATTTTGAAGGAGTTAGCTTTTTTAACTGAAGAAGAACAAGGCAAATATATTGGAGCCTTAGCAGAGTTATATAAAGAACTTCCACGTAAATTAATTGAAAGAATAAGGAAACTTCCTAATGTAGAACCTCGGTACTATGATAAGATTATTGAACAATTAAAATATATGGACGCTGAGGAACAGATTAATTTTATCCAATTTTTAGAGAAAAATGCCTAAAAAATAATGTGATATCTGAAGAAAATGTCGCTTGAACGAAGAAGAGAAACTAAAGGAACTGTAAAAGAAGAGGTATTACAAGATAGCAAATTTAGGCGTTTAGATTTCACTCCATTGGAAAAAAAAAAAGAAACAAAAAGGAAAAAAAAAGAAATTCAGATTATTGTTGATGAATTAACAGAAATTGAAGAAGATGTTTTAAAAATTGCCCAAGACATTTTAAAATTAAAAAGATATGATGCAGATTTTGATTTAGAAGTTGAAACTGAGGCAGAATTACAAAAATACCCAATAATCGAAAAACTATATGCAAAATGTATCGCAAAATTAGCATACAAAAAAGGATATAGTAAAGAGGAGATTTTTTTAGCTATAAGAGGTTTAGAAGAAAAAAATTGGATTGTTACAAATGAAAGAAGGACAAAATTAGAAATTTTAAATAATGAAAAATTAGTCTCAATACTTAATTTCATTAAATTAAATCCTGGCATTCACGCAAGAGATGAAAAGATCGAAAATGAGTTGAACATCACAAGAACTCCATTTTTGAAACATATTATGACTTTAGAGAGATTTAAACTAATACGTTCAAAAAAGCTGGGAAAATCTTTACATTACTTTTTAACAGATGTACCAGAAAATTATGATGAATATAAAGTTATATTTAGTAATCCCTTAATTATTGAAATCTTAGAAGAACTTGTCAAAGACGAGAGTATTGCAATATCTAAAATTGGAGAAAATTTAGATATTTATTCTGGAACCATTCAATATCATATTAAGAAAATGAAAGAGATAGATTTAGTAAAAGCAATTAAAAAGCAAAACAATCAAGTAATTCATTTAGTAAATATTGAATTATTAAAGAAATATAATGAAATTTTTAAAGAACCTGACTTCTCTAAATTTTTGGAAGGATTATAAGCTATAATTAAAAACAAATTAAGTTTAATCCAATAATGATTTTATTCTTGGTAATGATTCTATTACGACTTTTATGGCATCTTCAATCCCTTTCTCCATATTGGGATGTATCTCATTAGATTTAAGTAAATCATATTGAGGATGCCCCGGCAAATCAGACACTGAAAGTATTGAAACAGTTTTTAAGTTAAATAATTCCCCCAATACAAATAATATTGAAGATTCCATATCAATAGCGTTAATATTGGCTGCTTTAATGGCTCTTATGAATTCGAATGTTTCACAGAATAAAGCATCCGTAGTCCAAAGATTAACTTCCTTGATCTTATTAGTAGTTAATGTTGATAAACCTTCCTTTAACAGTATCTCTTTTAGAATCTCGTTTGGTCTAGATATAAATACGATTTTGTTTCCGGTTAGTAAATTATGTAATACAGATAAAGGATTTTCAACAGATTCTAATTTATTTGATAAAGCAGGATATGTACGGATATATTGAGGAGTAGTTCCATCATCACAATAAGCTGATTTTGGAATGATTATAGTGCCAATATCGATTTCATTAGGGTCGTCCTGAACACCTCCACATAGGTCTATTCTTATTATAATTTTAGTTTTACATCGTTTTAAACTTTCTACTACAAGGCCGACATTGGGGCATCCAATTTGAGACCGAATGATACTTACTCTTACTCCATTTAACAAACCATTGTAAACTCTTCCGTGTACAATTTTATTTTGAAGTTTTTTTATTAATTTTTTCATAACCATTTTTACTGCTGGTAAAATAACTATCTCATTTAGGTTTGAAGGCGCAGTCTCTAAAATCATTCTAACAATTTTATCATCAATACTTATAAATTTTAATCCAAAATTGAGCAATTCGCTTTTAATTTTATTGAGCATTTTCTTTACAAAAATTTATATTTTGAATATGAATTAACTTAGATCTTATAATATTTAAAGATAATAAGAATTGTATCAAAATTCTCTACATTGGAGGATCAATACGGCAATATATAACTTTATGAAAGAATTAACTGTTTTTTTAGTTAAAAATTCTTATTTGTATTACTTAATTAATCCTATTTAATTATAAATTATAAGTAGTCTCCTAATTACTTGATTACTTATATTTTTTAAGAACAATTTTTAATATCTTAATAAAATACATTTATCTATAATAGGAAATTAATAGAACAGTTCAAAAGATCTGGTATAGTAAGATGAGTAATCGATTTATCGTTGATAATAAAATTACAAATGAATTCGTTGAAACTTACACTAAAACAACATATCGAATTGTAGGGAATAACAAACATACTGCGATTAAACCATGTCATTGGCTTGAACAGAGATTAATGACAGGGAGAGATAATAGAAATTGCTATAAAGGAGTTTTTGGTGTTGAAAGTCATAGATGTCTTCAGAATACCCCATCTCTGCCTTTTTGTAATCATCAATGTGTCTTTTGTTGGAGAGATATTGAAAAAGGAGGACTTGGAAGCGAGTTCATTGTTAAACCAGACGATCCCAAAGAATTAATTGAAGAAATGATCCGCCATCAACAAGATATTATTAAGAATCACTTACCATTAAGAAGATATCTTGATAATTATGAGATAATGATCGATTTGCTTCACTTCATGCTGAAAGATAATACAGAACAGAATGTAAATTCACTTTCAAAAATCCTTCAAATTAGTAAGAACAAAATTGAAAGGGCAATAAACCTATTGAAGAATCAAGATTTTATCAAACCAACTGATGATACATTAAAGAATTTCAGGATAGACGAAGAAATCTCATGTTGCATAGATTCTAGAGAAGAAATTGAAACTTTAATTAATAGAGAATTAACTAATCCAGATGATATTATGCAAACGCATAGTGAGGCAATGTTTCCAAATCATGCAGCAATATCTCTCGATGGTGAACCATTACTATATCCAATGATGAGTGATCTTGTTGGGGAATTCCGAAATAATGGTATGACCTCCTTTATAGTTACTAATGGTACATTACCTGAGAAATTAGAAAGTCTAGACTCCATGCCTAGCCAATTATACCTCACTTTACCTGCGCCAAATGAAAAATTATATAAAGAAGTATGTCGCCCTATGATAAGAAATGGCTGGGAAAGGATTCAAAAAAGTTTAGATCTATTAGAATCTTTATCTTGCAGGAGTTTAGTGCGATTAACTGCCGTTAAACATTTAAATATCAATGAGAATTTAATTAATGAATATGTAAAATTAGTAGCAAAAGCTAATCCAAACTTTTTTGAATTGAAAGGCTTCACACTGCAAGCAAAAGCTTTACTTATTAAAGATAGGTTAAAAAGCGACACACCACTTCAAGATTTCTTTCCAGAATATGAATATTTAGAAAAAATGGCTTATAAATTTGAAGAACTTAGTAATTTTTCCTTGATTTATAAAAATAAAGCAAGTAGAGATTTCTTATTTGCAGTTAATTGGGATAAAGATAAGGATCCCATAATTAGAAAACCATAATTTCTCTATTGCACTATAGGTTTATTCTTTCATCTTTAAGGTTTGATTAAATCTTTCTAAATATTCTTTTAGAGATATTTCATTATTACTAAACATTTGAAATATTTCTTTGAATTGATCTAAATTGCTTCTTAATATTTCATTAAATTCATTAGAATCAAGATAATGATTAATAACATTTTTTACATTCAATTTTTCCTTATCAAATTTAGCTTCTTCTGGTTCAAATAAATTAACATCACGTTTGAATTGCTTTATATATTGATATAACTTTTCACAAAAATCATCGAATTCTTCTTCTTTAAACTCATGACCAAGCAATCTATCTAAATTATGCTTTCTTAGGTCTCCCCAATTTACATCTTTACCTTTTATGGGTATAATTTGGATATTATGTTTGCGTGCTAAATCCAGCTCGTGTTGACAATCCACTGAATTAAACACGGATTTCTTAGATGCAAAAAACAATAAAAGTTGGCATTTTGGAACTGTTTCATTCATGAAATCATCAATATTTCCTGTTAAATCTTTTTCACAATAGAATGCGCTATATATTTCTTCTTGGCTTTTTAAAAATTCAGAAATGTTTTTTATACGAAAATATTCAAAATTAACAACAGCATAACTAATAAATACATTTATAGTTGCTTTTTGCTGGCAGAATTTTAATATTGATGGTAAATCTCTATTTTTAGATGTTAATTCTTCCCATTCATCTTTCCATACATTATTCTCCAAATGAAGAAAGTTTAGGTTTTTCAATCTCCATATCGTCCATGGTAATGAAGATAAATTATTATTACCTAATATTAATGATTGAATTTCACTAAGGTTACCTATTGATTCAGGAATTTGATTTAATTGATTTGTTTCTAAATCCAGATTTTTAAGAGAGATTAAATTTCCAATATTATTGGGGAGATTTTTTAATTGGTTTTCCCTTAAGTTTAATCGTTTCAAATTTTTTAAATTTCCAATAGATTCAGGTAATGATTCTAATTGATTTTGCTCTAATACTAAATTTTTTAGGAATTCTAAATCTCCGATAGATTCAGGAAGTGAATTTAATTTATTGATACTTAAATCTAATTTTTTAAGATTTCTTAATTCCGAGATTGATTCAGGAATTGTTTCTAATTTATTATCTGCTAAATTAAGCTTCTGAAGCGATTTAAATTTTAGAAGTTGTTTTGGAAAGTTTGTTAAACCGCAATCAAATAGCCCAATTCCAATTACGTTACCATCTTTAACTTCAAAGCCACAAGAATCCATCCCAATTTGATAAACCTGATTACATGATTTATTAATAATTCTTTCTAAATCCATTAATGCTTGAATAACTTCAGAAATTAATCCTAATTTTTCATATTTTTCACTCATTTTTTCATTTCAACCCGCAATTAATATTCTTTTAAATAATATGATGCAAAATTAAATTAGGTTTATTAATTCCTTAAAATCTTCTTTTTCTATAAAATTTTCTGCTTCTCGTCGTGTATCAAACATTGTATACCCCCCAATTGCAATAACTAAAGGAACACCTTCACGGGTAGGTTTTTTAATCCAATAACCTGAAGAAGTTAGCATTTTATTTATAATATCTCTATTCATAAAATTAAAAATTAGTTTACCTACATTAGGAGTTAAGGGAGTACCAAAAGTAATTAAAATATCAACTTTTGATAGATCAGCAGGGCTAGCGGGTTCAATAATAACTGTTGCATTAATTTCACTTAAAATCTTATAGTATAATTGATTTGCAGGGAATAAATCACCAATGCCACTAAGAATATGAACCTTTAATCCTCCTGTTTTACTCATTAATCGTATCTTTTCATTAATTTTAGAGATTTTATCATCAATTTTTTCTTTTTCTTCAAAACGATTCAATATTTCGAGTATTTGAGATATCTTTGATAAATAGGCTCTAACATTAAATATATGATTTTCATGCGGTTCTAATAACTCAATTGCTTTTTTGTAATATTGAATTGAATTATCAAGCTTATTATCTAACTCAGACACTTCAGCGATCCATTGTAGTTCAGCTGCTGCCCATGGTTTATTGGTTCTTATAAAAGCATCAACAAGAATTTTCCTAACTTCAATACCTTTATCATATCTATTTGATTTTTCTTGGTTATCTTGGTTAGTGGCAAACATAGCAGCGGCTTTCCATTGCCAAGAAGCTAATTCAACGATACATTTGTTCTCAAATTTGTCAATATTAGCTTTTAAATCATCCATTAGTTTATTGTACAAGTTACCATTTTTAAAACGATAATCAGATGAATCAATTTTCTGAACTTCTAAAATATGACACCCTATATTGTAATAGTCCGTAGCCATAATGAAATTTTCAGAGGTTTCATAATAATTGCCGATGAAAAGGTACAATTTCGCAATAGATTTAATATTTTTTCGGGCATAAAAATCGAATACAAGATGTTCAAGATCAGGAATTATGGTTTCTTGAATATTTGGTTCCACTCCGTTCAAATAATCAAGTACTTTATCTATATATTCTGTGTTATCAATAAACTTAGTTGCAGAAAGGAAATAAAATCGTTGAAGTACATTCTTAAGAAATATTCTTAATGTTTTAATATTCGAAGTCTCTTTTGCTCTTTCTAAATTTTTATTTAGATCTAGTTTAATTTTATCAATTAATTCAATAGTAAAATCACCATCATATTCTTTTTTAGGTGTTACTTCGTAATATATATCATGAGAAAATGAATAGATATAGCAATCTTTATCTCCAAGTATACCTCCTTCACCTACGATAATTTCATCTTTTTCTTCTATTATTAATTTATCCCTTTGTAATTCTCGTAATAATTCGTCGAGATTAGAAATATCTACATTTAACATATCTTTCAAGGTTGTTTTAATAAGCCATAATGGTGGATTCAATTCAAAAGTCTCATTGAGGCTAACTATACAACCCCAAACCTTTTGTTCCGCCTCTGTTCTTATGTTATATACAAGATATTTAACTGTATCGATAATATCATCGCTAATTTGAACATTATCTATATCTTCTGATATAAATTGTTCCTTTCGATTTTTTTCTAAATAAAACAAGAAATTATCTGTAAAAATAGGATACATCCATCCCCTATTTGAAATTCTCTTTATTAATGTGTTATAAGCAGGTTTTGTAAAATTATCTTTAGATAAATTATGAATCGCTAAGAATTTTTCTATTGATTCCTCTGTTAGGCTTATCCCTTCGAGCCAAGTCTTCTGCACTTTCCAATGGGAGGGTATTTTATTTTCTTTTATACTTTTATATGATTTTGTGCGTAAAAACATCAAAACTCTTAAATTCTCCTTTAATTTCGTTGGACGCCCGGATTCAAATAAATTGTGAATGATTTCTATCAAATTTTCACTAGTCATATCAGATCTGCTTTGTTCTTCATCAAGGACCAATACGATATAATGATGTTTTTCTGCTAATGTTTTCAATTCCTTCTGCATTCTTAATATAAATTCTGAGTTATTAATGCCTTTCAGAAACCTTTTATTTATTTCAACGAATTTTATATCTCTATCATTTTGGGATAATAAATACTTACAATTTGTCTTTCCCATTCCCGTAGAGCCTAAAATGACATTAAATTCATGATCTTGAATTTTTTTAAGTATTAAATTTTCAATCCCAAAAGATATGATTTTATTAATAATTTCAGAATCTACCACGATAGGTTTGATAATAGGTTCATTTTTTAAGGCTCTTAATTGAAACGGTTGCTCAATTGGCTGGATTATTAATTTTTCAACATTTTGTTTTAATTCATCACTAAATGAAAAGGGGATGGTATTCGGATTTCCAAACATCAAAAAAGATGCCCATCCATATGAGCTTTTAGAATTAAATAATTCATTTTTAGATTCTAGCATACATTCTCCTATAGTTTTATCTTCTTCTAATAAATTTTGGTAAAATGAATGAGCAAAACTTATTGCATCTTTATTTTCAATGGGCCATATAGAACCGATAAATGTTTTAGTTCCTGACTGAATAAATGCTTCTGCTAATCCAGATAGCTGTTTTCCTCCTTCTAACTCTACATTTGCTTGGGCGCTTTCACAAGCATTTATAAAAACTATTTCAGGCAAATGATCAGTGTATTGTGAGATCTCTTTTGCTGTTATATTTTTATCCGCTAATTTAATTCCACTCTGATTAGGTGTTTTTTCATCGTAAAAAGCATGACCGGAATAATGAATAATGTCAAATTTTACATTTTTCATTAATTCAATTATGTTTGCGATAGTAGCCTCAGATCTTATTAAAGTTGATGTTTTTATATAACCCTGGTCAATTGCAGTTTTTAATTCTAATTTTATATTTTTAATTTCTTCAATAGAGGATTCTAAATCGCCGGATGGGTCGCCAATAAATAATATCTGTATTATATCTTTCTCTTTTTTATCAAATTTAATACTCTCAACCTTTCCAGTGATGACTCTTCCGATTGAATAAGTTAAACATGCTGGCTTATCACCAATAGAAAGTAATTCCCACGGAATCACTGGATCATTTGTAAATATTAATAAATTATGATATTCTTCAAGTAATTCTTTTAAATCCTTTAAGCAGAGTTTATCACTTATTAATTCTTCTTGTATTGAAAAGCCAAGTTTCATCAAGTTATCGTGTAATTCTTCAGATTTTACTGAAGTTTCATCTAATAGTATATTTTTTCGAATGCCCATTACCTTATTAATTACTTTTTCTCTCTCATCTTGTATATTACGTTTTTCAGGATAATTGATTATATTCATAGAGGGAGGTTGAATTTTAAATAGATAAGAGCCTTTAATTCCATCGATATGAAATTGGATTATTTCTTTCATTTCAATTACTATTTATATATTGGAATAACGTATATTTCTTATTTCATAATATTATTAAAATTTATGTATTAAAAATATCTAAAATAATAAAATTGGAGCTTTTCATTTACATCTTCCCAATAAAAACTATTAAAGGCTTTGAGTATTTGAAAATAAAGAATTTAACAGTTATGGGGTTTACTTGAAGTAAATGTTTATAGTATGCCTAGGAGATGAATTTTCAAGTTCAAAAAGAAAAACTATTAGACTTATTATTATTTCCGAGCTAAAGACATTACATTATTTAAGATTTTGTTATATTGTTCTCTAAAATCTTCAATATTTTCAACCATTTCCCTAAAATATTCCAACCATTTTATCTCTGCTTCATTGTGAAATCGCCAATGTTTTAGAGGTAATATATAAAAAGGACTTAATTCATAAAGATTATGAGATTTAACTAATTGCTCTCCTTCATTAGCATGCTTGAACATATCCGCTCTCTCCTTTATTTGCTTGTCTATAGAATCTAAAATAAATTGCTTTCCTTTAGCTAAACCAAAAAGCAATATAAAAGGAGTTGAAGCGTCTATATCAAAATATGCTTCTTGTATTTGATTAAGAAAAAAAGAAATCTGTTCTTGAAACTCTTTCTTTCCTTTATTTAATAATCTATAGATAGTTTGCTCAGGACGGTTACCTTCTTGCTTAGATCCTACTTCTTTAATAAATCCGTCTATCTCAAGTTGCTTCAGTGCATAATAAAAAGAGGAATTTGTAGCTTTAATATAGTGATCATAACGCCATTCCTTTGCTAAAGAAATAAGCTCATAACCACTCATTGGTTTAGGAATTGTGTTCATTACACCCAATATAAAAACTTTCAATGGTGTATATCTTTTTTTTGGCATAACTTTTACTTAACTCCTTATAAGTGTATAACTATAATTATTTTCAATAATAGTCAAATTTGAATGGTTAAATTTAAATATTCAATCTTAATTATATATAGTAACAACTATTATTTAAAATTTTAGACGGTCTATTGAAAATGATGAAAGATGATATAATAACCCAAAAAGGAATTGAGAATGAAGTGGATAATAAAATTTCTCGAATAAGATTCTCATTTAAAGATTTGATTCCATCACTAATCTATTGGCCACTATTAATTACTCAAATTATACTAGTGGTTTTTTTTTACAATTATTATCATCTTGATTTTTTTATTTGGATTGGATGGCTTTTCATGGCTTTCTTTATGGTGGTTGGAACCTTGCCAAGACAAGCATTCAAGAGATATGGCGAAGTTGAAGTAGGGAAAAGTCATGTTTATACCACTAAGCTAGTAGATAAGGGGATATATGCTATTATTAGACATCCATATTGGTTATGTTGGATACTTCTAAGTATTTCAGTAACTTTCATGTCTCAGCATTGGATAATGATATTATTAACAACTATTGCTTGTTCGATTATATACCTAGAGACATTTAATTTGGATAAAGGATTAATTGAAAAATTTGGTGAGGATTACAGAAGCTATAAGAAGAGAGTCCCTAGAATGAACCTGATTTTAGGGATAATAAAATATAAAATAGTAAACAAATAGATATAATAAAAAAATAATGAGGTTAAAAATATTTCTGTTTTCATTCCTTTAATAATTTGGATTGCTATAATGGTATATTGTAGTTACTGGATTGTATCTGTACTAAAAAGAAAGATAAAGTATGAGATTTCAGAGGCTTTAGCTATGGCTTTTTATTTTACAGCAGCACTTCTGGGACAATATTTTGAATTTTTTTCTCAAAATATATTCTTAACGATAACGGGGTTTGTATTAATTTTTATTGGTATTTTTATTTTTATCAGTCAAGTGATAATTATGAAAAGATATGGGCAAGGAGAACACTGGGAAGATACTACAGTTATAATCATGAAAGGATGGTTCAAATATATGCGACACCCAATGTACCTTGGGCTTGCAGTTGCAAATATTGGCGTTATAATTTGGATTCCCTCTTTCTTTTCAATAATATTTGCTATAGTATCTTTCTTTTTTTGTTTAACGAGCTCAATATGGGAAGATAAAGTAAATAAAGACAAGTTTGGAGAAGCCTACAAGGAATACATGAAAAAAGTGAAGCTCTGGGGAATTTTTTAAGTATTTTTATTTAAAACGTTATGAATTTTTTCTTTTAATTTTTCAATGTTTATCTTTTTTAAAGCTGAAAACTCTAAATATGGAATTTCTGTTTTATTATCATGTTCATGGTCATTTAAATGAACTAAAAACAATTCATATTTCCTTGCTGATTCAATAAATAAGTTAATATTTTTAGCTTTATCAAAATTGGATAATTTATCTATTTTATTAAAAATTAATAAAATGGGTATATTAAATTCTCTCAAGAATTTTATCAATTCAAAACTTAAAGGTATAGTTTCTTGATTATGAATAAAATACTTTTTAATTTCATCCTCAATTCTTAAAACATTAATTACAACCAAACCAAAAAAAAAATCTTGATGATGTTTCTCAATATGTATAACAATTTGTTTCTTTATATGTTCCTCACGCCTTTTGCTAGTACGTCTAATATAACCAAAACCTGGCAAATCTATGATTTTATAAGGTAGTTGAGGTTGTGTCACTTGCTTTATTAACAAGGTACTTCCAGGTTTTTTACCAGATTTCCCCTTATAAATACTGGGTTGAGGAAGCAAGAGTTTTGTTATTAAGCTTTTTCCTACATTTGAATTTCCAATAATTAATAAAGAAGGCCTTTCTTTCATATCATTTAAGTAAAATTAATTAAATATCTTGAAAATCATCTTTAAGAAAATCAGTAAACATTTTTTTCTTTTCCTCCTCCTTTAGAACTGGTTTAGTATTTATCGGTTCTCCAGACAATTCTAACAATTCTTTTAATATTCCTACTCCAATATTTATTTTAAATTTTCCTCCACTCTTGAAACGAACTATTTGCTTCTCATTTAGTGTTAACCTTAAAATATAACCTAATCCGAAATAAAATTGATGTTCCGGAATAGGATCTATTGGACTTTTACTTGTATTTTCCTTTAACATATCATAAAGTAATTCTTTACTTGCTACATGGTCTTCAGCTTGATATACTAAATAATAAAGCACATGATACCAAATTTTATCTCTTTTGTATTTTATATATTCCAAGAACTTTTCCGGAGTTATAATCTCTTTTTCTTTCTTAACTTTACGTTCTAAAAGTTCTTGTTTGATTTTTTCTTCCAGTTCAGAAGAGATTGCCTGTGTAGATTGGGTTTTGGAGAATTCTTCAGATGAATCTTCAAACTGCTCTTTCTTCACAGATTCAATTGCATCTTGCATATCTTTTAGTTCTTCAAATTCTATTTCCTCTAAATCTGAAAAATCTGAAATCATTGCCTCCC
>SMTZ1_10006159_pt1 | contig 12083 bp, 8 predicted proteins | sample DeeMarSWOR136_30_FD_25667 | JGI IMG/M metagenome (IMG submission 25667) | reverse complement strand
TGCTCGTAAATTGTTTAAAATTGAAATTTGGCAAGTTTGCTTTAGTCAAGAAGAACTCGATGAATCAGAGAAATACTGGATCGGTTTTTTTAAAACCCAGCAAGATAAATTTGGTTTCAATACATTAGAGGGAGGGAGAATTAATCCACCACAAGAGACAGGAGAAAAAAGCCCATATTGGAAAGATATACCATTTGAAGTACTTGATAAAGCTATCGAAGAAAGCTTCAAGATCAATCCAATTGATGGACCATTAGCTCAACTTTCTGATCAATTTGGGGTAGATGAAACAACACTAATTAGTAAAATCGCTTATTATTACAAAGACGAGAATGGAAAGGCTTTGACTTATACTGATTTGAGGTACCAATATATAAAACAGAAATTAGAAAAATTGATGAAAAAAGGATTTAAATCATCATATGTTGGAGAAAAATTGGGAAAACAATTCAATATAAGCGAAAGTAATTGGCCAAACATTGCGAATGAATGGTGTAAATCAATTTACGGAAAAACTTACTCTGAAGTTCGAGATAAATTCCTAAATGAGGAGATTGAATCTATTGTATTCAGTGCACTTATTAGAGGTAACAATATTTCGTATGAAAATATAAATAAAAAAATTCCTGGGTTAGAAATAAGGGCAATTCAAAGAAAAATAGATAATGTCTTCGGAGGATTGAAGAATTTAAAGAAAAATTTAAGGCGTCCATTAGTATTAGCTTTAGCTTTACATAATATATCCGGAAAGGATTTATGCAGAATTATTGGTTATAGTGATAAAAGATCTCCAAATCCAGAAATATTTCGGAATCTTCTTTGGGGATTATCTTTAGCTGAATTTAAAAACCTAACTAATGGGATTATAATCGAATGTAAATTCTGTAGAAATAGACAGACTTTTACAATGAAAAATTCAAAGCAACCTCCAAAAATACCCCAAGCTAGATGTACTAAATGCGGTAAATCTATATACCCAAAATTGTAGATATATAAAATTTATATAGTAAAACATTATATCTATCCGTTGATTTTCTCAACTATGATCGAGTACCTTAAATATATATTCCTTTCAATAATCCAAGGTTTGACAGAATGGTTACCAATATCCAGCTCTGGGCAAACCATGATATTTGCGATTAATGTATTTGGAATCCCACCCGAACAAGCGTTTAGTTTGGCGATTTGGTTACATTTGGGTACAACTCTGGCAGTTTTGCTGAAATTTAGAAATGACTACTTTAAAATTATTCGATCGCTCATCCCGTTAATCTCTGAACCAGAAGAAATCGATATAAAAAAGAGAAATTGGGTGGTATTGGCAACAATTGGGACCGCTATTACCGCTCTACCGCTTTATTTCTTGATTAAGGACTATTTCATCGCTTTAACGGGAGATATTATAACGCTTATTGTTTCGATATTTCTTATTATCACAGGAATAGTTCTACTGAGGTTGGGCAGAAATTTCGGGAAAAACTCACTTACGGATGTTGACGAGAACGGAGTTATAAAAACTGGCTTTATCGCGGGATTAATCCAGGGGACTTCGATTTTACCCGGAATTAGCAGAAGCGGAGTTACGGTTTCAACTATCTTATTAGAAGATTATAACCAAGATTCTGCTCTTAAACTAAGCTTCTTAATGTCAGTTCCGGTAGCGCTCGCGTCGATTGCAGTAGATGTAGTTTTTGGTGAAGGATCAGTTTTTGGTACGCTCGATCCACTTGTTATCGTTCTCACAACGGTAATTAGCTTTATCGTTGGCTATTTAACGATCGAAATATTGTTAAAAATCGCTCAGAAGATTCAATTTGGCTATTTCTGCATCGTTTATGGAGCGATTGCAATAGCAATTATTACACCAATGATAATAATTTCATCAATTTAAAAAAAATCAAAATTTCATAATTACTAATATATTATATCTAATTAATCTATTTAACAATTATAATCCATAAAAATATTAATAAACCTTTCTATTATAATTCCCTTTAATTTAATAGTCATAATAAACGATTTCTTATTGAGTTACTCTAAGGCAATTAGACATATCTAAATATTTATATTTCATTATTAATTTTATAATTAATAAGTAATTAACTGAATTGCTGAATAGATTTTTTTTTAAACTAATAGGTATCGGAGAAAAAAATAACTTGTCCATTGAAACTTTTGAGTCTATTAAAAAGCCCTCGTTTAGAGAAATCGGACAATTCGAGAGGGAAGTAGAAAAAAAACTTCGGGGAGAAGTAAATCACTCCGCTCTTTACGGCGTGATGGTTGCTGTGTACGAGGGTATAAACACTCGGGAAAAAATTTACGACTATTTCAAATATTTCTACACCTCTGATTCCAGTTACATTAAATTTAAGCCTTCTTATCTAGATGAAATTATACAAACTGGAGTAAGCGATGGATTAATCCAAGAGATTAACGGCTTATTTTCGTTATCTGATTCGGGAAGAGATATCTTAATAAAAGGTAGAAAAATTTTATTAGCAAAAGCGAGAGGAGCCAAATGGGTTATGAGCGAGAGATTCGCCTTAATCTCTTCGCTAATTTGCCTTGTTTTAATGTCGTCCCTAAAAATATTAATTGGAATGAGCAGTGGAAGTGATGCGTTATTTAACGAAGGAATTGAGAACTTCACGGATATAATTAAAGTCTTCATAATTTCTCTTAGTATGAAATTTTCGAAGGATAAGCTTGGTTCAATAGTAATTATTCTTCTTATGTTATTTACCGGAATTAATCTCGTAATTTCTTCAATCTTTTCGCTCATCAACGGTGAAATAATCATTCCAGATGTTTACGCGTTTTTCTTAATGTTAGTTTCGATATCTTTGAATTTTCTATTAATGAATTTGAAAGCGATCGTTGGAAAAAATTCGGGCAATTTTTCTCTACTCTCCGATGCAAAGGACAATTCGTTTAACATGAGATTATCAACGGGAGTAATAATTGGTCTGACATTCGCAATTTTCAAAATTTATTTTATCGATTCTCTCGTAGCAATCTTCATTTCATCGCTTGTAATTTACGATGGAATTGTTACATTAAAAGAATTGATTAAATCTGGTGATAATATAGAAATTGACGCGTTCAAATTACATTTGGAAGAAATGATTGACAACAGAATATCTTACTGGCTTTTAGCTACAATTCAAGAAGATGGGCTTCCAAAAGCAGAGTTAAATCAAAAATTTATAGAATCTGTAGAAAAGGGTCATTCAGTTTACGATTTTTTCGCAATTCTCGGATTTTATAATGTTACCAAAAACGGTGCGATTAGGATTATAAACGCTCTAGAAAATGATGCACTTATAATTGAAGAGAATAATAAAACTTCTTTGACACATAAGGGAATCGAATGCTTAAATAAGGGAAGCGCTGAAGAATCGAAAAAAGTCGCGAGAGATTTGAAACAACAAAGTCACGGAAAATTTGGGTGCGTTTGTTGTATATTCATTATTGTTGCTACAATATTTTTATTTATTTATGGCCCTATGATAAATGATTTTTTAGCAGGAATATAATAATATGGTGGATTCTATCGTGGCGCGCGAAGTTATCAAAGATGTTCGTATTCTCAGGCATAAAGAATTGACAATACTTTCAAGAGAACTTTATCAAACACTTGAAGATAATCCCAACTGGTCTCCATTGTATGTAATAATGGTTTCAATTTCCAAGGGAGAGAACACCCATCAGAAATTATGCGATTATTTTAAGTATTTTTACGCTGCCGAGATGGATTATGTAAAATTGCCTCCACCAATTCTAAATAATTTCATTGAAAAAGGAATTAAAAAAGGATTAATTCAAGAGGCTAATGGTTTATTTTCTCTTACCGAGAAAGGACAGGATGTTCTGATTAAATCTCAGAAGGTTATTTCAAGTCAATCTAAAATAATGCGGAAATTGTTTAGCGAAAAGGTTACGCTTCTCTTTTCTTTATTGTGCTTGGTCTTTATGTCTTCGCTGAAAATCCTTGTAGGAATTAGTTCTGGCAGTGATGCATTGTTTAACGAAGGTATGGAAAATCTGACCGATATTATAAAAATTTTTATTATCACCCTTAGCATGAAATACAATAAGGATAAGCTCGGATCAATTATGATTATAATTTTAATGCTGTTTACCGGAGTAAATCTCGTAATTTCTTCGATATTTTCGTTAATCAATAGCGAAATAATAACGCCAAGTTATTGGATTTTTATTTTAATGTTCATTTCGATTTTGATTAATATGGCTTTATTAGTTTTAAAAAATCTGGTAGGAAAAGCAGAAGGCAACTTTTCATTACTTTCCGATGCGAAAGACAATATGAATAATATAATTTTATCCGTGGGCGTTATATTTGGGCTTTTTTTTGCGATTTTTGAGATTTATTTCATTGACGCTCTCATTGGCCTCTTTATTTCTTGCCTGATTATATATGATGGCGTTGAAACGCTAATTGAATTAATAAAGTCTGGAGACGAGATCGAAATTGATACCTTTAAGTTGAGGATTGACGAAGCATTTGAGTTCAAAATTGCTTACTGGTTATTGATGACTATTCAAGAAGAGGCACTATCTAAAGAAGAATTGAACAAAGGATTTGTAGAGGCAATCACTAAAGGTCGCGAGATTTTAGAATACTGGGCGACTTTTGGGCTTTACGATATTGAGAAATACGGCGTTTATAAAATTTTAAATTTGATGGAAAAAAGGAAGCTTTTTATCGAAAAAGATGGTAAAACAGAGTTGACTGACAAAGGTATAGAGCGCTATAATAAATCCAAGGAGCAAATAGAACGCAGAATTAAACTAGCAAAGAGAAGATATCAGAAAAAAAAGACACCAAGTAAGAGATCTACAATTTTTTGGTGGATTATTGGTATATCTACACCAATATTTTTAGTTCTACTTATAATACATGTTGGACCGATTATATACGATTGGGCTGTGAGTTTCTTAAAGGGGATATTTTAGAATGTAGCTATTTCTTTCCAATTTGAAGAATGCTAAGAAATGTGTCAATTAAAAAATCAACTAATTCTTCATCTGTATCAAAAATTTTCATCTCAAAAATATGGCGATGAATAATGCTATCAGTTATTAAGATTAATGGTTTTTGAAACTTTCTCATTTTGTCCACATTTGGAATACCTATCTCTTCCAGACGATCTAATATTTTCGGTATCGGATTCAAGTCCCCACCTATTAATTCGTAAAAATCGTCGAAAACTTCTTTATTTGATAGATATGCGATTTCATATGCTTCCATTAGAGCTTTATCCTTTCGATGAAGGCGGATAGTAGCAAAAAGCCATCCTCTGAGTAGTTTTTCCAAGTTATCAGGTGTTATTTGTGATAACACTTTTTCATCAATTACTTCTCGATATGAACGCCTTGCTACTTCTTTAATTATACCGGGTTTCCCATCGGGGAAATATTTATAAACTAGGCCAATACTTACATTAGCTGCCTTTGCAATATGATTTGTAGTAGTTTCAGTATATCCTTTTTCCCTAATCATTTTCAGGGCGACTTGGACGATTTTCTTAATTTTTGCTTCTTTATCTCTTTTTTTAATTGATGACATTTTTCTGATCCAAACATTTATAAGTGAGTATTACTCACTATTATCTTAGTGAGTATTACTCACTATAATATAAAAAATTATCTATTATAAAATTATGGGTAAAGAAAGGATCTTAAAACCAAAAAAACTTGAAAAAGTAGATATAATAATCTCATTAAAGAATGTTACAAAAATATACGATGGCGGTTCTCAAGAAACCGTGGCTTTAAGCGATGTCTCTATAGATATTTCTGAGGGAGATATGGTTGTTATTTTTGGTCCGAGTGGATCGGGAAAAACTACATTTTTAAACTTAATAGGGGGCCTTGACAGACCAACAAGCGGTAAATTAATTATAGATGGGCAGGATATTACCGCGTTTAATAACAACGAGCTTAATATATATAGACGCACTAAGATCGGATTTATTTTCCAATTTTTTAACTTATTCGATTCCTTAACATCAGCGGAAAATGTGAAGCTTGCGCTTGAATTGGTTGAAAAAGATAAGAAGAAATTAAATAAGCGAGCAGTAGAACTTCTAGAATGGGTTGAATTAGGGGATAAAATCAATAGTTTCCCCGGGGAACTATCTGGAGGCCAACAACAAAGAGTAGCAATTGCAAGAGCTATTGCAAAGGGCAACCGAATAATCCTTGCTGACGAGCCAACAGGAAATCTTGATTCGAAGACTGGGAAAATGGTTTTAAATATTATGCACGAGTTAAATCACAAACACGGTATGACTTTTGTCATCGTTACCCACGACCTGAGTATCCAAAAAATCGCGGATAAAATCATCGAGTTGAAGGATGGTAAAATAAAATCAATCAAAAACGGGATTGAAGGATAAAATGGCCTCTCAATTTTATCGCTCTCTCAAAAGAAGTTTTAGGAAACAGAAGTTAAGAACTTTTTTAACTATTTTTATTATCGGTCTAACCATTATTGTATATTTTGGATTTAGTGCGTCGGGAGAATCTCTAGTAAAAAGCCAAGAAGAAATGTATAATCAATTGAATTTTGATGATCTTAATGTACTTTTATTGGGTTTTAATGACGATCTCGACGAAGAATTAAAAGACCAATTTGATAATATTGAAGTAATCGAAGATCGGCTATATTTCTACACTAAGGTTAAAATTGACGATGATAATTTCAATTGTATATTAATTGGAATAAATTCCAGCCAAAATCCGAAAGTAAATTCTTTAAAAGTACGTGATGGGTCATATTTCAATCAAACTGGAAGAAATAATACAGATGTTTTACTAATAAAAGAATTTGCTGATGCTCACGGTCTTTTAAATAATAATCTTACCTTCAATCTGGGAGGGGGAGATGTTAATTTAACAGTCCGTGCATCAGTTAGTTCACCCGAATACGTTTATATTTTCGATCCAGACACCGTTTACCCAATTAAAGGAAACATGGGTGTTGCATATTTTGATATTGATTATTTACGGGAGCTATTATTTTTACCTGATAGTTTTTCCAATAACCTTGTCATGACATTTAAGGACGAATCTATAGAAGATGACACGATGGAGGAAATTAACGATTATCTCGAGGATAACTACTATTACATAACAAATTGGATGCCAAGCGACACAAATCCTTCAAACTTATTTGTTGAAGAAGAGATACTCCAATGGCAATCTATTGTAGGTACAATTGGTTTCTTTTTTCTATTTGTTTCTTTTATGATTATTTTCTCAAATATGAACAGATACGTTTTCGAGCATAAAAGACAAATAGGAACTCTCAAGGCCATAGGAGTAACTAATAAGAGAATTATTTTCGAATTTATAAGGTTTATTTTACTTCTATGGTTAATTGGTGCAATTCTTGGGTTTATTTTAGGTTATATTTTAGGTTTAGCCATGCAAGATATTTACGGCTCGTTCATGGATTTCGTTTTCCCCGTTTATGTTCCATCTATAGAATTGTATACTTTTACCTTATTTAATTCTCTTGCAGTTACCATGTTAAGTCCATTCTATGCTTTGATAAAAATTTCTAGAACTATGCCTGTTGAAGCGTTGCAAACTGCTGAAAGGTTAAAGGTTTCAAAAAAAAGTTATATCCCGAGATTTGAGAGATTCATTAGATTCATTACAAGGGGGCATATATCATCTACAACTAGTATAGCGTTGAGAAATGTATTTCTAAAAAAAAGAAGAGCATTTTTAGTGTTAATTAGTCTAACATTTGGTTTCACTTTATCCGCGACCATTCTTTACTTAACGAATTCCGTATATCTAGCGATGTATGATGCCGCGGTAGTAGGGGAACCTTGGGATTACCATGTCTCATTTTCTTCTGATCAATTGGGGGATGATTCTCAAATTGAAGACATTTATCAAATGAATGAGGGTAATATTTCTCGACAAGATAAATATGTATTAATTCAAGGACAATTTGAGGACTATTCTACCGGCGATAATTTTGACGATTACATCTTAGTCTACGGAGTCTATCCCAATTTTTCCCACTTTGATGATATAAAATTAATAGAAGGTTCGCTTTTCACTTCGAGTGATGGGAATCAAATTATTCTTGGGAAAAATTTTGGATTAAAATTTGGAGTAGGAGTTGGAGATTATATCAAGTTCTCGAGAGGATCATATACTTATACTCTAAAAATTATTGGTTTTCATAACGAAATGTGGCAATTTAAATCCTACATGCCCGTCGAAATGGGACAGAGTATGTTAGATGTATCGACTGATAAATTTTCTGGTATTTATTTTCAATGCAATAATTCCGATGAAGATATCGAAGATCAAATTCGACTAATTGAAAATAAATATGGTAACACGGCCGGACTTTCAAAATCAATATATGCTGAATCCACTGCAGAAATGATCATGGAATTTTTTGGATTAATAATCGTTTGCCAAGTAGTGGCTTTCATGGTTTCGTATTTAATTATTACAAATATTATTAACATTAATATCAGAGAGCATTCAGTATATTTTAGCTTATTAAAGACTCAAGGTCATAAGAAAGTAGCAATATTTAAGATGATCGTCATCGAACATATTATTTTGATCATTTTAATGCTAATTGCAGGGCTAATCATTGGTTCTATTGCTTCATCCAACATTTTGGATCAAATGAGTAAAGGAATTTGGAGTATGAGACTTGGATTATCGTGGGAACTAACGATCACCTTCCTAATTGAGGGTTTTATAATTTCATTTGTATCATTAATTCCTGGTAGTTTATCTGCTATGAGATTAGAAACAAAAACAATTATTAGAGAGAAATTAAACTGGTAAAAAATAAAAAATTAAAAAAATGGAACTCCCACATTGGTGGAATTTTTATAAAAGAATTATGCCAAAAAATGGTTCCCAATTTATTTATAATGAAACAATGTTATTTCGTGTTTATAAGTAGATTTAACAATTACTATGTAGATCAAACAAAAAGTTTAAATATGAGAAAAAACACTAGGTAGATCAAACAATAAATATGTATTCTTAACAAAAGTTAAGTATTTCAAACAAATAAAAAAATGGTGAAAAAATATGAAAGCCGAGTCTGAGGTTTTATCAATTTTTAAACCTGCTAAAGAACGATCTACTGAAAAGGAAACTCTCCAAAATCTCAAGAATGCTATGGAGAAAATGGACTTGGCAAATTGGGATCTTATAGATCCAATAAAGATAGAATCCATAGCGGGAGCAGATCAAGATTCAATTAAAATAAAAAATAGCTTGGAAGCTCTTGATGCACATAGATCCAAGAATATAAAGGAGAAAAAAACAATCACCTTGAAGAAATGTTTCGAAAATACTGCGATACTTGGAGGAATATATATGATTGGGTATTTCATTTATACATTAGTTTATTTTCCGGTCATTTTTCTTCTGTTTAACGGTATAACTTTTGGTGGACTTAACGCGCTGGGTGCATTGATCTACAGTTTTTATTTTCTTTTCATGCCAAATGGGCTAATTGGGTTAATATGTGTCGTGTCCATTTCGCTGATATTACAATTCAAATTATATCTCCTAACAAAATTAAATTAAAAAAAGGTTGAAAAAAATGAAGGCAAGTTCTAAGATCATATCTATGGAGAATGTTTCTAAAGTATATAATGGAAGTTCCCACGAAACCGTCGCTTTAGATGATGTGTCTTTAGATGTGTCCGAAGGTGAAATCGTTGTTATTTTGGGTCCAAGTGGATCGGGAAAAACAACGCTTTTAAATTTAATTGGTGGCTTAGATAGACCAACTCACGGTAAAATCGTCGTAAATGGCAATACGGATATTACAAATTTCAATAATAACGAGCTAAATAATTATCGAAGAACGATGATAGGTTTTATTTTTCAATTTTTCAATTTATTTGATTCGCTTACTGCAGCTGAGAATATTAAGTTAGCAATCGAATTAGTTGAGAAGAATAAGAAGAAAATCGACATAAAGGCAAAGGAATTATTAGAATGGGTAGGTTTAGAAAAGAAAGTTCACAACTTTCCGGGTGAAATGTCTGGAGGAGAGCAGCAACGAGTTGCTATTGCGAGAGCTATCGCAAAAGGCAATAAAATTATTCTTGCAGACGAACCTACGGGAAATCTCGATTCAAAAACCGGTAAACGAGTCTTAGATATCATGCATAAACTAAACCAAGAGCATAACATCACATTTCTAATAGTTACACACGATGTCAGTATTCGAAAAATAGCCACCCAAATTCTCGAATTGAAAGATGGAAAAATTTCTAATCACATAAATCACAATGGCCACTGAGCTGTAGTTTTCTAACATTTAATCGGGTTAATTTAAAGATGAAGAAAAAAAGCGCGCAGTTTATTATTGCCGGTATTATTGTTTTTTACTTAATTTTTAATGGTTTTATTGCATTAATGAGGATAAATTATATCTCTCAATCTAATAAGAAAGAAAACAACGAGGTTAATTTAGATACTCCCCACGAATCCAATTTACTTGAATTCGATTTTGGATTGTATAGCGAACAGGTAAACATTAAAGTTGGAGGAGAATCCTCTCTAATTGAACAATCTCTATTCACTAACCTTACATCACTTTTAAGAATTTTTGGATATAACAAATATATTTTCGAGGATTCGGCTGTATTTCTCGTTTCTTCCAATTCACACGAACCAAACATTTACCCAATTGAATATTCGTCCGACACTCTAGCACAACGAGTGTTTTATAATTTTGGAAAACTAGAGGGCATAATAACATATAACGAAAGTGAAGTGTCTGCCTCTGAAATTGACGGTAAAACTAGTGAAATAATTACCCATTTAAAAGAGTCATTAAAGGTTGAAATATTCGTAGAATCAAGCGGCGACCCATATGTTATTCCTATTTATAGCGTCGCTCCCAATTTTACAGAAGTTGTACCTAGTATGTTAGAAAAAATACCTCAAGACGGCTACTTCGATATATTTGACGAGAATAGAACCTTATCTGAGGATTACATGAACGAAAATTATTTTAGAATTACATCTGTTTATTCAAGTTCGCTCAATATGCTTTTAAATTTAATGGAAAAGACGATTGAATATTTGGGTGTTGATCTTCAATTGTTTGAAGACTTATTTACATTTGATATTGAGAATATGTTGAGTTTTATAAACGAAAGTGAGTATTATGACGACCTAATGGCTCTTGAAGGTTATAATAACACAATGATCGATGATTATCTTGATAAGTTTTTAATCGATCCTGATGTCGAGTTGGATTTAGAAAGTTTTAATATCGACCAATTATACGATTTATTCGATTCAAAATTAATGTATTTATCGTTCGCATACGAAGGCAATGAAGAGGGCGTTGAAGCTAAAGGTTCAAACGAATTTTCCATGGATTTACGTAAAATTCTAAATTACGATGAAAGCGAAAAAATTGATCCAAGTTCTAAAGCAATATTATCCATTTTCGGTTGTCTACTATCGTTCTTTACTGTAGAAATTGTATCTCCAATTATTACATCCTATTCGCCCACTTATTATACATTCAACGAAAAATTATTAGATAAACTAACTCTATATTCTGAAATTTCTGGATTGAACTTTAATTTCTCTAAATTAGCAGATTACAACCTTGAAATTTCTTCCTGGGAATATAATGGCCAATCGGTTAGTCCGTACACTACCTTAAAAAATTACGAGAACACTTCAGACTATATTAATTTTCTGTATTATATAGGATTTCCGGGATTAGCAATAATTCCTACTGGAATAATCGACCCATATTTTAATTTGGAAGTCGAATATGAGTTATTAACACATAAATCAATAATAGCGATTGAAAGAGAGATTGACGACCCTAATTACAATCCTTTAAGTCTATATAATATGACCATTAAATTAAGAAATGTCGGGGGTGATCCGTCATCTAAAGCCTATGGTATAAATGCTAGTCTCTATATTGAATCAGTTGGAACAATTTCGAGAAATATATTTTTAATTGATGCGAATGGAGACGGTATCGTTGATAACTTTTTTCCTACTTTAAATCTCTT
>SMTZ1_10012162_pt1 | contig 12084 bp, 11 predicted proteins | sample DeeMarSWOR136_30_FD_25667 | JGI IMG/M metagenome (IMG submission 25667) | reverse complement strand
CATATCTCGGGCTGCCGACGGAATTCAGGAGAAAGCTGGGTGCCGTTCGTGGTTGGATACCTGCCTACTTCTACCATCGCAATACGGCTCACCTAGAGTGAGTGGCATAGACTACGTGAGCCTGAGAAAATAGACACTGGTGCCTACTCCTATATTCTTAGCCACAGCCTTTCACCATCGGTAATGAACTCGATGGTGCCGTCCTCATCTGTGCGATAAACATTGTTCTCGCCCAGCCTGTTAATCAGTCTCTCCACCACTTCAGGGCTGGGGTGGCCGAAGGTGTTATCCGCTCCCACCGAAATCACCGCCACTTCAGGGTCCATGATGGGCGACCTTCAGCACGGTGCTTTTCAAATTGGCTCGCTGCCCGATAAGCTCGAATTCGACTTCTTCTCCGATGTCGGCAGTAAACAGGAAACTGAACTTGCCCCAGCTCAGCCTCAGCACCACCCCGTTGTTATCCACATCATCGCTGGTCCCCTGCCATAAGCTTTCCGGCGGATTTAGCACCTCCATTTTGATTCCGTTGCCCAAATCAATCTCCTGCCCTGCCTGGGCTGTATTCCGCTTTATTTGCTTCTCTTCAACAAGATTGCGCCATATCTGATAGATAGAGGAGTTGTAAGATACTCCAGACTCGAGCACCTGCTTAACTTTGTACCTCTGAAGAACATCTACCAGGCCTGTGACATGGTCGGCTTGAGGTTGAGTACAGACCACGAGGTCTATTGTCCTATCCCAGAAGGGGAGCTTCTTGCTCAGCTCTAAATTGATGGCATCTCCTTGTCCCACATCAAGAAAACTCACATGAAGCTTGTCATCAGGTGTGGTCAGAGCTACAGACCACACCAGTATAGCTACTACCAAAAGGGGAAGGACGAGCCATTTCAGAGAAAAGCCGAGGCGCTGTTTAGGAATGCCTTGAGCGACCTTCCTTATTCCTGAAGTCAGCCTGGAGAAAAAATCAGCCAACTGTTTTCTGTGGTTGAGGGACGCTATAACTCCCGCCAATATAGCATAGTATCCCCAGATATGCCAGGTGGAAACAGTGCTCACCGTCAATGAAGAATGTGGCAGGGCATCGAAGCCCCGAACTAGAAAAACGAGATAGCTGAGAAAGAGCCAGGCCAGCCAGCCGAGTATTTGAGCCACAATCGAAGCAAGAAGTCCTGCGAAGGCGACTAACGCTGATGTGACTATAATAAAGGGTAAAGCAGGCAAAGAGAAAAAAGTTGCCGGCAAGGCAACCAGGGAGACTATACCAAAGTTATAAGCTATAAGTGGGCAAACTGCTACGATAGCTGCCAGGCTGGCGGCAAAGACGTCGGTTATTATACTGGCTGTGGACACAATCTTTTCCCTGTTCTTAAACAAGCGAGCAACGCCTTTCCTCCCCCACGCCTGGAAGTATGGAAATAGGAGAACAAGCCCGGCCATGGCTAAAAAGCTGAGTTGGAAAGAGACACTCCATAAGAGATCCGGCTGAATTCCCACCATCACCGCGGCGGCAAACGCTAGGGCAATGATGGCGCTTCGCTGCCTCCCCAGATACTCAGCTATCAAAAACAGGCTTCCCATGATTGCCGCCCGAATTATCGGCGGATGCATCCCGGCGAGCAAGGTATAAAGCCATGTAAGTGTGAGAGTCAGCCAGATATATATGGAACGCTGCCGGCCAAAGAGCAGTATGCCCAAGCTGAGAAATATGGCAATGATGATGCTTATATGCAAGCCGGAAATAGCCAGTAGGTGTGCCGTTCCTGTCTTGGAAAAGGCTTCGTAAAGAGAATCGGGTATGTTGCCTCTCAAGCCCAGCAAAATAGCCTGAGCCAATGAACCTTGTGGTTCAGGCAAAGCTCTGGCTAAGGAAGCAGAGAGCCGTTCCCTCAAAGAGTAAATCCACTGCAAGGGTTTCAAGCCCTGGCCATGGTCTAGGACTTCCACCGCGGGATAATAGATGACTGAGTAAATCCCCTGGCGTTCCAGGTAGGTTTTATAGTCAAAATCTTCAGATTGAGATGGGGTCTCCAGCTCGCCAGTTATCTTGAGTACATCCCCATAACAGTAGGTGGGATATCGGGGCACTCGAATTAGGACAGTTCCCGATACCTCCTTCGTTTCGTCATTTACAGTTATTTCGCTGGCGGAGAATGTCAACAGGCAATATCTATCCCGGATGTCAGGCTCCTCTGTCACCATGCCTTGAATCTCTAGAATTCCCGTGTCGTTATAGAGGCAAAGGGAATGCTCATCTGCTGGAGGCAAGCTTGATGGGAAGCGAAGCCCACCGCCGAAGAGAGCCAATAGACATAAGCCAGCTACTATTAAGGTTTTCTTGCGGCCGCGGAGGAAAGGTATGAGCGCGAAAGGGATAAGCCCCAAGAACAAGGCCAGCAAAGGCGGGCTAATCTTTGAACCTAGGAAGATTCCGGCCACCCAGGCACAGCTAACATAGAGAAGCCACATGCAAAAGCCCCCAATCCTCTACGACTATGTTGTGCCCTAGTTTACCAGTTTGTATTGACAGATTGCTACAAGCAGAATACAATTTTGCCAGGCAATACAATAATATAAGTTAGAGCCTTAAAGACGATTAGGTGAATAAAAGGGATTTCCTCTGGTTTCTCCTGTATCCTGTTTATCAGACCATCGGTACAATCAGGCATGAGGGAAGCCATGCCCTCGCCGCAATGGCAGAGGGAGCTGGGATCAAGAAGTTCGTATTCTGGCCCACCTTTGACCCATTCCGCTGGGGGTATGTACGCTATGATGGTTATACGACCTGGTTTACTACAGCTGCACCCTACTTCTGTGACCTGATTACCTTCTTCGTCGCCCTCTTGATCATTCTCGAGGCTAAACCCAAGCGCAGATGGCTGTGGCTTAATATCCTGATAATCGGGATGCTGTCGCCTTTCTTAAACAGCGCCTATAGCTACTTCCGTGGGTTAGGGGGCCTGGGTGATACCGGCAAACTACTGAGCAATCTCGTCGCTCTCACGTTACTGTTCTACGCCTGGGGACTATACCACTGCTATTTTCGCAAGAAAACGTGGCATCCAGAATAGGATGTATACTTTGCCTGATGGGTAGCCCAGCCCGCGGATTTGGAAGAGGCTTCCTAGTCAGTTTTATCAGGCAATACAATAATATAAGTTAGAGCCTCAAAGACGATTAGATGAGGAAAAAGGATTTTCTCTGGTTTCTCCTGTATCCTGTCTATCAGACAATCGGCACGATGAGGCATGAGGGCAGCCATGCCCTTGCCGCAATGGCGGAGGGAGCTGAGGTCACGAAGTTCGTATTCTGGCCCAGCTTCTACCAGGGCAGATTCCAATGGGGGTATGTACGCTGGGTGGGTTCCACGACTTGGTTTACCATAGCTGCCCCGTACTGCTGTGACCTGCTCACTTTCTTCATTGCCATCTTAATCATTCTCGAAGCTAAACCCAAGCCAAGGTGGCTGTGGTTCAATATCCTGATAATCGGGATGCTGTCATCTTTCGTAAACAGCGTCTATAACTACTTCGGTGGGGTGGCCGGTAGTTACAATGATGTCGGCCGGCTATCGCTCTCACGTTACTGTTCTACGCCTGGGGACTATACCACTGCTATTTTCGCAAGAAAACGTGGCATCCAGAATAGGATGTATACTTTGCCTGGTGGGTAGCCCAGCCAGCGGATTTGGAAAGGAAGAAAGCTCATGGAAAGCAAAGAACTTCAGGTGATTATCGACGCTTTTAGATCGCGTCCCAATATGGCAGACCTCAGTATTGAGGAACAGCGCGCCCAGATGGAAGTTAATTTGACGCAGTTTGAACTTCCAGAGGACGTACATTGTGAACCAGTCAATGCAGGAGGTGCTCCTGCCGAGTGGATTACTACTCCAGGTGTAAATACCGAACGGGTTATCTGCTATCTCCATGGCGGTGGTTATGTATTGGGTTCAATCAATACACACCGTGAGATGGTTTCTCGACTGTCGCGAACGGCAAGTGCTAGAGTCCTCATCCTCGACTACCGGCTTGCCCCAGAGCACCCGTTCCCAGCGGCAGTGGACGACTCCACGGCAGCCTACCGCTGGCTCCATTCTAGTGGGGTAGATCCTGCTCGACTGGTAATTGCCGGCGAGTCCGCTGGGGGAGGTCTGACTATGGCAACACTCGTGGCATTACGAGATGCGGGTGAACCACTACCACGGGCAGGGATCTGTCTCTCACCATGGGTGGACTTAGAATGCATAGGGGAATCTATGGTTACTAAGGCGGAGATAGACCCTGTAGTAACTAGAGATTATATACTGATGCTTGCGAAGGCTTATCTTGGGGACATCGATCCTCGTACGCACTTAGCGTCTCCCCTATATGCAGACCTGACGGGTTTACCACCGCTGTTGATTCAGGTAGGAACTGCAGAATGCCTATTCGATGATGCCATGCGCTTGGCTGACCGCGCACGAGCCGCTGGCGTGGATGTCACTCTAGAGCCATGGGATGATATGATCCATATGTGGCATATGTTCGCTGCCATACTACCGGAGGGACAACAGGCAATTGACAGGATTGGCGAATTCATCCGCCAACACGCCTGATAACAAGATAACCAGTACTGTAAGCAAGGCAAACAATTCTTCGGCAAGTGCTACAATTGTGATTACGATGACTGGAATACTTGATGAGTAGCCAAGCTTGCAAATTTAGAAAGGGCAACCAAAAGGAGTTTAAACAATGAGAAGAGGAAAACCGATGGACAGATTATCAAAGAAAATAGTGTCTGGAATGCTATTCGCGCTCTTTCTACTCACTATTGCAACATTACCATGTAACATTCAACCAGTTAGAGCAGACTCAGGTAATGTCATAGCCACTTATGGCGAAGGATACCTTGAAGACATTAATGGCTTGTTGGTTCTCCATGTTAAGGGAAGTCCTTATGAAATGGGTTACCAACATGGATTTTTATTGAAAGATGCCGCCCAAGCAGTGATACAAAACGGTATCCAACGAATGATAAACATGGGTTATTCTTATGAATATATGGTTAACTGTGCACAGGCAATGGAAGCACATATACCCGAAGAATATATCCAGGAAATGGAGGGATTAGCTGATGGAGCTAGCATGAACTACACTGATGTGCTCCTTGAGCAGGTAAATTCCAACACAAGGAACTATGGGACAGGATGGTCGGGATGTAGTGGTTTTGTTGTGTTCGGGAACGTTACTAGGGATGGGCATTTATATCATGGTAGAAGCCTTGACCTTTATCTCAACCCTGTTGAGTCGATGGGTTTGGTCACCGTTTATGAACCTGAGAACGGAAATGTTTTCGTGAGTGTAGGGTGGCCCGGAGTCATCGGTGTGGCAACTGGAATGAACAAAGAAGGCATAACTCTGGAAAGTAACCTTTCCTCATCCAGTGACAAAACGTTAGACGGAATGCCCAGTGTATTCATACATAAGAAAGTGCTGCAATATTCCACCAATTTAACGGAAGCGATTGATATCATATGCCAAGCAGACAGAACAACTGGCTACAACATATTATTAGGGGATGGTAAGAACCTAAATGCCTGTGCTGTAGAGATATCCGATAACTACTGCAAAGTGTTTTGGGCTGGAGACCCAGCAGAGGATATAGGACCACATTTTAGCATCGCAAATGCTGTACGTAGGACTAACCATTATGTTGATACGGAACTTGCAGCTACTCAGCGTTCACCCTATGACCCCAGAGTTGGGTGGAATTGGACTTGGAACAGATACGAGAAACTAAGCCAATTGATTGAAGATAATTACGGTAACATAACTGCTGAAATGTCAATCGAGTTTCTGCGGACGCCTCCCGTTGCTTGGGCCGAAATCAATCTTCAAAGCATGGTTTTTGATTCTACTGACCTAGAATTATGGGTTGCCGATTCAGCGTTTAATACTCCCGCATATGAGCGTGAATTTATTCACCTATCATACAATGACTTATTTCCTGAATACACCCTCACCATCTCCAGCACCACTGGAGGTAATGTAACCACCCCTGGAGAGGGGACTTCTAGCTACACCCCTTACACAGTGGTTAACTTGGTGGCGACTCCAGATGCTGGCTACCGGTTTGACGAGTGGACTGGTAATGTAAGCACCATTGCCAATATTAATGCCGCTTTGACCAGCATCACCATGAGCAGCAACTATTCCATCATTGCCAATTTCGAGAAGACCACTGAGATATGCTTCATCGCCACCGCAGCTTATGGCACACCAATGGCCAATGAGGTACAAACTCTCCATGACTTCAGAGACCAATACCTGTTGACAAACCTGCTTGGACAAGCCTTTGTAGGTTTCTATTATAGAGTCAGCCCACCGATAGCTAAGTTCATAACTGACCATCCCGGCCTGAAGCCAATAGTGAGGGCCGGTCTGCTGCCCGCTGTGGCCATGAGCACCGTAGCTGTCAATACTTCTCCGGAGGAGAAGATAGCTATAGTAGGCTTGCTGGCGCTGGTTTCAGTAGCAGTGGCTATATGGGTAGTAAGACGGCGAGGCAGAGATTCAGACTATATCTGAGAGTAAGGGGATTAGTAATCTAGCTAAAGCAAGCAATTCTTCGGCAAGTGCTACAATTGTGATTACGATGTATGCTGTGGCTGATGGGTAATCCAGCCAGCGGATTTAGAGAGGTATTCTGTGCAAAAGGGCACAATAGAACGGCTAATTGCAGACCGTGGTTTTGGGTTCATCAAGACAGAGCGGGAAGAAGAGCTCTTTTTCGGCCGCAATCAGCTTCAAGGGGTGGACTATGGTTCCCTTAGAGTAGGGCAAAAAGTGGAATTTGAGCTTACACGCGACCCCAACGGTCGCCTACACGCAATCAGGGTGAGGCTTGCTCAGCCTAAAAGCGAATAGCAGCAAGCCCAGCCCGCGGATTTGGGGAAAGACGAAGTCAGCAAAGGCAGGCTAATCTTTGAAGCCAGGAATATCTCGGCCACCTAGGCATAGCTAATATAGAAAAGCCACACATTTGCATTATACCAAAGCAGCTATAACGAGAGTGTTTAGTGATGTCATCCTGAGGAGTCCCAATGAATTCGGACGACGAATAATCTCTGGGCGCCGTCCTGAGCTATGCAGAGCGCTTTGCTTTCTGAGATTTCTTTGCTCCGTCTGCCCCATCTGGAAACCTAGTGTCTTCGATTCTTCCTGACAACCAGCTGCCCCGTAAACTCAGCCTTCACTCGGTCTTTACTGTGTCTCCGGATTTTACTACAGCTTTGTTTGTATATATTAGAGCTTCGATACTACCTTTCTTGATATAAATCCCCATGGAGTATTGGCCGCTGGCTATTTCCCTTATTGGAATAAGAGCCGAAAATCCCGAGTAGTCCAGGTTCAAGCCTAACTCTTTAAACTGCTCGGTAATACTCTCTCTTATTACTGTTTCTGTGGTGAATACATATGTCCTGTCCGCGGATTTCAAGACTATATATATTTTGCTGTTGACAGAGTCATAGCCCTCGATGAATGCCCAGCCGTATATCTCTAGGATCCGTGCGGTAGCTTCAAAGTGGTCAACCTCGTACTGAATGTTGTCGGTTGCAGGGGGGACTGAAGTTTTATACAATCGAGATTCACCAGCAAACTGTTCAAGTCTGGCGAAGAGAGGCTCTACCACGAAAATGGTCAACAGCACAAATCCTACAATAATTGATATGTGCGTAATTACCTGTCTCCTGTGGGTCCTGAGCCAGCTTCCTGTTACCATGGCTAATTACTGCTACTGATTATCCTCCAGCAGTGGATAATCGGCGCCGAAATAGTGGTTGAATATCAGACGGAACGTGTTCACTGGCGATATATTAGAAGACAGAATATCGTAATCCATGCCTGGGAGACACATGGCATTAATAATCTTCTGCCAATCATTGTCGCCGACAGGATAATCAGTCTTAGGATCATTAATCTTAGTCCTAGTACCGTGGTCTGACTGCAAAATGATAATCGGTGGGATTTCCGAGTCTTTTAGCAAGACATCAATCACCTTTTCTATCTCCGCGGAGATGAAGATATACTGCCCAAGGTAGAACTGTTTATCTTCATAGTTGAACCAATTTGCAGGGGCAACATACTCGCCATTGGGACCGAATACAAAAGGTGTGTGGGGACATATGAGATGGGCGAAAACAAATTTCGGGCCTTCCAGCTCAGGCAGCGCCTCAAGTTTCTCCAGCATATACAAGGTCTGGCACCGGTAGCTATCTTCATACTGACTTCCGGTAACGTAGACATAGAAAGGCTCCAGCATGGTGGTGTTCCACAATATATACATAAACTCAGTCACCATACTGCTGCTATTATATCCGTGGTAGTCTAAGTAAAGGTCGACGTTGTTCTTGGCATACTTTTCCCATGTGTACCTGGCAAAGTTGTTTCCGAAAACAATGTATTGATAGCCCTGCACCTTCAGGAAGTTTGCCACCTCGCTGTAGACTATTTTCCAATAGGTAGGCTCACTCCACGCCTCACCATCGAGATACTCCATGTTCAGCACCTGGGCAAGTACCTGTGGACTATGACACGACTGTGTTTTGCTCTCATAAGCTATGAAAAAACCTTTATCTTCCAAGCTGTTGATGAACTCGCTGTTATCGTAATCATACCACTCCTTCATGGTATCGGGATGGGCATACTCATCCAGTATGATGAAATAGATATCGGGCAGGGTGCTGAGTTCGGCCGGACTGGCAAATGTCTGCTCCGACGACTCCTCCGATGTGTCGGCACTCAGCTTGGCCAGGTTGACTTGATAGCTGCCGATGTTAAACAGGTTGATGGCAATTAGCACTACCGCTGTTATGTTGAAAAACTTGGTGGTGATGCGAAAATCCCTTTTTGCCCGTCCGATGAAATAGACGCAGTATCCCCAAATGAACAGCATGCTAGAAAGTAGATAGGCGTGTTTGGGCATAAATACGGCCCACTCCAGTACATCATAAAGATGTCCGTACGAGAAAAAGAATAACAGGAATATAGCTGTGGCAAGTCCCGCCTTAGCCAGGCTACGGAATATAAGGCTCAGGACTGCCCACAACACTAGGGCAGCAGCCACTGAAATTACCAGCGGCAGCCAGACCTCGCTCATCGATACTTCGTTTATGTTGTAGGCATAGAGAAACAGGATAGGAAAAGCAGCAAACAGCGGCGGGTAAAAAACCACGGGTCCCTTAAAAATAGCCTTTAATTTTTGTTTCATCTCTGGAGCCGGCGCATCAGATACAGCGTCCGTTGTGATTCTTGGATATCGGCGGAATCATCCATGGCGAAATAGCGACTAAACTCCTGCTCAAACGCCTGGCGGGTATAATCGGGGAAAATATCCTCCCTGGTAGCCAGAAGCCTCTGGACCTGTGAATCAGTCTTGGGGACAAATTCAATGATGAGCCAGCGGCAGATGTCGCTGAAAAACCCGGCAATCTGTGACAAAGGGACATTGTTGGAGATGGCTAGGTGATGGACCAAAGCTAAGGCAAGCACGGCATCAGCAGGACCACGTTCTTTAAAAGACATCCGCTCTTTATTCTCCCAGCCGATGCCGGGGCTGGGGTTGGTTAAATCAACCACCAGCGGTAGAATACTGATATCACCCTTGGCAACGCAGTCCAGGTAGTTCTTTTCTACGGCAGCGGGGTCAACATCAAAGGATATGGTGGGAATTCCCCGGTCACTAGCAAGGCTGCTGAATATACCTACATTGGCGCCCATGTCCCAGACAGTTGCCGGTCTCACCCTGTCCAGGAAGCCTGCCACAATTGTCTTCTTGTGTTCGAAAGCCTGCGGTGAGTAATTGGTGTCTTGGTAGTACTCAGCCCATTCAGTGCCCCCGGGCAGCCATTTTAGCTTCTTAATGATAGATTCCAGGCTGTTAAGAATACCCAGGAGGGCATAGCGACTCACCCGCTGTTGTCCGACATCCATTGGTTTATCAGCAAAATGCTTCTGACTTCGAGCATGGAGGTGAATATGGGAAAGCAAGGGAAATCTCAGGTGAGTGCGCCATGGCAGCAGGCAGCTTGTCAAATCCAGAGGCAGTCCATCTATATAAATACTGAGTAACTGGCTCAGCCGTATATCTTTATAGCTCATTAAGGCCAGCGGCGCCAGGAAATGCTGGCAGAACTGGCGGTAAGCGACCCAGGGTTCGCCTGCATGATATTTCCCAAATGAAAGCGTATCGATGAATAACGGCCTGCCGCTTTTGAACTGTATGTTGTAAGCACTGCTGTCCCTCAACGACATGCCAAAGTCAAGGGCTTTTCTCTGTACTTTAAGCGTGGTCAGGGCAGCGTTTCTCAGCTGGCTGAAGCACCACTCGTAGGGATATGAGATAAATGGTATCGGTTCCGGCTTGATTACCTTGTAAGCGAGTTCAGACACCGGTGGCTCAATGCCGACTTCCTCGTGGGGAATCAAAAGGTTATCGTCAATAAGTGCCTGGTAAAGACCACAATCCATCAGATGGTCATAGTCGTCCTTGTAGACAAGGTTTACCTGACGGTAGATGACGCCATCTTGCTGGAAAAGGAAGCCGCTAGGGTCGCGGAAGGAAGCCGGGAGCCGTGTACTACTCACTCTCCCCATGACCTCTTCGTTTTTTGAATAGATTGAGGAGGAAATTTTTTACCCTCACCCTGTATACACCAATCATCGCCAGTCCCCCGACAACCGACCCGATGAGCACCTGGATGATGATGCTACCTGTACCGGGGTCGATATAATAGGCATAAGCTGCCCCGTCGAATGTACCAACATCAATAGAGGCATAAACCGTCTGCGAGAAAATCAAGAAAAGCGAAATAGTAAAGACGAGTGTAATTATTAGATGTTTTACCCGATCTATGCTGCGCCCCCAGTCCGTATTGTGTTAATTACCGAACATCTTAGCTAACCGATATATACTTGTCAAATGTGTGTCATCGAGTGGGTGAGATTGCCAGGGGGAGTTTACCTTGAGCAGAGATGAGATTCTTCGCTCCACTCAGAATGACAACCGAACGTTGTTAACCAAGCTCTTATTACTAGCTTGGTTATTATATAAAATACGCCGACGGTGAACATTCAACAAGTGCTATAATTACAATTAGTTGGCAAAAAACACCTTTGGTCGATGAGTAGCCCAGCTGGCGGATTTGGATGGGCAGTAGAACAAGGAAGGAGGTCGTTATGTTATTCATGAGTTTTCTATCACCGAAAGGAAAAGGCAGAGAGGCTATCGACTACTTGAAAAAGCTCAAAGCTCCGAAGGGAATCACAATCCGTGATGTTTATATTACCTTTGGCCGGTATGACGGTATAGTTGTTTTTGAAGCACCCGATCCCAAGAAAGCTATGAGCTTTGTGGTGGGTATAGGAATTGAGACAGGCTACCTTGTCGAAACCTTGGGCGCCATTCCTGCTAAAGAAGTGTGAACAATTTTATGCTTCAGTAACGATTGGCGGAGCCTAACCAGTAGATTTAGAGAAAGCTGCCTAGTCCGATACGGTTATGTAGTCCTTGATCTTTTCAAATGTCGCTTCGCCGATGCCGCTGACCTTAAGCAGGTCCTCGATTCTTCTGAAAGAGCCGTTTTCACTGCGGTAATCCACGATTCCTTGAGCTAGTACCTCGCCTATCCCGGGCAGGGCTTCGAAGAGCCAGGGTTCGGCCCGGTTGATGTCTATCTTCTGGGAAGGTTGTTCTTCGCCTTCTCGGGGAACATAAATCTCGATTTGGTTGAGGTCGGCATCTGGTTCAACGCCGGCATCGGAAAGGAGCGTCTGCAAAGTGTCGCCTTCTTGCCAGGGATAGATGCCCGGGCTAGCCACAGCGCCGCCGATGTAAAACTCACCGCTTTGCTCTGGGGGCTCTGTTTGAGATAGAAAGATTTCCACAGGCTGGTTTCGGCTGTTCTGCACCGCCAGCATAATGCCGCCAGCTATTGCGGCGATAATCAGGAAGACAGTTATGAATAGGTAAAATCTATCGGCACGGCTCATGGCATAGCTCCTTTCTCAATAAATAGCATTCCACATAATATTCTACAATAAAATT
>SMTZ1_10006158_pt1 | contig 12084 bp, 10 predicted proteins | sample DeeMarSWOR136_30_FD_25667 | JGI IMG/M metagenome (IMG submission 25667) | reverse complement strand
TGAGAAAGAGGGGCGTGGAATTTGTTGATGGCACAGCTCCTGGCTTTGCTGCGGTATTAGGCGCCGCACCAAATCCTGAGATAGATAAGAATCTTTCGATACTCACCAGGTTCAATCCCGCCAAAAGACATGGCTGCCCTGGTGGCAAAGCCCATGGCAAATACAGCGGCGCTAGTCTCAGGACCAAAAGAAACCAGACGGGTCGGCCAGCCAATCTGGACTCCAGCCTCGACAAGTTGTTCGGAGAACTTCTTACCGTCATATTCACTTGCCATAAATACATACAGGTTCTTCTGCTGGAGTTCCTCAGCAATCTGCTTAGCTATTTCAGGATTTGGTGCGGCGCCTAATACCGCAGCAAAGCCAGGAGCTGTGCCATCAACAAATTCCACGCCCCTCTTTCTCAAGATAACATCATCAGCCGCCCCGAGCCATATATTACCATCGGAAACGTCCTCACCTCTAAGGTAAAATTCTGGTTGCTCCAGATATCTAATCGCCTCGATAATCTCCTCAGCAAAGAAGGTTACCATCCCGGCATCAAGGGCCGGTGCCAGATAGGGTAAGGGATGCTCTTCCCTAACCGGTGGCGGGAGTAAATTCTTACATCTTTTAAGTATCGACTCCATATCACCCAGTTTTTCTACCTTTTCGCCCAGAATCCCGTAGATAATCGGTAGATAATAGGCAGTATTGGGGAAACCTACCGGTTCGTTGGCTCCCCATTTATCCATTGCCTGCTGCCACTTCTTCTCAGCCCGGTCAACAATCTTATAAGCACCTCTAATCGCTGCTGATGCAATTATTTTAGACATATCGATGACCCCCTATCTTTGTAACTCTTATGCTTAGACTATACCAACTCACGTCTCATTTCCATATCGTAGAGCACTCTTTCTCTTGCCTTGTCGATACCTAGCGCCTTGCGCTTCTTATCAATATGCTCAATCATGAGTTGAGCGGCTTTAATCGGGTCTAGCTCAAAGGCCCACATGCCGCCATACATATCCTCAAAGTCTTTAAATAAGTAATCAGTTACCTCAGGGCTGCCAGTAGTAGGCCAAGTTACGCCGAAGACGGTGAATACTCCAGAGGCAACAAAGTACTGACCGATGGAAATTGCCTTTTCGCTCATCCATTCCGGGGCTGCCCCGGCCACTGGCAAATCGCTTATGTCATCACCTAGACCACCATCCTTTACCATGGCGGTAGCAGCAATCAGGATGCGGCTATTATCAACACAGGAACCCAAGTGCAACACCGGCGGGATACCTACCGCCTCACATACCGAAGCCAGTCCCTCACCAGCATACTCGGCGGCTGCCTCGGGAACCATCAGTCCGGCTTCAGCACAGGCAATAGCATTACAGCCAGTTGTAATCACCAGCACGTCATTCTTTATCAGTTCCTTAACCATAGTAATGTGGGCTTCGTTGTGCTTGGTGCGGGCATTATTGCAACCGACAACACCAGCTACTCCTCTGATTCGGCCGTTAATGATATTATCATTAAGTGGCCGGTAGGAGGCACGGAACAAGCCACCGAGCAGGTAGTTGATGGTTTCATGGCTGAATCCAGCAATTTGGTCGCATTGCTGGTCAGGAATGCCAATATTCCCCTTCCGATTGGGAAAGTTCTCGATAGCAGCCTTGACTATAGCCCGTGCCGACTTAAGGGCATCATGCTCATCAAACTCAATATGAACAGCACCAGGAATCTTAGCCTTGGGCGAGGTAGTAATAATCTTGGTATGATAGCACTCAGCTACCGTGGCTATGGATTGGAAGATACACTGAACATCTACTACCATGGCATCTACCACCCCGGTTACTATCGCCAGCTCTTGCTGCAGGAAATTACCGGCTATAGGTACGCCGTGGCGCATCAATATCTCGTTAGAAGTACAGCACATGCCAGCTAGGTTTATATCTTTAGCTCCTTTAGACTTGGCCAGCTCCACCATCTCCGATTCTTGAGCAACAGCAACAATCATCTCGGAGAGCAGCGGCTCATGACCATGAATGATAATATTTACCTCGTCTTTTTCGAGCACTCCCAGGTTTGCCCTCCCCAGGATTGGTGCCGGGGTGCCAAACAGGATATCCTGCAATTCGGTGGCAATCATACTGCCACCCCAGCCATCGGCTATTGATGCCCTGACCCCCTGCTTGAGCAGATTCTGGTAGTCCTGGTCAACGCCAATGTGAGTGCGGTGCATGATCTCCACCACTTCTCTATCTATGCCTCGGGGCATCACCCCCTGCTTACGCCATAGCTCCTGGCGTTTTAGCGGTGCTTTCCTCGTTGTTAGAAGCTCGCCTTCCTGCTTGCCAAACTCAGCCAGTGCTTTTTCGCCAATATCAACAGCTATTTCACTGTTGCTACGGTCGCCAATCTCAATGCCCCAATCCAGAGCCAGTTGCAGCAATTTCTGTTCGTCTTTTATCTCGTAGCCAGGCGCTTCTCCCTTAGCGGCTGTTATAAAGAGCTCGGCTACTCCTCGACCATGGTCAGAGTGAGCCGATGCCCCACCGGCTATCATCCGAATGAAATTGCGGGCGGCAATGGTTTCCGCTGTTGCCCCACAGATACCCCGCCTCTTCTTTTTCTCCTCTGGTGTTTCCTCTTTCCCTTTAGGTAAGGGTACCCGGCACGGTCCCATGCCACAGTTCTTGCAGCAGCTACCTACAGCACCTATAGGACAGGGCTTCATCGTTTCTGCTCTATCAAAGGCAGTGTTAACCCCATCCTTAGCCGCCTTCTCTATCATATCAAGAGTAGCTTGGTCAATACTCTTATTCTCAGTTTCTTTCTCCGCCATTTTACCTTCTCCTTTCCAAACTATCTGTAATTTACCAGTTCAACGAGTGCCTCCTGCATTAGTTTGACTACCTATTAGTGAGTTTCACGATTGGCATTCTTGACACAGTCCATAAAATACTAATCGATGATGGGAGATCTTGAAGCCCATTTTTTTGGCTACCCGCTCATTAATCTCCTCGTCCAATGGTTCATCTACATCAAAGATGTGAGCGCACTGTTCACATTTGAAGTGATAGTGGTTCTGGGTATTACCATCAAATCTACTTAAGGTATCAGTTAGACCAACCTCCGATACCTCCCCTTCCTGTTTCAGCAATTTAAGGTCACGGTAAACCGTCCCAAGGCTAATATGAGGTATTTCCTCTTTCACCTTTTCATAAACCCAATCGGCGGTGGGGTGAGAAGTCGTACTTTTCACAGCTCTAAGGATAGCTTCTTTCTGTTTTGATTTCCTGGCCATGCTAAAGTTTAACACCAATTAATTTTATATAGTAACCATAATCATTATTAATTATACGTAATCTATTCTATTCTGTCAAAGTAATCCGATTCTCACACAACAAAATGCGGAGCATTCGGCTTATGCTATTCCCTGTCTTACTACATTCTCTGCTAAGACGCTATAAGTTCAGTCATTACCTCTCGAACTAACCTTATTGCCTCCGGGTGTCTCATTATCAAAACATCGGCTCCAGCTAGAAGCAAAACCATAGCTGACATAGCCTCCCACAAAATACCCCGTTTCTTGGTATTACCAAGTTTTGGGTCTTCTTCCTCGGTGATTTTTACCTCTTTGGCCTTCCACACCTCTTTCCCTATGTTGCAGATAAAAGGAAACTGGAGCTTTTCATCCTGCTGGGTTAACGCTGCCATCCTAATGCGCTCCATGACTGAATAAGCATACTCTATGCCATAGCCAATACTGCTAACGGTGGGGTCCATTATCAACAAATCATCAGAGACTCCAAGATTACCCAATAGAATATTAAGTTGCTTAGCCAGATTTATATCTATCGGTGTGGAGGCTGCCACAGTATGGTGATAACCAATAGCTGGCGCACCAATTTTCTTATGGTCACCTTCCTCCACTGGCCCAATAATCAGATCTCTCCCCTGACAAACCTCAGACACCTTTCTTAAAACCTCGGTATCTTTTTCATGATTAGCAGTTCCCCAAACAATTAAAGGAACATCAACAGCATCGGCTACCTTTTTCACCACCTCGGCAGCTTCATCAGCCCCCCGGTCAAGCCCGTTTGGGTCGGTGCTTAACAATTGCAGGCATATCATTTCCGCCCCGTAATCATCAACACACTTCTTTGTCCAGGCAACTGGGTCATTAGCCACTCCAGCAAAAGGTTCTATCGCAGCCTCCGGCCACTCCTCAGGTGGAAAGTCATAAACTTCCATAGCTATCCTGGGTAGATTCGGCATTTCACCTTCAAAGAGGTAGAAAGGATAGGCAGTCTCCCCACCCACTTTTAAACCTTTACTTCCTTTGCCTAGAGGTATTTCTCTGATTTTACCGCTATATGACGTTTTAGGAATTTCTAAAGCCATTTTCTATCCTCCTCCTTAAGCAGGATTCTTTCTCTTTTCACTACCATACCAATCTTCGCCATACCAGTACCTCTCACCGTTTTCCAGATATTTCAGCTTTTCCTCCCGCTTACTTAATTTCTGCCTCCATCGTCCCATTTCCTCGCTCTCAGGTTTACCCTCATCAAAGGTTGCCCCCAGCACTTCCACCTTCTCCCTACCGGGTGCACTCTTTTTTTCAATCTTATATTCCATCTTTTTTCCTCCTAGACCAGGCCAGCAGCCAATTTGGCCGCCCTTACCGTATTCAGCATGAGCATGGTTATCGTCATCGGACCAACACCGCCGGGGACAGGGGTAATGGCACTTGCCTTCTCCTTAACCGTTTCAAAGTCGACATCGCCAGCCAAGATTCTCTTACCTTCGGATGTCGTGCCGATCTGGTTCACCCCGACATCAATTACCACTACCCCCTCCTTAACCATATCGGCAGTAATAGCCTTGGCCTTGCCTGCGGCCACAATTAATATATCAGCTCTCTTGGTATGAAATGACATATCTTTGGTTCCGGTATGGCATACGGTAACCGTGGCATTAGCCCCTTCCTTCTTCTGGAGAAGGATATTAGCTATCGGTTTACCAACGATGTTACTTCTGCCGACAACCACTACCTCAGCACCTCCAACTTTAACACCAGAACGAATGAGGAGCTGCCAGATTCCGTGTGGAGTACACGGTATATAGTCAGGCTCACCGATCATCAGCTTGCCCAAACTCACCGGATGAAAGCCATCCACATCCTTCTTGGGGTCAATGGCATAGAGAACTCTGGTCTCATTGATATGCTTGGGCAGAGGTAGTTGAACCAGAATCCCATGAATCTTGGGGTCTTTATTTAACCTGTCAATCAGGTTGAGCAATTCTGTCTCACTGGTCTTAACCGGCAGGTCGTGTCTTTCCGAGTAGATGCCCAAGGCAACAGATGTCTTTTCTTTCTGCCCAACATAGACCTGTGATGCCGGGTCCTCACCCACCAGAACAGTAGCTAATCCTGGTATGAGATTATGCTTCTCTTTAAGTTCAGTGATTTCTTGCTTCAGCTCCTCACGAATCTGTTTGGCAACCTCGTTGCCACTAATTATCTGTGTCGTCATTTTTAGCCCCCCTTCATATGAATTTCCTCAGGTTTAAGAAGTTTATCCATCAAATCGTTAACTGCCATCACTGCTCTGGAGGCATCAGGCAAGTCAAACAGCGCTCTCATCTCAAGGTCACACCGCTGAACTTCTTCATCCCAAGGTACCACAATATCAAGATTAACATTCAATCTGGCTAACTCTTCTTTAACGTTAGAATTCAAAGTGTCAGGAACAAAATTGATTATTACCAGCTGCCTTTTCACCACCAGTTTGAGCTCAGAGACTATGTCCCTAATTCGGGCAATGGTTCGGGCACCCTTCACTGAATGGTCGGAAACTACCATTAGTACGTCAATATTCTGGGTGGTTCGCCGCGAGAGATGTTCCATACCAGCTTCATTATCCATGACTACATAGGTATAATTCTGCGACAAGGTATCAATGAATTTTCTCAAAAGAAGGTTGGGATAGCAATAACACTCGGGACCTTCACCCCGACCCATTGTCACCAGGTCAAGCCCCTTGCTTTCAACTATAGCCCTGTTTAATTTAAACTCCAGATAAGCTTCTTTAGTCATCCCCTGGGGAATTTTTATCTTCTCCTCGTTAAAGGAGGCAATAATCGAACCAATGGTTTGCCCTATTTCTAACCCTAAACTCTCTCCCAAGTTGGCATTGGGGTCAGCGTCGACTGCTAGAATCGGTCCCCTACCATTCCGGCTCAGGTAGCGAATGATGAGGCCAGCGATGGACGTCTTACCACTACCACCTTTTCCAGCTACGGCGATGTTAAAACTCAAACAGTTATCCTCCGTTGTGCTTTATTAAAACAGTCCACTGACTTTCCCAGTGTTCACATCTACATCAACCTTTCTGAAGGCTGGGTCAGATGAGGTTCCAGGCATCAGACTGATAGTACCGGCGCAGGGGCAGAGGAATTTTGCCCCGGAATAAATCAATATGTCACGAATCGGTAAAGCCCACCCCTTGGGGACGCCCTTGAGAGTCGGGTCGTGTGTGAGAGAGAGATGAGTCTTTACCATCATGGTGGCATACTCATCATATTTAGGGTCAGACTCAAACATCTTAGCTTTAGCCTCGGCTTCAGGAGTCCAAGATACACCATTGGCCCCATAGACTACTTTAGCTATTTTATCAACCCGCTCCCGGATTTTCATTTCCATGGGATATAGGAACTTGAAATCATTGGTATCCTCACAGGCTTCCCTAACGGCATCAGCCAGTTCTAGAGCACCATCACCACCATCGGCCCAGTGAGTGGATACTGCGCAGCGTGCTCCGGCTGCCTCAGCTGCCTTTCTAACCATAGCGATTTCAGCTTTAGTGTCAGTGTGGAAACAGTTGATGCAAACCACCGGGTTTATCCCAGACGCCCTGATAACGCCGATGTGGTGTACCATATTGGTAAGTCCCTTTTCTAACAATCCCAGGTCTTCTTTAGTATAAGCCTCAGGTAGAGGAATCCCCGCTACCACTTTAGGGCCACCGCCATGCATCTTCAAGGCTCGAATGGTGGTAGTAAGTACCGAAACATGTGGTTTGAGGCCACTGTAGCGACTTTTTACATTCCAGAACTTTTCAAACCCAATATCAGCAGCAAAGCCACTCTCGGTTACATGATAATCGAACATCTTCAAGCCTATACGGTCCGCAATAATAGATGACTGACCGACAGCAATATTAGCAAAGGGGCCAGCATGCACCATGCAGGGCTGATACTCCACCGTGCAACACAGAGTAGGATTTATGGTATTACGCATCCAGGCGGTCATAGCACCACCAACTCCCAAATCACCGGTGGTAACGGCATTGCCTTTCTTGTCAAAAGCCACCGTAATATTATCCATTCGTTCTCTCAAGTCGGCTAAGTCTCTGACAATGGACAACATTGCCATTAACTCGGAGCTAACCGCAATGCCGAACTTGGATTGCATCATGTAGCCATCCATGCGGCCACCAATACCAATAATTATAGTTCGAAGGCTCTGGGCACAAAAATCCATAATCCAGCCCATCTCTACCCGCGTTGGGTCAATATCCAGACGCCGCATCTTGGTAAGCCTGGCTAGCTGCTCATCATTATAGTTACGCTCATGCTGCATCCTAGAAGTAAGGGCTACCATAGCCAGGTTATGAGCGTTCATTATATCATTGATATCACCGGTGAGACCCATGGAAAACTCGGTCAGAGGGATTAGTAAGGCATTGCCACCCCCGGCAGCAGTTCCTTTAATGTTCATGGTGGGACCACCCGAGGGTTGTCGAAGACAACCACCTACATTCAGACCTCGCTTACCTAAACCCTCCATAAGGCCACACGAGGTCGTGCTTTTCCCTTCACCTAGCGGCGTTGGAGTTATGGCAGTCACTTCAATGTACTTGCCATCCGGTTTATCCTTAAGACGCTCAATGATTTTCATAAAATCAAGCCTGCACAGTCTTCCGTAGGGAATAACCTCGTCTTTTTGTAGACTGAGCTTCTCCCGCCATTCATCAGGGGTTGGCATATTCTCTTCAGCCGCTTCAGAAATTTGCCAGTCCTTCATCTTTACCGCATCGTAGGCCACAGAAACCTCCTTTTATTCATGATATTTTGCTTGTTATCGAAGCAGATAAAACTAAAGTTTGATAAATATTTCTTACTTCACTAATAATCTGCTGACTGGCATCAAGGAGAGGACGATTAGCCATATCAGCATCAATTAATGTCTGGTCGTACGGAATAAAACCAAGAAACTCAAAGTCAGGGAGATTTGAAATAAGAAATTCTTTCTCTGATTGACTACGGATTTTATTTCCAACTATGACAATGTTATGTAAGCCAACGTCTTGCGCCAGTTGGCTAACTCTATAGGCTGTCTCCACAGCTCGCCTCCATGGCTCCACTACCACAATCAGCTTATCAACCGCCCTGGCTGTTGCCCGCCCCAGATGTTCTATACCAGCCTCCATATCTAGAATAATCACCTCATTCCTGGCTAATAGCAGATGGCTGATTAATGCTTGCAGCAAAGCATTTTCAGGACAATAACAGCCACTACCACCCCTTTTCATCCGCCCCATTATCATTAATTTAATTCCATCGTGTTCTCGGGAATACTTTTCTGGTATGTCATCAACCCTAGGATTTAACTTGAAGAAGGGGGCGGTTTTCCCCGGTTGTACCCCCGTTCTCTCTTCTATAAGTTCTTTCATCTCTGAGATAGGAGTTATCTTATCCGCTTCAGGAAAACCGAGGGTGGCAGCTAAATTAGCATCAGGATCAGCATCTATAGCTAATACGGAATAGCCAGAATCAGCAAATGTCCTAGAAAGGAGAGCAGCCAGCATAGTCTTGCCTACTCCCCCTTTGCCACTAATAGCAATCTTCATCAAAATCCTATTTTTGGCATAATTAAAACTGAGACTCCTCGTAGGGAGCGCTCAGGCTCAACATGACATTGGTAACTGACGATGCCAACAGACAGTATATCTTAGTATTCAACAGAAAGTCAACAACTAGCACTGCCCCTGGTAAAACTTCAGGTAAGACAAGCTATATATCTTCAGTAGAGTGCAGTTGAATTTACTAGTAGCTTGACAGTACGTAGGTAACTCAGCTTATAATAGACCTGCTTCGTAGGAATCTGCCAATTCTTAGGTTCCATTGTATTAGCTGTCGTACCAGCTAATTTTAAGTTTGATTACAGGGAGGATTATCTTGGACTATTTCCTGAATGACCTACAAAAAGCGGTTAAGGGCATGGCAAGAACTATTGCCGAAGAAAAAATAATACCAGTACGAGCCGAGCTGGATGAAACCGAGGAGTTCCCGCGGGCTATAATGAAATACCTGGCTGACACAGACCTGTTCGGCGTCTGGCTTCCTGAAAAATATGGAGGCTTGGGTGGTGGTTGTTTCGAGCTATGTCTGGTTGTGGAGGAGCTAGGTCGAGCGTGTCTTGGAGTGGCTACCAGCTATGCTGTCAATTCGCTGGGTAGCTTCACTCTTCTAGAATATGGCAGTGAAGAACTCAAGCAGAGGTATCTTCCTGACATTGCCAGCGGGAAAAAATTAACCGCCTTTGGTGTAACTGAGGCAGAAGCCGGCAGTGATATTGGTGCTATAAAGACTACCGCCACTAGAACTGATGGTGGCTATTTGCTTAACGGAACCAAACAGTTTATTACTAACGGTGGTGAAGCTGATTTGTATACAGTTATTGCTTTAACTGATAAAACTAAAGGACCCCGTGGTGCCAGCGCCTTTCTGGTAGAGAAGGATACCCCTGGTTTTTCTTTCGGCAGGAAAGAGAAGAAAATGGGCATTCGCACATCGGCAACAAGGGAACTTGTTTTTGAAGACTGCTTTGTCCCTGAGGAGCATATTATTGGCCGGGAGGGGATGGGATTCATTATGACGATGAGACTTTTTGATACTTCACGTCCCGGGATAGGAGCTGAGGCACTGGGGGTGGCTCAGGGTGCGCTAGAGGCAGCTTTGGATTACGCTAAAAAGCGTGTCCAATTTGGGCATCCAATCATTTCTTTCCAGGCGGTTCAACACATGCTGGCTAATATGGCTACCGATGTAGAAGCAGCCAGAGCTCTGGTTTATGCAACCGCCAGGTCCGTTGACAGTGGCATGAAGAACATCAGCTTGGAGTCAGCTATGGCTAAGGTTTTTGCCTCAGATGTAGCCATGAGAGTCACCACTGATGCCGTGCAGATTTTTGGTGGTGTCGGCTATATGCGTGATTATCCAGTGGAAAAGATGATGAGGGATGCCAAAATTACCCAGATATATGAAGGCACTAACCAAGTCCTAAGAAATGTCATTGCCTCCGAACTACGCAAGAAAAAAACATTTTAGCGAATATGTATGGCTCTCGCCTGGGAATAATTTTATCTTATTAAAACACTAGCAAATTAAGCTGACCAGATAAAATGTAATCATGGAGAGAATTGCCAGTTTTATCTACCGCCGGGCAAGATTAATTATTGCTATTGTAGTTGTCCTAAATATTATTGCCCTGGCTTCCTTTTTCCGCTTCGACCTTGATACTGATTTCTTGAATTTTTTTACCTCGGGAAACCCTAAGGCAGAAGAATTCGACCGACTGAATGAGAAATATCAAATTGGCGAAACTATCTCAGTTCTTATCGAACAGGATAGTTCTCTTCTGGATACAGATAACCTTCAGAATGTATTCAGGCTTCAGGAAGACATCGAAGCAATTGATGGTATTTTCCAGGTACAAAGTTTTATTCCCTCAGAAATCTCCGTGCAAGGCCATATTTTCCAAGTCGATGAGAATTTTATTAACCGGCACTCTGATATTCTCAAAGACTTTATCGAAGACAAGTATTTTCGTGCTGAGCAGTTCCTCTCTTCCGATGACAGTAAGGGTACCATTATCGTTAATCTGGAGCCGGAGGCTAATACCGGAGATGTAATCCTGTCATTGGAGAAAATAGTTCAAACTGAAGAAAAATTGAACCTTTCCCTGGCCGGTAATGAGATTATTAAAGATACCCTGTGGAATTACTTACTCAGGATACTATTTATCCTGCCGCCCTGTGCCCTTATCCTGGTCTTACTGGTTTTCTACTCGATTATCAGAAATCGCCAGTTCACCATACTATCAATGATTCCCGCCGGGCTGGCTGCTTTGTGGACCTTTGGCACCATCTTCTGGAGCGGTCTGGAGCTGAATCTGTTGACCATTATCAGCCCGATATTCGTTATAGTAATGGGTGCCGCTGATGGTCTGCACTATACTACCCATTTTATGGAAAATATGTCTAAATATTCGAACCGCTACCGACTTACCAGAGAAACCCTGCGTATGGTTGGTATACCGATATTTCTGACGACTATAACCACCATGGCGGGGTTCGCTTCTTTGACCTGGACAGAAGTACTGCCCATGAGGCAGATGGGGCTGTTTGTGTCTCTAGGTATCGGCTATGCGGGCGTTCTTTCTCTTTTCTTTCTGCCAGCAGTGCTTTCCAGAGTAAAACTGCCCCAGGAGCCGCCACGCACCCAGGATAGCCGTCTAATCAGAATTATTCTGGAGGCATCCAAACACAAGGTTCTAATTATCGCGGGCTTTCTGGTTATTGTGGTCGTGTCTGCTTTCTCTATACCCAGACTTGAAGTTGTATCCAACCAATTGATGTTCTTTAAGGAGGATTCACCAATCAGGCAGACTTTTGATAAAGTTGAGAAGTATTTTGGTGGGTCACTGCCCCTCACCGCAGAGATAGTCGCCGATAGAGGCATAGGCACTTTGAGAGATTATGACTTTGCCGAAGACATTCTGGAGACCGAGAGAGAACTGGAGAGATTGCCTGGAATACAAAGTGCCGTCTCGCTTTTCGATATGATAGCTAATATCAATGAGATGGCAACAGGCCAGGATGATTACCCTCAAAACCCTCTGGTGGTGCAGAGGATTTTAGCGCAAATAGACGACGAAGATCTGGAAACCCTGGTTTCGGATGATGGATTGCGGATGATGATCAGGACTGAAGACCTAGATTCCTTGGATATTGGTAAAGTGGAAGATTTTATTGATGA
>SMTZ1_10020076_pt1 | contig 12085 bp, 10 predicted proteins | sample DeeMarSWOR136_30_FD_25667 | JGI IMG/M metagenome (IMG submission 25667) | reverse complement strand
GGATGCCGGGTATATCTCCACAGGCCATACTTCATGATCTTCCCTTTATTCCCGGGATTCCTTTTGAACCTGGCCAGCTGATAGTCCCCTCCTGTTTCGAATAAGAATCCTAAAAACCAGAGAACGAATCCGGCGCCATTCAGAAAGGATATCCCTGTCTCCTTGGAGTGATTGACGAGCATCAGCGGATAGGCAATGACCAACATCAAGAATCCTTGAAGCATGAAAATCTGGAAAAAGCTCCGGAGATGAAACCATTTGCCCCATTCCCTTCTCCACTGAGCGTAACGAAAATCCTCGCCCCTTCCCCTGTTGCGGATGAATATGTGGGTCGCCAGCCTCAAGCCCCAGATGAATACCAAAGCCGTCACCAGAATATGCCGGATTTCAAATCCTCCTTCAAGAAAAAAAGTCAGGAGCGCGACAAGGATGAACCCGATTCCCCAGGCTATATCGACAACAGAATTATCCTTTTTGAGCAGGGAAATAATATAAACAGCTGTCATGTAGAGCAAAACAGCTAGCCCCGAGTCCAGAATATAATCACTCAGGGTAAAACTCATTTCACTCATCTCTCTTCAGTTGAAAAGCTTCATTCAGACGGAAAAGGCTAAAAAGATCTATTCAAACATGATCCCGATGCCTACCACTCCTATTCCATTATGCACACCGATCACAGGGGAAACGTCCATGATATAAGCCGGTCTTTTATGAATGGCTTTTTCCAGCATTCCGGCATACATTTCCGCCCGCATAATTCCAGATATTGCCCTCCGCAGCCATATCCGTGATCATTTTCACGATCTTCTTCACGTTGCCTTTGCGGGTGAATGATTTGCTGAGAGCAGTCGCTTTCCCCTCTTCATCAAGGGCAATGAGTGGCTTAATATTCAGCAACCGCGCAGCCAATCCTTTCAAAGGACTGACTCGTCCGCCACGAACCATATATTTGAGCGTTTTGATATCCACCAAGAGTTTTGTCTTGGAAATCCAATCTTCGGCCAGCTTCACTACCTCTTCATGAGTTTTTCCTTGGCGAATCGCTTCAGCCAGGCGCAAGGAAATCAGTCCTTGAGAAACGGAAAGATTCCGGGAGTTGATGATGTCGATTTTCTTATTCTTGACAACAGAGGCTGCATCCTGAGTCATTCTAAAGGTACCGCTCAGCTTTTCCGAGATCATGACAGCGATAATCGACTCATAATGGCTGGCTAAAAAAGAGAAGATGCTTTGGGCCGTCTTCAGAGGTGGCAGCGAACTCCGGGGATGTTCTTTAGAAGTCCGGAGCAGTGTGTAAAACTGTTGAGGAGTGATAGAGATCTTATCCAGAAATATGGATTCCCCGAAGGAAAGATTGAAAGGAATGACATGGATCTGATAGTCGTCAATGACTTGCTGAGGAAGGTCGCAAGAAGAATCAGTGACCAGGGCGATCTTGGATTTCCGGTTGTGGCTGGCTTCATACTGCTTCAGCATGTCGTCGGCTTTTATCTGCGGGATCGAACCGTAATTCCTCAGCCAATAAAAAAGGTCAGCCGGATTATTGGTATGGATATGAATCTTCACCTTATCGGAGCTGCCAGCGACGATCGCAGAATTTCCATAAGGACGGATCTCCTGCCGTATCCGATCCACATCCATGTTCTTTCCAGTGATCAGCGCTTCCGTGCAGTACCTGTGCTCGATCTTGTCTTTTTTGGAGGGAACATGGATTTGAGAGTCCTGCCAGAGGACCTCCGGTTTGGGGATACTTTTCAATCTCCCCTTTTTTATGAAATGTGTGATCCCCTCAAGAAAATCGACGAATCCTTTAGCCCCGGCATCGACGACTCCGGCTTTGGCCAGGACGGCGAGCTTCTTCGGGGTCTCTTTCAGCGATTTTTTCGCCACCTGAAGGGAGTATGACAGGAGCTCGGCAAAATCTCCCTTTTCCTTTCTCTTCTGATAGACAGCATCTGCCCAGTCCTTCATCACGGTGAGCATCGTCCCCTCGACTGGAGAGACAATCGCTTTATAGGCATATTTCACGGCCTCCCTCACGGACTCGCCGAATATGCTAGTGGATATCTTCTTTACGTTCTTAATCTTCTCACTGATGCCGTAGAGGAACTGAGCGAAAATCAGGCCTGAATTCCCACGTGCTCCGGAAAGCGCCGCATCAGCGATCGACTGCATGGTGGCCTCAATGGAATGGCTGTGCACGGCACTCTCAACGATCGACCGCATGGTAGATGCCATGTTCGTGCCCGTATCAGAATCAGGAACGGGAAAGACGTTGATCTTGTTCAGATAACTCTGGTCTTTAATGACCGCATTCCCCCCGATAATAAAGGCATAATACAGCCGCTTCCCATCGAGATATCTTATCTGCATCGCTGTTTTCTAAAAAATAATAATCTTTATTGAACTTAGAAATTATATAAATCTTTAAAAAAAATTTCTAGTTCAAAATTTGTCTGAAAAGAATATTTATGAACTGTTCCAGTCTTCGATAGCAAAAAAGGTGATAAAAATACCACCCCCAAATTCACCTCAAAGGGTGATTGACGGTTTGACTAAATACAATTATTGTATTATAGAATTAATACAATTTGAAAAATGAGAGGCTTCGATGTTCCGCACCAACATTGATTTCAGCTCACCACTGCCGATCTATCGGCAGTTGATTCACTTGATTAAAATGGAAATACTCTCCGGAAGGCTGAATGATGGAGATCAGCTGCCGCCGATAAGAGAGCTGGCAAAAATACTTAAATTGAATCCCAATACTGTAGCAAGAGCTTATTACACTTTGGAAGAAGAAGGATTCATCGAAAGTAAACGGGGAAGCGGCAATTGGGTGAATTACAAAAAAGGCAAGCTGGACAGCCTTCGAAAAGGAATGGTCGAGGATGAATTCAAGAGTTTCCTGGAGAAGGCTTTTAGTCTGGGAGCCAATTTAAATGACATCAAAAATTTAATAAAGAGGTATTCGGACAATGAGTCAAAACATCGTTGAAGTCGAAAACTTAAGCCTTAAAATCGGAAAGAAAAAAATCCTGGATAAGATTCAACTCCGGCTCCAGAAAGGGGAAGCCGTGGTGATCGCCGGGCGAAACGGCTCGGGAAAGACCACCTTCCTCAAATGTCTGGCCAACGTCATTTTCCCTGATGAAGGCACGATCAGCTACAGCGAAAAAGTCTCCAAGGAAAAGATCGGCTTCATCTCTGACCAGGTCAGCCTGCTTGAAAATTATTCGCTGAAGCAGGGAATCGATTTTCATAAGGATGTTTACCAGATCAAAGAGTTCGACGACACATTGCTCAGGGAGTTGAAACTGGACCTGGATCAAAATCCACCTTTCGCTAATCCTGGCTCAGAAGCCGGAGATCCTTCTCGTCGATGAGATCATCCATGCCATAGATCCCTATATCAGAGAACAATTCCTCGAGGCTGTTATCGACCTTTTAGAACGCGACCAGGCAACCCTGGTCATGGTCAATCATACCTTTTCTGAGATTGAAAAGATTCCGGAGCGAGTCCTGATCATGGAGAAAGGACGATTCATCGTCGACGAGAAAAGCGAAACCTTAGGGGAAAGGCTGAAAAAGGTCATCTCTGAAACAGAAATCTCGGAAGAGGCTCCCTGCATATTCAAGAGGGAACTCTCTCATTTCAGGGAATACTACATCTATCCTTTCAGTGAAGAGTTGAAGGAAAAATTCCCCTATGACTATAAAGATGTCAACCTCAATGAAATCATCAAGGCTTTTATCGGAGGCCAGTATGCTCAAAAAAGAAATCAGTGATGTTTTAAGACATAATTTCTTCTTTATTCTTTTAATATTGATCCTGCCGGCTTTCCTGGTGGTGACCAGAATTCTGCCCAACCTATCTTACTTCAGCGTCTTCTTTCCCCTGTTCCAGGTCGGGCTGCTCTTCTGGGCCTTTTTCATGGGAGCTTCGCTTTTCTCGGTCGAACAGGGCCAGAGAGGAATGGAATATCTGTTATCTCTTCCCCTTTCCAGATACAAGCTCATCGGTTTAAAGATCCTGCCGAGGTTTATAGCCATCTTGATATTCTATGTGATATTCTTGATCCTTTACCTGGGGGAAGGACATAACTATGCGGCCCTTTCACTTGTTTCCTTCACCACCATCTACTTCTCCTTCTACTTGATCTCTCTTTCTTTTTCGGCCAGCTCGAATAATTTTCTTATTCTGTTCGTCGTCTCCCTGCTCTCTCTGTTCATTTTTTTGGCACTGGGATATTCCGTGTTCTGGCTGACCGTGAAAGCGAAAGGATATATCTATTATGTGGCTAGAATCAATCCGTTCATTACGGGAGAACTGGAGTCATTTATCGTCACACTCATTCCATTCGTCGCACTTTGTCTGCTATTCCCTCTTTTGATCGCCTTCCTTCTCTCCGTGAAAAAATTCGACATAAGACCTTCACGAGTTTTCAACATACGGTTCATCAAAATCTTCGCTCCGCTGTTCATCCTCGGACTGCTGGCTTCCTTTTTATTTGCCAATCAAATCGTCTATATGGGCGGAAGCAGCTATTACCTCACCCGAGACTATAAGCTAGTAGAATACAATCATTACCTTGGGTTCAGGATCTACGATGGGCAAAAAGTCCACAAAATTAAGGTTCAGCACTATCGTTTCTCTCCTTTCGCAGAAGAAGAGAATTATGTCTATGGAAAATCATACAATACTATTTTCAGGATAAATACGTCTGATTACGAAATAGAATCCCTTTACAAACCGCCTCAGGGAAGATATTTCACCTGGACGTGGAAGGCTAAACAGACTATCGCCTTTATGGAATATAAAGGTGGGTACTCGTACCGGCAGCTTGTCTTCCTGGACACCGTTACAAAAAAGGTGTCGAGAATGCCCTTAGATCACAAGCCCTTAAAAGGTTACTATGGTCTAAGATTGATTGGAGCTGATAGACTCGAAGGAAAAGAGTTCTGGCTCCTGTATGCCTGGAGCCACATAAAAGGTAGACAGGTTTTCAGGTTATGGGGGGACGGGAAGCTCGAGCTCATCAAAGAAACTCAATATTTTCCTCTTTATGTCAGGCCTTACCTCATCACCTACTCTGAGAAGAGGGACATCCTCATCAGCGAAGACAGAGAAGGGCAGTTTGAAACAATCCGGAAAGTCCCGAACAGCAAAGGCTACTTATTTCTTGGCCTAGGATACTATCCCTGGTTCCGGTCAGAAGACTTTGGCGACGTCCCTATAAAAGAAATCTACGGACGAAAAAACCGTCCAAGGGAGGAACTTGAGAAAGGCCCACTTTATGCCCGGCTCGACCTGGAAACCTTTGAGATCGAGGAACTCAGCGACACTAAACAATGGCTGTACTGTTTCAATCCTGATGAATGCTACTTTGAAGATAAAGACTATGATGCCGGCACTTTTGCCATTTATAGGTTTCAGGACGGCCAATCAACGCTCATAAGGAGTTTCCGCTGTAGCTTCGAAAAGACGTTTTATCCCTACGATATATTCGAAAGCGGCATCGTCCTCGAGAAAGGCAAAAAAGTCAGAGTCTATGCCTTTCCGGATCTAAAAGAGGTCTATTATTCAACGTTAAATAAAGATATGGAGGATAAATACTTTAATATCTATCAAGATTAAGAATTCAAGCTGAAGGAAATATCATGAAAAAAACATTGATACGTTTAAACATGAAAACAAAAGGGACCGTCTGTTGTTTCGTCCTGCTTCTTTTTTGCGTCCTGGCCTTCCCCGCCCGGGAATTGCCAGCCAAAAAAACGCCGCCTCCCGGCCAGGCCGAAAACGTCGTCTTTTCCGACAAGCCGCTCAAGGGCCGCGTGACGGTCGAGGCGCAGGAAAAATTGCGAATCCGCTCGGATGCCCTGGGGAAGGACACCTACTTCGCCATCGACCGTTATGCCCTCTCCCCGCTGGATGAGAACGTCTATCTCTTGGACGCCAAGGATTTCGCCCTCCATGTCTTCGACGCCGCGGGCAAACATGTCCGCGTCATCCAATTCCCGAAAGGGCCAGGCCCAGGGGAATTCGGAGGGCCGATTGAGGAAGCGTATCCGCGGAAAGAAGGCCTGTGGGTGAAAAGCGGCGGGCAAATTGCCCTGTGCGACGATCAAGGCAAAGTCATCAAGAAAAACGGATATGACCACGTTAATCGCCTTCAGGCGATTTCTGCCGAATCTCTCCTCGTGATAAAAGATGAACTCAAACCGCCTCCTAAAAAAACAGCCAACTTGAATCGGGCGATTCCCAACACTCAGCATTTCGAGTTACAAAATTGGGAAGGCCAATCCCTCATCCGGTACTTCAGCAGCGACAGGACCGGAGCATGGGGCAACTTCTGGATCGGAAATATCAAGGATATCAGGATCACTCCCTTGATCCTCTTCGATTATGACTCCCGAGATCAAAAACTGGTCTACGCCATAAGCGACGATTACGCCTTAACCGTCGCAGACTTGAGCGGAAAAACTCTCCAAACGATCCGCCGCAAATTCAAATCGCAGAAAATCACCAGGAAAATGCGTCAGACGATCATGGCCTCTTCGTTCTTTCAGGGAAAAATCGAGATCATGAAACAGATGGGGATGGATTTCGAGAAAATGATGGAGATGAATCAGACTTGGGGACATCTGAACCCGATCCTTAAAATCCAGTTCCTGGTCAACGGCCTGATTTGCGTCTTTGTCCTGAAAGACGTCCAGGGAGGATTCGAGGCCGACATCTTCGACCGGCAAGGCCGATGGCTGACCACGCTTCAATTTCCGGAGGCCGTCCAAAAACTCTCGGAGCCGAGTCTCCAGGGCAACCGATTGGCCGGATTAGGGAAGGACGAAGAGACCGAGGAGCTCTTCTTCCTCGAATACACGATCAAAAACATCCCGCCCGAATTGATCAAATAGACGGCCTGCTCAGGCCTGCCAGGAGCTAGGAAAGAAGATCTCCTGGTAGATCGAAAGGGCGTAGAGGTCGTATATATAGGATGAGATCGCTTCGTATCACTCGCGATGACATATTTTTCAATATGTTTATATTAAGATGAGCGCAATAATTCCTGTGTCACCGCGAGGGCTTTTGGGATATCTTTGATTTGTTCGGAACAGGCGTGGCGATCTCTTTTTTCTGAAGAGATGACCGCGCTCCCTCCTGTCGCTCACCATGACAATATAAAAAATTCAAAGGATTCCAGTTAATTTATCAACTCGTACCTGTAATTCCCGCCCTGGAGATAGAGCAGGCTGTACTGGGTGATCAGGCCAGGAGGGATCAGGTCCGGTCCTGTCACCTCACAAAGCGTGTATCTGATTCCGTTGATGGTGAAGCCTTCGCTGCCGATGGAGGGAATGCCCACCCCCACAAACAGATGTTTGGGGATCTTGATCAGCACAAATGGATATTTTTTGAAGGTGGTCCACAGCGAGGCAAAGGTGACACCTTTGGAATCGCAATCACCGAAATTGTTGACCAGGACTTTAGGAGGCACCCAGAATTCCAGGATAACCTTATTTTTCTCTTCGAGAGGCGGAAGCCCGTATCGGACCTGCTGGATAAAGGCCAGCATCAAGGCCAGGAACTGACGGAGGGATTTTTTTCGATATTTCTCTCTCATGGTCTCCATGACCGGTTCGACTCTGGGGCGATTGTTTTGGACCATCAGACCGTAATTCACGCCCATACTGCCCCCGGTAAACCGAAATCCCCTGGTCTCTAAGAATTCTTTTCTCTTCTTTTCCTGTTCTTTTTCAATTCTTTGCTGATAGGCTTCCTGCTCCGCTGCGATCTCACTCATGATCCTGTCGAACTCGGCTTTGGCTTCTTTAGAAAGTGAAGCAGGAGCAGAGACTTTGAGGCTAAAATCCTTGGGGCTGACCTTATCCATTGTTATATACCTGGAGTACTTGCTCAACAACACCTGCTGGCTCGTGAATCTTTCCAGATGGCTCATCATTTCCTCTCTCATCCTGGCCAGACTTTCTTCCAGGTGCTTTGCCAGCTCTTCAGGGTAGTATCCGAATTCCGCCTCTGCCTCAGCCAGCTGTTGCTTGGAAAGAGAGAAGCTCACGCTGTTGAGCTCTCCGTTAAAATCCTTCCAGCCATATGTGAGCTGATAGGCACTGGCTGTCTCGTTCCTGTCAAAGGAGATTCTCTGCCCTGACGAACTTAGACTTTGGCCCAGCTGCAGCACAGATGAGCGTCTGACAGATAATGAAGTCGTTTCTCCCTGAAAAAAAAGCAGTGCTGCGAGACTGAGCGATAAGGAGAAAATGAGCAAAAATGAAAGGCGCGGTGTCTTCATCGACTCAGATTATTCAATCGGAATAGACCCGATTTCCGGAAAGGGAATCAATGCTCTTGTCAGGCCTGAAACGCCGGCGCTGATCAGTAGGGAAATGCCGATGATAAAAATGGCCATAAACAGAGCGACCGCGATGTTGTTCTCTCTTATTTCCTGGAAATGATCGATGCGGGGCGTGAGTTTATTGAACAGCCAGAAACTGAAAAGAATACAGGCCAGGGCCAGGATGCCTGCCAGGAGAACATATCCGCCGCTGAATCCCAGCATCTTCAAGAAATTCATGAAATTCTTTTCCTGCCCGAGTATAAAAATCTGGATAACAGCCATGACCGGATAGATGGCCTGTTTGACCACGATCGCTTCCCCCAGAAGGATGCTGCCCAGAAGGAGCCCTATCGAGGCATTTTTTTCTCTGAGCTGCCGCTCTTCATCCAGCCGAGGAGTAAGAACTAGAAAAAGGCGGTAGCTGCCGAAAATCAGGATAAAACTGATGAATATCGAGACCAAAAACTCCAATAACCCAAAGATGACCTGTTGTCCGCTCATTTCCCTGCCTTTTCAATGGATTTATTTTTAAACTGATTCGAAAAGCCCGCAGAGCTTTTCAATCGGATTCTGAAAAAATGGCCGTTTGCCGACATCTTCTCAATAACTTTTTTTATCGATAACATAAAAAAGGGGCCTGGCCCCTTTTTTTTATCTTCCAAAGCGGGGGTTGACGACGTTGCTGTAAACGGATCCAAAGGTGTAGCTGAACCCGATGGAAGCACGATACTCGAAATCAGTGGCCAGCTCTGAGCGGTGCAGCAAGATCTCATCCAGCGTCCTCTCTCCTTTTCTCAAGGAAAGCTGGTCATGAATGGCTTCAAAGCCCCCGCTAAAACTTAAAGATAAGCCTTTGGTCAGCCGCAAGGAGAGACGGCCGTAGAGCTCCAGTCTGTATTTACTTAAATCATGAAAGTAATGAGAGCCCTCAAGTGTGGTGCTGGCATCACCCCACGGCTCTCTCACTTCAAAGGTCACAGAGAGTGATTCAGCCAGCAGATTCTCTTTGGTCTTATCAAATATCGTCTCTTCCATGTAGCGCCGGAAGCTGAAGCCGATCCTGTAAACGAAACGGAGCTCTCTCCTAGTCGATTGAGAATACGGGAAAAGGTTGTACTCGATCGCCGGGCTGGGGTTTATCGAAAGATCGATGTTGCTGTAAGTGCTCGAATAGGCACTGAGCCAGGCACCAACCGACCAGTGCTCACCCAGGCTTTTGACATACATGGTGCTGAAACTCTTGCTGTCTGAATAGCTGGAAATGGTTTCATCTTCGTAGGTAAACTTACTTTCGTTGAAATTCCCGGAGACGCCGATTCTCAATTTCGATTCAGGGGTGATTCTATTAGCCGAAAGATTTCCTCTCAAGGAGAAGGATTTTCTTTGGCTCTCGCCGCTCACAGAACCGCTGAAACCCATGTAAAAAACCCAGAAATTCCACTTATCCTCAACCGCAGTGGGCTGGACCTTTTCTTCGAATAAAACAGAAATATAATCGGCTATGGGAGTTTTGTTGATGAAAGGAATAAGACCCAGTTTTATGACGCGGACCATTCCTTTCCGCACATCATCCCGGGTGTCAGTGCTTTGGGATACATATTTCATTGTATCCTGAATCCCCGCAAAATCCCGAAGACCGATAAAGGACATGGTGTATTCCGTACCGCCAGCTCCGGTCCTCTGCGTGGTGATCAGGAGATGGATGTCGGCTTCTTTGCGGTCGCGAACATAATTGACAAAAGGAATCTCAGTCCGGATATAGTCATCGTCACAGCGGTAGCAATCCAAAAATACCTTCGGGGCATCCTTTTTAAGATTATTTATATTGAACTGGCTGTCCTCCGAATAAGACAGAGAAACTAAAATACAGTTCATAAAAAAGAAGGAAGCAAGGAAAGCCGCTCCTTTTTTCATCCTCTGGCTTCGCCTTATCATAGCCTGTTGCCTGTTCTTCTTGCTCAAAAGGATAAAGTAATAACACATCGCAACATACAAATCAAAGAAATTCCTGGCGTTATCTTCTTCTCTTATCGAAGGCTTTCTCTTATTTCCAGCCAGTTTTCGATCGCATACCTGTGGACCCTTATTCTTTCGTTTTCCTCATCGGAGTGAATCTCATACATGTAACCGTTTCTAATGAAGTCCGGGGAAAAAGGAAGGCTGACCTGGTAAAGGCAATAGCCATCCTTGCTGAAAATATCAAAATCAATCCCAGTGCGACCATCCAGGACCGATCTCACTCTTTCGACATAGATCCTTCCTTTGTCATCAGCCAGGATCTTGCTGAAAAACGGGCGGTGAGGAGGAAACCGGATGGCATCTCTGACCACATCCTTGGGCCATTTCTCCTCAAAGTCAGAGTGCCTCTCAAAAATGGCGTCCTTTTCTCTCTGCGAGATCGAAGAAGGTCTTTCAACTTTTTCCATGATCAATTCAGTCTCTCCCTTGATATCGAGGCGGTATAAGCTGTATTCAGAGGAGTAAGCATAAAGAGTGCTTTGGGAATCGACGGGAATGCAGCACAGCTCATGGATATACTCATGGTCAATGAAAAACATCACTCCCCTTCCTCCTTCGCTCCGGATCGCGACATCAGGAGGCGGGAAGTCCGCGATAATCCTCTCTAATTTCCCTGTTTTGCTGAGCTTAACCACGCTTCTCGTCCTTCCCTTCTCTGTCGGCAGACGGCCGATACCCCATATATTCCCTTCCCGGTCCACAGAGATATCATGAGTGAAGCTCTCGAGTATGATTTCCCGCAAATAGGAGCCATCCCCTTTGAAAACCTTGACTCTCATTCCGTCATGGATATAAATGCCGCCTTCATCATCTACAAACATCCCGTAAGGAGTATCGAATTCTCCTGGGCCCTGTCCCTTCCTCCCGATGGTCTGAAGGTGATTTCCACCGCTGCCATATTTCTGGATTCTGTGATTCCTCGCATCGAGCACATAAATATTTCCTCGATTGTCGACTCCGATATCCTCGATTCTATAAAACTGATATTCCTCATCTTCTTCACTGCCCAGACTCAAATCCAAGGTTAAATTGAGATCCAACTGGCTAAATGCAGGCTCTTCCGGATTCTTGATGACCTTTATTCCATTTTTATACTCGATCACACCCCTCCATTCGAAATCCTCCTTCTCCCCTTGCCTCGAACAGCTCAGAGAAAACAAGACCAGGAGAGGCACAAGAAGCACCAGTGTTTTCTTCATTCTCATTCCTTTATTCCGCAGGGATCAGGGCAGCAGACCTGGCACGATTGCGGTCAAGATCTCCCGAATTCCTAATAATAATACACAATAAAACATTAATATATACCTCTCTACCTGTATACCTGTGAACAGAACTGAGCTAAACCATACGGGCATCTCATCTGTCTTCAGCTTCACCGTGAAGGTGAATTTCTTACTCCGGAACGATGAGCAGAATAACTCTTTCAGGCCAGAAGAGCGAACAACAGACAGAGAGGGAGTATACAGATTATATTTTTTTTGGTCGGGGTTGGAGATAAGGTCTGGGCTATTCTTGGGCGCGGGTCACGTTTTTAGCAACAGGCCCACGGTCGCCATCTTCAATATCGAAGTTGACTTCGTCACCTTCAGCAAGAGTCTTGAAGCCGGGCATGGTGATTGAAGTGAAATGAACGAATATGTCTGGACCATCTTCTTGTTTGATGAAGCCGTATCCTCTTTTCTCATTGAACCATTTGACGATTCCTTTGGGCA
>SMTZ1_10006157_pt1 | contig 12085 bp, 15 predicted proteins | sample DeeMarSWOR136_30_FD_25667 | JGI IMG/M metagenome (IMG submission 25667) | reverse complement strand
GTCTCCGCCAGCCAGTCCAGATGGCGCATTTCCTCCCGGGCAATGGCCTCAATCTCACAAGCCATCTCACCCTCACCCATAGCATAGGCATGGGTGAGATACTGAATAATAGCGCCGTGCTCACCCTCAAGGTCCTCGTTCAGTAGCGCAATAACTTTCTCTTTATCCATTTTAACCCTCCGTAACCTCAGCCAGATTGCCACAGGCCATGAATATTGCAGTACTCTCGGGCGGCTACCTTCTTGGACTTTATGTCAAACTCTGCCTCTGGCTTATCCCCTGGCTTGAGAAACTGGCGGCAACCATCGCCGTCGGTAATTACCTCAACCCACTCGATGTAGTGCTTTTCCTCCATGGGGTGAGGGACATCGCCAACCTTAACCTTGACACCCTTGTCGCTCGCCTCTATGACCGGGACGTGCTTCTCCCTACCCTCGTCAGCCGTCTTTGCCTGAAGCAGCTCCATCGGCTGCCCGCAACAGACCAGTTCCCCCTGCCCGGCGTGTAACACCTCAACAATGTTGCCACAGACGTTACACCGGTAAATCTGCTTCTTAGCTGTCATTTTGTGCCCCCTTTTACATCCTTTTTTTCTAAATCAATAGCAAATTAAGCTAAAGAGTTACTAAGCAGAATGGCAAATATTGCTCCTGCTTCTCCCCCTAGGCATCCAATAGCCTTTTTTCACCTTCGATCTTCTTTATCCCGGTGATATCCTGGCCTACCTCCAGTGTGCCCTGATACCTGCCATTTTTATCCCGCACCGCAAAATACCGGATATATACCTTCATTCCCCTCAGGTCTATCCAGAATTCCGCCGAATCCCGCTTGCCGCTCTTAAAATCGGAAAGTATCTGATTTACCTTGTCCACGCTATGCTGGGGGTGACACTTCTGAACCGATTTCCCGAGCACACCGTGCGGTCTCTTAAAAATTCTCGTCTCGTGTTTATTCCAGAACCTGACTAAATCATTCTCATCAACGTAAGAGATATCCACCGGTATCGTCTCTAGTATCCCCAGTAGCTGCTCCTGACTCAGGTTTTCTATCATGCTACCCCGTTAATCCTCTACCTTTTCGAAGTCACTCTTGGTTGCCAAGCACACGGGACACAGCCAGTCATCAGGGAGCTCCTCAAATGGTGTCCCGGGAGCAATGTTACTCTCTGGGTCGCCCACTTCTGGGTCATAGATGTAGCCACAAACGGTACACTCATATTTTGCCATCTTTTCACCTACCTTGTTCTTTACTTTTCTTCAATATAGACTGGGGCAGCCTTAGGCGTAGTACCACGCTTAACCCGATGATAGTATTCGTAGGTCATACATTCCTCTTCAGTAAGAACCTCCGCAGCTACCAGCTCGCCAATAAAAATGGTGTGAGTACCCACGTCAACTTCCTTAATTACCCTGGCCTCAAGATAGGCGACAGCGTTATCCAGAACCACCGGAGCCCCAGTCTCCCCTATCTTATAGCTAATACCGCTGAGCTTATCGCTATCCCGCCCCGATTTAAAGCCGAAGCGACCGATAAAAGAGAGGGGGGTGGTCTTACGGAGAACAGAAGCCGCAAAGACCCGGCTTTGCTGAATAAACTCGTGGGTTAGGTTATTCTTATTGATGCTTACGGCAATAACCGGCGGCTCCGAGGTTACCTGAAAAACGGTATTGGCTATTTGCGCATTGCGCCGGTCTCCCTCTCCTGAGCCGACCACATAAAGTCCGTAGCTTAATTTATGTAACGCCATGAGTTCCATCTTCTGAGCCTCCTAGAGCCTTGTAAATGCCCTACAATTATCCCTCACATGAGTTCCTTCTCGCTGGCTTCAATCGCCCGCCTGAGTTCAGTACTGAGCATCGGGGGCAGACCCCCAATATCAACCCGGATAAAACCCCGAACGATGGTAGCCGTCGCCTCGGTGCGGCTTAAGCCCCGGGACATGAGATACTCCACCTCCTCCTCGGCAATCTTACCCACCGCCGCCTCGTGAGAGAGGTCAATACCCGCCAGATTGCCCTTAAGCTCAGGGACAGCATGGATCATGCCCTCACCCTGCAGAATCAGCCCCCGGCATTCGAGGTGCCCCTTTACCTCAGGAGCATTACCCTCAATATAACCCCGGGCAACGATGTTACCCCCAGTGGTTATCGCCCGTGAAATAATTTCTGTCCGCGCCCCTTTGGCATCGAGAATCGCCCGGGAGCCCACATCCAGCAACGAGCCGCTGGCAGCCACCAGAATACTGTTGTACCTGACGGTAGCATTCTCACCCACACACCGGGCAGTCGGATACATCTGCAACGAGCGAACCGGCTTCATAAGCACATAGTTACTCAGGAACAGACCATTCTCTTCCACCACTGCGGCGGTACGGGGACGGACAGCTACCTCAGGGTTCCAGCTATGAATCATGGTAAAGGTAACCTTGGCCCCCTTCTTTATGTAGAATTCAGAGACCCCCAGGTGCAAGCCGGGTTCTCCCCCGGAAGCAGTGGTGCAACCGGTAATAATATGTAGTTCCGAGCCTTCCTCGGCAATGATAATATTATGCACATTTTGCTTAAGCTGCGCCTGTGACAGATAAAGACAAGCCTGAACCGGAAAAATCGTCTTATAGCCGGGTAGAGTTCTTATGAAGTAACCATCATACTGCTCAAGCTCTATGTTAGCGGTATACTTATCGGTATCCACCGCCACTGCCTGCCACCAGTAGTCCGCCACCCAGTCGTACTTCTCCAGAGCCTGACTCACCGGCATTACCTCCACCCCCTCCTCCCTAACCGAGCTATGAACCGGGGTGTTGTCCATCTGAATATAGGTCCCCGACCTCTGACTCAAATCATCCAGCATAACCCCGGCGCCCAGCATCTGCTCTTTGGCCGGGGCAGGAAGCTGCGACAGGTCAGTCTGATACGGCAGTTCTTCAGCCGAGCTCACGTAGCTACTTAAATCAATATCCTCACCCAGAGCCGCCGGCTTACCAGCCGCAGATTTAGCTCTATCCCGATATGTCTTAGAAGCCTTTACCTCACCCATCAATGAATCCTCCTCACCAAGCACCGACTACATTCCCCATAGCCTTTTTGTTTAATGGTCTTCAGAATCTCATGAGGGTCTCCCTCACAGCCGATTCTGCCATCACACATGACGTAGCCGGTGCGAGCATCCACGTAGTCCAGAATATGCCCGGTATGAGTAATAATCAGCCCCATACACTTTCGGTCAACTATGGGACACTCTTTTTCCAGTAGCTCATTTATCAGTTCACCTATGAGAGCGATATTCTCCAGGTCAACCCCGGATTCAGGCTCATCAAGCAGGGCTAGCTCCGGTTTTTGCGCCAAGAGCTGCATCATCTCAGAGCGCTTTATCTCACCTCCAGAAAACCCATAGTTTATCTCCCGGTCCAGAAAGTCAGTGAGGTCAGTTTTAGCCGCGAGCTCATTGACAATTTTCCCATCCCTCCGCCCCCTAAGACAGGCGGTAACCATATCGCGTGTTTTTACACCACGCACCACTGGCGGCCGCTGGAAAGACATACCGATACCCAGCCGCGCCCTTTCGTCCAGCGACAACCTGGTTATGTCTTTTCCCCTGAAGGTAATGCTGCCGCTAGTTAGGCGATACTTGGGAAAGCCCATTATGGCCGCCAGCAGGGTAGTCTTACCACTACCGTTCGGACCGAACAGGACATGCGTCTCGCCCATGCTTATCGTCAGACTCACATCATGCAGGATCTCCCTGTCCTCCACCGCTACCGTTAAATGCTTAATCTCGAGCATATTTTTGTCCCCCTTGTCTCCATTCGCCACTCATCCGCCGTCCAGCGATGGGCGTTCCTTCTGAGCAAACCAGCTAGCCGGGTCCTTGAGATACTCGTAATAATCAAGCAGCACCAGATAGTGCTCCCTCTCCTGTGCCGTCAGAGCCTGATAAAAGTCCCGTTCCCCATCATAAGTGGCCGTCTGGTCCTGGTCTTTGTAGTAATCATAGGTCTTGTTTTCCATAGCCATCGCCATCTTCACCGCGTCGAGCTCACTAGCCTGAGCCTTCATCTCCGAACCGGCTTCAATTACGTTAGCAAATATGGTTCTCAGGCTCTTGCCCCCGTCTGGCTTAAAGTCAGTCTCGGGCCAGCCCTTCTTTTCTTCTAGCGCCCGGTATATCTCTTCAAACGTACGCCGATGAACATCCTCCTCACTAGCCAGGGACTCCAGCAGCTTCTTACCCAATTCATTACCACTTTCCCGGCTCGCCTTCAGGTAGAATTCCTTGCCATCAATTTCCATCTGAATGGCCACCTGAAGTGCCCGCAGAGCCTTATCCTGCTCAGCTTCCATAACTAGTCTCCTTCCGTTACCTAGATATCTCCAGCGGGCATAACCCACAGAAATCAAAAACTACCTACTCTAGTATCCATCAAAACTTGCTAATCTGTAAAGTTTTCCCTAACTAACCTCGCCAGTGGGACAAAAACTATAATCCATTACACTCTGGTTGTCAAGATTTCTTAACCCTAGAGCATCCCCTGTGAACTCCGTTATTCGGTACCACCTAAAGCAGCAAATGCCCCCTCAGGTAATAAAATTCTTGCAATCAACGCCTTAAAGCATAGTTGACAGCACCAATAAAAGGAGCTAATATATAAGCATATATGCGCATATAGAGAATAACCATGCGTGATTTGCTAAAAGCCGTAAAGGCGCTCTCCGATGAGACCAGGCTCCGGATACTGAATCTACTCCTGGAACGGGAGTGCTGTGTCTGCGAGGTGATGCAGGCACTTAATATCTCCCAGACAAGAGCGTCCCGCAACCTAAGCATTCTATATGACGCTGGTTTCCTCAAGCTGAGAAAAGAGGGGCTGTGGTCGCTCTATTCCCTAAACCAAGACGAGGCGCCAGCATACTTCTCTGAGATAGTTAACGCGGTAAAGAAGGCGCTAGCGGGTAACAAGGAAGCCTCCCAGGACCGGGAACGCCTTAAGATGACGGAGCGTATCGGCCCGGCCTGCGTGCGAAAGAAGCTTGGTGGGTAATTTTTTTACCCCGATTAATGCGTTAATGCGCATATAAGCAAAAAGACTGAGAGCAGTAGGCAGGCTTCACCTAAGGGTAGTTAGAAAAATCTATTAGCAAGAGGCGGAGGAAAAAGCGTGACAGAGGAAAGAAGACTAGGAATCTGGGAAAGGTATCTTACCCTCTGGGTAGCACTGTGTATCGGGGGTGGTATCGGGCTGGGGAGAGCCTTCCCGCAGCTTTCTTCCAGATTAGGGGAACTAGCGATCGCCAATGTCTCCATACCGGTAGCAATCTGCCTTTTCCTGATGATCTACCCCATAATGGTGCAGATAGACTTCGGTCAGGTGATAAGAGCCGGTAAAACGCCGAAGCCAATCGCCGCTACCCTTATTGCCAACTGGGCAATTAAGCCCTTTACCATGGCAGCACTGGGTTCTCTGTTCATGTTCGTCGTATTCAAGAACTTTTTGACTCCTGATATTGCCCAGTCCTATCAGGCAGGAGTCATCCTTCTTGGCGTTGCTCCGTGCACCGCCATGGTTCTGATGTGGAGCTATCTGGCACGGGGGAATATGGGACATACCCTGATAATGACCGCCATAAACTCGCTCACCATGGTGGCTCTCTATGCGCCTCTAGCCCGGCTACTGCTCGGTATTTCTGGAATTGTTGTACCCTGGCAGACGATCGCTTTTTCGGTGGCAATCTACATCGTCGTCCCCCTGATAGCCGGTTATTTCACTCGGCGTCGGGCACTAGCTACTATGGGGATGGGAGGGTTTAACTCCAGGCTCGTTCCCAGACTGCGCCTCGTGTCAATGGTAGCCCTGCTGGCTACCCTAGTGATACTCTTTGCCATGCAGGGTAAAGTACTCGTCGAACAGCCGGCGGTGGTGGGCATGATTGCCGTCCCCATATTTCTTAATATTCTTCTCGTTTTTGGTATTGCCTACGGAATAGCCAAGCTGATGCGCCTTCCCTATGAGGATGCGGCACCGACGGCCATTATTGCTGGCAGCAATCATTTTGAGGTAGCCATAGCCGTAGCGACCACCCTCTTTGGCTTAGCCTCTGGAGCGGCACTTGCCACAGTAGTCGGAGTTCTGACTGAAGTTCCATTCATGCTGTTCCTGGTGTGGCTTTGCCGGAGGACAAAGGGCTTCTTCCCACAAAGGGATATTCTACCCGACAAGTGAGTACGCCAAGAAACACCGGGGGTAAGCTTAAGGTACCAAGCTCATTAGGCAAGAAGCCGCGACTAAATTTAATGGATAGCATCGACACCACGCTTCAAAAGCCCGCCGTAAAGATGTAAAATAAAGATGAAAATGAATGAGAGTTATACCGAGAGCCGGGATTACCAACCTTAGAAAGGGGAATGACACGGGATGAAATTACCCCAAATTGCCCTCCCCTGCTTTATCCTCTCAGTAGCGCTACCGCTGGCAGCGGTGATGCTGTTTACCGCTAAGCCGGTTGAGGCTGGCTGAGGGTGTAGTGACGGGTCGTCAGATCTGACGATCGTGAAAATCAGCTTGGACGTTACCCCACACGAGGGGGGTACCGTTGAGGTAAATGGCCGCCCCCAATCCTCTTATCCGGGATCCCGTGCCTTCATAGAGGATACCGTAATTGAGCTTGAAGCGCAGCCCACGGCCGGCTACGAGTTTGTTGGCTGGAGTGGAGACCTAGCCGGCAGAGAGAACCCCATTACCATTGAGATGGACTCAGCCAAGAAGGTTACCGCCATCTTTTCCAACGTAATACACCCCCTGCTTATCCAGGTTAATGGTCACGGCTCTACCAACCCGGCAGTCGGTACTCACGGTTACTCCAAAGGGACCAAGGTCACCATTACCGCTACCCCCGATAGCGGTTGGCGCTTCGATAGCTGGAGCGGTGAGGTAGCTGACTTTTACCTGGCAACCACTACCGTTGTCGTAGTAAGTACCGATAAGACGGTCACCGCCAATTTCTCCCAGATAATGCACTCCCTTACCCTAGACGCCAATGGTAACGGTATCCTCAGCCCTGAAATCGGTACCCATAGCTATGCCGAGGGAAGCGATGTTATCATTACCGCTACCCCCGATAGCGGCTGGCAATTCGACAGCTGGAGCGGTGGTGGTGTATCTTTCCCTGATTTGGCAGCCACCATCACAGTCATGAACAGTGATAAGGTTGTCACCGCCAATTTCTCCCAGATAATGCACTCCCTTACCCTAGACGCCCATGGTAACGGTATCCTCAGCCCCGAAATCGGTGCTCACAGCTACGCCGAGGGAACTGAGGTCACCATTACCGCTACCCCCGGTAGCGGCTGGCGCTTTGATAGCTGGAGCGGCGAGGTAGCTGACCCTGACCTAGCCACCACTACCGTAGTCGTAAGTACCGATAAGACGGTCACCGCCAATTTCTCCCAGGCCAGAATCAATGCCGGCATCATTGGCATCATAGCCGGCTCCGTAGGAGCCGGACTGGCTACCTTCTTTACCACCAGACGACAAAAAAGCCAAACCTGAAGCTACAGGGCGACTTATTAGATAAATAGGGCACCTATTTGGTGTCCTATTTCTTTATAGCCCAGTAATTACCAGAAAATCCCACCTCGGGTATTTAGGAAGAGCCTTTCCGGTCAGAATAAAAGGGTGCGCTATACACCAGAAGCCCCGAGAGTAGGATGACTAAGCCTTTACGCCGACTTACCCACCGGCATAATATACAGGGGCCGACACTTTACGTCTAGCTGCAAGACCTCCCTGACCGGTTCGTCACGGAAGGCACCGATAGCCACCGTCGCCAGACCTAGGGCAGTCGCTTGGAGGTAGACATTCTGCCCGGCGTGTCCCACTTCAATATAGACATACCTTTCACCACGGCTGCCATAACCCCGCGTTGTCCGCTGGAATAGGGCACAGATAACGATATCCACCGGGGCTTCATAGATGAATTCCTGATTCAATGCCGCTCTAGCCAGCTCCAAGCGCCGGTCACCCTTGCAGTGAAGAGTGAGAGAATGCTGAGCTACGTTGTAGCCGTAAACGCCCTCGCCTATGCCCACCACGCCGTTATGGCCACAGACAACAAAAACCTCCAGCGGGTAGGTAGCGCCGGCACTGGGCACGCTTCTTAAACCCCACCCCCTTGCGGTAATACCTTGAGCCGCCCACAGCATCTGGGATAGCTCTAGCTGAGTGATGGGCGCCGAGGAAAAATCCCTTACCGACCTTCTGCCGGCAATAGCCTCTTCTAAAGACAGGCTCCCCCTTGGATTCGGCTCGGGCAGGTAAACTGGCGACGGTTGGTTCCTATCTATTACTAACCTCACCCCCAGCTTCAGCCCAACAGTCCAGGCTCAGGTATTTCCACCCCCCGTCAGGCAGCACGACCACTATATTGCCCTCATCCATCTCAGAGGCAATCTTGATGGCCTGATGAACTGCAGCTCCTGAGGACAAGCCAGCAAAGATCCCCTCCCGATTCAGTAACTGCCGGGTTGCCGAAGCCGCCGCGCGGCTGGAGACCTTAACCCTTTCCGTAATCAAGCTCAAATCAACTATGGGGGGGATCTGAATACCGTCTAGACACCTCAGACCCTGAATGGGGTCGTCGGGGTATGGCTCAACCCCAACTAACTTGATATCGGGGTATTTCTCCCTCAGCCGACGGCTGATACCACATATCGAGCCGCCGGTACCAATCCCGCAAACCAGAACGCTAATGCGCTCGTAGGGAAAATCCGCTAATATCTCGACGCCGGTGGTCTCGTAGTGCGCCCGGGGATTAGCCAGGTTATTAAACTGGTCAGGCATAAAGTATTTCCTGTCCTTAGCCACTAGCTCGCAGGCTTTCTCAATCGCCCCGTTTATCCCTAAAGCGCCGTCAGTGAGCACGAGCTCAGCACCAAATATCCGGAGTAGCTTGCGCCTCTCCAGGCTCATGCTATCCGGCATGACGATGGTGACCCGGTAACCCTTCCTCCGCCCCAGCCAGGCCAGAGCTATCCCAGTGTTACCACTGGTGGCTTCAATGATTGTCTTATCTTGAGTCAGTTGCCCACTCTTTTCTGCCTGTTCAATCATATATTTAGCGATCCTGTCCTTGATACTACCACTTCCCCCCACGCTCTGCCCCTCCATCTTGGCCAGAATCCTCACCCTCTTACTCGGGCTCAATTGAGCTAGCTCCACCAGTGGGGTATGCCCGAGGGCCTCAATATTGTCCTTAAAATACATTAGTTCCCCCTAACCCTTAATTACCCCGATGGGCGTTGCCCGGACAATCTTGCGCGAAATACCCGCCTTATCGGTTACCTCAACCACCTCAGTTACATCCTTATAGGCCTGGGAGGCTTCTTCAGCCAGTGAACTCAGGCTACCGGTTTTGACGGTAATCCCCCGGCTGGCTAGCTGCCGGGCAACCTCAACCCCTCTCAGGCTGCGCTTGGCTGCCGCCCGACTCTGTACCCGCCCGGCACCATGACAAGTGGAACCAAAGGACTCAGCCATGGCTCTTTCGGTACCTAAGGCAATATAGGAACCCCGCCCCATATCACCCGGGATGAGAACCGGCTGGCCGATACCACGATACCTGTCGGGCAGGTCGCGATGCCCTGCCGGGAAAGCCCGGGTTGCCCCCTTACGATGAACACACAGCGCCTCGCGCTTACCATTAACCGTATGTTCCTCTATCTTAGCGATATTATGACACACGTCATAGACCTGCTCCAGACCGATTTCCCTCTGGCTCTTACCCAAAACTTTAACGAAGGACTCCCGGGTCCAATGAGCAATGCACTGCCGGTTAGTCCAGGCATAGTTAGCGGCACACGCCATCGCCGCTAGGTAAGCCTGTCCCTCCGGCGAGCTTACCGGAGCGCAGGCAAGCTGGCGGTCAGGCAGGTTAATACCATACCTCTTCACTGCCTCCCCAAGCAACCGGACATAGTCACCACAGACCTCGTGTCCCAAACCTCGAGAGCCGGTATGAATCAGGACTAATATCTGCCCCACCCCGCTGATACCCATCGCTTTAGCCGACTCAGGTTCGTAGATTTCATCTACCACTTCTATCTCCAGAAAATGGTTACCAGAACCCAGAGTTCCCAGCTGAGGGATGCCCCGTTTTTTGGCTTTAGTGCTGATTTTGTCCGGGTTAGCCTGTTTCATACGGCCCGACTCTTCAGTAACCACAATATCTTCGGCAGTGCCAAAACCCTGCTCCAGCGCCCAACGGCTACCCTGCGCTAAAACCTGATTTAGCTCCTTTTCCTTAACCCTTATCTTACCCTCAGAACCGAGTCCGGAGGGAACGCTCACGTAAAGCTCATTAATTAACGATTCGATCTTAGGTTTTACTTCATCTACGGTAAGGTTGGTGCGTAAAAGCCGGACACCGCAATTAATATCAAAACCGACGCCACCGGGAGAGATAACCCCGTCGCTCAGCCTGGTAGCCGCCACGCCACCGATGGGAAAGCCATAGCCCCAATGGATATCCGGCATCGCCAAGGAACGGCCAACAATGCCCGGCAGGAAAGCGACATTAGCCACCTGCTCAAAAACATGCTCCTCCCAGATATGCTCCAGCATAGCTTCACTGGCATAGATTAGACCCGCCACCCTCATCCCCGATTTATAGCTTGTGGGGATCTCCCAGCGATAGTCGTCTATCCTGTTTACCTTCCCTTTCCAGAGAGCTGCCATCAGCCGTCACCACCTCTAAATATCAAAAATTACCTTTACCCGGTAGACATCATCTTCATCCTGGCTAACGCTGAGCATATGGTAAGTAGCCGCCTTAATGCCGGTCTTCAGCTGGTGACGGGAGCGATTAACCTTCTCCCCATAGCCCCGCGCCCTGAGCCGACCCCCACCAAGCTCACTAACCTCAAACCGCTTAAAGAGAATGTTCTCGGTATCAAAAAGGTAGATAAGCTCATTTAACCACTCTACCAGCAGGCTTTCCTCGTCAGGTGCTCTAAGCTCTATCTCCCGACTCAAGGTCTCCTCGACCGATTCGGGCTCGGTTATCAAGCTGAATAAGGCTCGGGCAGCATTAGCAAACGCCTGGCTTAGATTAGCCCCATAGGCAACCACACCAACGTCAGCGGTATGGTTAATAACCTCAAAATCCTTACCCACCACGGTCACCATTAGCCAGGCACAATCTGCAGATAGATTATAACACTACTCTGCTAAATACAAAAACTAGAGCGCTTCAATAAGTTTATGCTTTTATCACGATTTGATATAATCTTAATTAAAGGTAAGTATTATCTTTGGTGGCTAATATGGATGAGATAAAGAGTGCTCGTGAGATAGCGGCGGAGAAGGTGGCCAAGCTAGGCGAGGCGACTGAGGAAGAACGCCTGGAGTGGAAGTATCTCCCCGAGGGGGAAAAGCTAGCCACCAGATACATCTCGGAAGGCACTAACCTAGTGCTGGAACTAGGGAAATACGACGAAGGGGTAAGAAAATATGTCACTATGGGGGTGGCTAACGTCTTGATGAGAAGCATTGGCCTACCCGATAGCGACCTAGCCAAAAGAAATAATAAACGAGCTATGGACGGATTGAAACTGGTGAAGAGTAATCAGATAGCCCTGGAGAATGCCTACAGTCAGATGAGGCGCATCTTCGACCACTATTTAGGGCAAGGTGCCGAGCAGCGCCGGCAGGCATACCAGGCACTAAAGGCGGAATTTGAGGCCCAGGTAGGGCAGGCACTCCAGCAGCAGCTGGGGGTACTGGGCAAGTTTCGGATAGATGTGGAGAAGCAGCCCCAATTTCAGGCAGAGTGGCGACGCCGGCAAATTCAATTGGATACCCAGTACCTTAAACTCCTAGACGAACTGAAGCAGGAGCTAGCGGCTATCTCTTAGAGGTTGGTTACTTAAGTGGACGTTGATGATGAGAGAATCAGAGAGGCAGTGAGACATACCGAGACACTGAGGCTGCCGAAACAGAGTCTAGCCACCTTCGGCACGACCAATATCTACTACTACCTGGTCACCGAACCAGCTTACAAGGAACTGGTGGCGAATGTCACTGAGACGGTAATTA
>SMTZ1_10006154_pt1 | contig 12090 bp, 9 predicted proteins | sample DeeMarSWOR136_30_FD_25667 | JGI IMG/M metagenome (IMG submission 25667) | reverse complement strand
ATCAAGCCTCTTTGCTGTCTCTTCGTGTAGCACGGCCATCTCGGAGAGTCCTTTCCTGGTCATCTCTGCCATCTCCAGAAGGCGCGCATACAACTGAGGAGCGGGTTCTACATACCCTCTGGCTATCTCTCGTGGGGGCGCAGACGTTAACATAGGAGTGTAGCTCTGCTTTGCGTAGAGAATTGTGGCGTGCCTCAAACCAGTCCATGACGCAAGGGCTGTCGTGAGTTGCTTCTCCTCCCACGCTGCCGTGCGCATGAAGCTCGGATATCCCTCTGGACAACTGGTAAGAAGAGAGTTCAGGACATAAAGCCAATTCCAGTAGAGGTTTCGTCTCCAGTCCAGTTCAGAGAATTGATCGAATTCGCTGGCAAGCTTGTCGACCTGCTCATCGTAGTTCTGATACTGGTCATCACCCAATTCACTCAGTATTTCACCTGCTCTCCGAGAACCAAGTATCTTCATACAGTCAAGTCCTCTTGGAAAAGCTCTAATCCAGATCCCCAGGCTGAAGGCACTCGTAAAACAAGGCTCTCCTGTCAGTTCTCCGACGGATGGCGCCACGAGCTCACCGAAAATGTACGAATCTGGGACAAACCTCTGCCCAATGAAACGGAGGCCTCTCGTGTCGTCGAGTATCTCATCAAGCTTTTCGGGGGTCAACTCTGACGGCAATATCCCCACCTGTCCAGTTCCACCATAGATTCTTGGAGACGGCTTCTGCGCGAGCTCCTTCTTCAGTTCGAAGAGACAATCGTCATCCACAAGCTTGTCAGCTGCAAAACTGATCCCGAAAACTCTCCTCATCGAGTCTATGTAGTCGGAAAGAACGAGGTCGTCCGCAAGACCCACATAGAAGGCTGTGACTCCGTATATTCTATCCCAGACTTCGCGGGCCGACTCTTCACCGATTTTCAACATATCAGCGAAGCCCGCGACAAGAGCGGCCTGTAGAGTCTGTATCTTTGCGTCGTAGGGAGTCACCAGCTTTGGTTTCAACAGAAATGCCATTCGCCCATACCAGATCATCGTCCTGAAATACCTGCTCAGTTTTTCACTTCTTGTATAGTGACCTCTCGGTACGTATTGAGAATAGTCCTCTCGATACTTGAAGATATCACTCAATTGAAACCCTTGATGAGCCATAATCTTCTCAATCTCTGAGGTGACCTGATCGGCAGCGAATTCAGGAGTCTCTCGTGTCGGATCGAGCAGCCTGACGGCAACTCCGAAGAACGCGGTATTCCGTCCAGCTGCTTCCTTCAAATCGTTGGAGTAGGCGCTGTATTGCTCTCGAGAAGATTCGAGAAATGCTTCACTCAGAGCGAGAAGAAGATCGAACAGCTCACCCTCTTCTATTTCTTTGAGGGACTCGAGAAACTGTATCCTGTAGAGATGGAGCAATACATCAGATGTGACGAAGATCGGGATTCCACTTCTCCTCAGGAATTTGAAAGGAGCTATGATGTCGTGCTCTTTTCCCCAATCTATTACCACTACTCCATACTGCTTGAGTTCTGACTGAGCCCTTTCATCATTCTTGAGGAGCAGGTCGTTGATCTTCGTGAAGTTTTCTGTCGTTCTCACATCCAGGGGAAGTGGGTACGGCGGTACTGCGGGCTTCACGTCTATTTCGACAGATTCGTAATAGCGGCTGAAATTCGGTCTGACATATTCGTCTTGGCTGAGCTCAATCAAATCGGACCTGCCCGCACAGGACAGTCCGACAAGGACTTGGATAAAGCAGAAAAGGAATCTCATACATCTCCCTCCTTCTGGAAAACCTGTTACTCCATCATACATAGCTTCATCTGGACGGTCAAGATTGACTTCTGCACTTGCTGCTGTTACCTGTAACCAGCTCCGAGAATGGTTTGTGCTTGTCGCCACTCGGATTTTTCTGTACAGTAACTGAGAAGTCTTGAGGAGGGATCGGCACCCTATGAAAGGTGGAGAGACTATGGGTTCAGCACCGCACGATGATTCTGTCCCAATTCTCGACAATGCAAGAAAGACTGGCAGACTTCCACGAAACTCAGCCCGGGCGTTCCAGAACATCATCTACTCCTACTACATCACGCATAGTCGGGACTTTTCCTGGCGTAGAACCCGTGACCCCTATGCAATTTTCGTCTCGGAAATCATGCTGCAGCAGACTCAAACGGCGAGGGTTGTCAAGAAATATGAAGGATTTCTCAACATATTTCCTGATTTCAGGGCCATTGCCCATGCTTCCCTTGAGAAGATTCTGAGAGCGTGGAGCGGTTTGGGGTACAATCGACGAGCAATCGCATTGAAGGAAATCGCCAACACGGTTCTCAAAGAATTGAACGGAAGCCTTCCTTCTTCTGTAGAAGAGTTGGCGATGCTTCCAGGAATAGGGAAGACGACCGCGGCCGCAATCGCTGCTTTTGCATTTGACAGACCTGCCGTCTTCATTGAGACGAACATACGAAGAGTATTTATTCACTTCTTCTTCGAAGGTAGAACTGATGTGAAAGACGTGGAGATTCTGCCCCTGGTCGAAAGAACGCTTGACCGATCCAATCCAAGGGAGTGGTACTACGCGCTTATGGATTACGGAGCGATGCTCAAGAAGAAGCACCAGAATCCAAACAGAAGGAGCGCTCACTACCGTACGCAACGTCCATTCGAAAACTCAGACCGACAGGTTCGGGGCATGATTCTGAAGACTGTCATAAGGGAATCGAATCTTTCTGAATATGAGATAGTACGAAGACTGGGGAAGAGCAGGGAGAAGGTGCAGAAGAGCCTCGTCCAGCTCGAAAAGGAAGGTTTCATTCGGAGGAGAGGGAAACGGGTTACCATAGCTTGAGCGTGTCCATCGGGCCTTTTCACGGATTGAGAAGATCAAACCTTCGCTTCAGAAAAGGGAGACGGAATGGCCGGCAACCCGGTCTTGACGCACGCTTCCTGTCCAGTATAATAGCCATGAAGAAAAGGATGCGCAGGTGAAGGAATCGCACACAATGAAGGGAGGTCATGATGGCAGTGTTCAATGTCGCTGAGGCGATTGACATAGGGATCGAAAAAGAGAAGAAGAGGCGGGATTTCTACGCTCTCGTTGCGGAGAAATTCAGCGAGAAAGAAATGAAGGATCTCTTCACACGCCTTAGAGATTGGGAAGAGGTGCACATCGCGAAGTTCACCGAAATCAGAGAGAGTGTGGACCAGTTTGAAACGGCGGAATCCTATCCTGGGGAGATAGAAGCCTATATGAAGGTTTTCGTCGATGACAAGCTCTACAGGGAGACTTCACCGGCCACATTCAGGAGAGAGGTAGAGACAGCACTGGATGCCATTCGACGCGGGATTAGTTTTGAAAAGGATGCGATTCTCTTTTTTAACGAACTCCTCGCTTATGTGAAGCCGCCCGGCAAAGACGCAATACGGAAAATGATCGATGAAGAGAAGCAACATATTGTCTATTTGAGTCAATTGAAGAGCATGTTTGAGTAGGAAGGGTTTCTCATTGCCCGTTCTCTCTCGCAGTTGGAGATAGTCGAGCGGCCACACAGTCCACCCGATTTTGAGTCACACTACCAAGAAGAGGCCGATGTATCCCCTGTAGTGGACGCATTGACAGACCATCAGCAGTTTTATATGGTTCTGAGATGCTAATGGTAAGCCTCTCCGGAATACGGGGTGTGGTTGGGAGTGATCTGACTCCCGTCCGGGTGGCCGATTATGCCGCGAAATTTGGCAGATTCTGTGAAAGAGGAAAGGTTGCAGTCGGAAGGGACACTCGACCTACCGGAGAGACCTTCAAACATGCAGTGATTGCTGGTCTTCTCGGCACAGGGTGCGAGGTTGTCGATCTGGGTGTGCTTCCTACGCCTTCCGTTCTCCTGTCCGTGAGAGAGCTCCGATGCGACGGCGGGATCGTCATCACCGCTTCACATAACCCGTTGGAATGGAATGGATTGAAGTTGATCAACTCAGACGGCATCTTTCTTGGAAATGAGGAAGTGGAGCGGATGAAGGTGAAAGAGGAAGACTGGACTGGGTGGCAGGAGCACAGGGGGGTAGTCGAGGACCACAGTGGTATTGAGAGGCACCTTCAGAAGATTCTCTCACTGGATTACGTGGATGTAGAGGGGCTGCGGAAGCGGAAATTCAAGGTCGTGATCGACGCGTGCAATGGAGCTGCGTATCTCGCTGGTCCAGAGCTCCTTCGTCAGCTCGGGTGTGAAGTAGCCGCGATACACTGCACATCGGACCCTCCATTTCCGAGACCGCCAGAGCCTACACCTGCAAATCTGGGGGAACTCGAAAGAACTCTGGTCGAATTCGATGGAGATATCGGATTTGCCACCGATCCTGATGCCGACCGGCTCTGCATCATCACTGGATGCGAACTTCCTCTTGGAGAAGAATACACCCTTGCGCTGGCCACAGAATTGGTCCTCAGCAAGGAAAAGGGAAAGGTGGTCACAAATGTGTCGACATCACGTTTAGTGGACTGGATAGCTGACAGGCACGGTGGCGAAGTCCTGAGAACGCCCATCGGTGAAGCACATCTTGTGAGGGCAATGCTAGCAGATGGTGCAGTAATAGGAGGAGAAGGAAATGGCGGAGTAGTCTTCCCGAAGGTCCACCCTACCCGCGACTCTCTTACCGCAATTGCGCTCATTCTCCAGCTTCTTCTCGAAAGAGACGAACGCGTGGAGAAGATCATCGCCAGTTTTCCTCCCCTCAGGATGATCAAGGAGAGGGTGAAGATATCGGGAGAACTTGACAGATCTCAACTCATAGACCATTTCGGGGGCGCCAGAGTGGATGAGACTGATGGACTTCTCTTTTCATTCCCCGACTCTTGGGTTTCTATACGCAGAAGTGGAACAGAGCCTATAGTCAGAATAATTGCTGAAGGGCCAACCGAGGAGAAAGCTTCCCAGCTCGTACGTGAAGCGAAGGAGATACTATGTGCGGAATAGTTGGATATATCGGCGACAAGGACGTCGATTCTGTCATCCTCGTCGGTCTGGAGAAGCTTGAATATAGGGGATATGATTCTGCCGGAATCGCCACCATTTCAGGCAACGAGCTCTCAGTGAGGAAGAGGGTGGGCAAACTGAGAAATCTCGCGGACGTTCTCAATAGAGAGCCACTTGGAGGAAAGATTGGGATAGGACATACACGATGGGCCACTCATGGCGAACCGAATGAAATCAATGCTCATCCACAAGTCGACTGTACGAAGCAGTTCGCGGTGGTTCACAACGGAATAATAGAAAACTGCTATTCTCTGAAGGAACAATTGTTGGAGGAAGGTCATGTATTTCAGTCTGATACTGATACAGAAGTTGTTGCACATTTGATAGAGAAGCACTACCGGGATTCTTTGGAGAAGGCCGTTCTCCAGACTGCAGACGAGTTGAAGGGTTCTTTCGCACTTGCCGTCATCTCGGAAAGAGACCCCCAAAAAATAGTCGGTGTGCGCCAAAATTCTCCTCTCGTCATAGGTGTGGGTAAAGGAGAGAATCTTATCGCATCGGACATCCCTGCGCTTCTGTCCCTCACGAGAAAGATCGTAGACCTCGAAGATAGAGAGATCTGTGTCGTTGAGAGAGACAGAGTAGGCATCTTCACATTCAAAGGGCGGAAGGTGCGCCGTGAGGCAAGACTTGTAGACTGGACTGTTGAACTGACCGAAAAGAAAGGATATCCTCACTTCATGCTGAAGGAGATATACGAGCAGCCTGAGGTGCTTGAGAATAATCTCAAGCGAAGAGTGAAGGCTGGCAACGAGATCGACATCCTCGGCGACCTCAATCTGTCTGATTCAGAGTTCTCCAGGGTTTCGAGAATCTTCATTCAGGCATGCGGAACCTCGTGGCATGCAGGGCTCATTGGTAAATATCTCTTTGAGCATTACTGTAGAGTTTATACTGAGGTGGATATCTCGTCAGAATTCAGATACCGAAATCCAGTTGCGGATGGCGAGACGTATGTGATGGCGATCTCTCAATCGGGGGAGACCGCCGACACTCTTGGCAGTTTGCGGGAAGCCAAGGCGAAATTCTTGAGGGCGATTTCGATATGCAATGTGATGGGGAGCACGATTCCGAGAGAGTCAGATGGTGTTGTCTACACCCACGCCGGACCCGAAATCGGTGTAGCATCTACGAAAGCATATACTGCCCAGCTTCTTACCTTATACCTTCTGGCTTTCTACATGGCGAAGATCAGGTGGTTGCTCACAGATAAAGAGCTGGGAGAGAAAATCACTGAATTGAAGACGATTCCGGAGAAGATGAGGAGATTCTTCGATTCGGCGCAATGCATAGATGTGTTGGCAGAGAAGTTCTACGGAACGAGAGACTTTCTCTTCCTGGGAAGAGGAATAAACTACCCGTCAGCCCTTGAGGGTGCCCTGAAACTGAAGGAAGTCTCTTATATCCATGCGACCGGGCATCCTGCTGGAGAGATGAAGCATGGACCAATCGCTCTGATCGACGAGAAGATGCCCGTGGTTTGCATCACTCCGAAGGGCAGTGTCTATGAGAAGATGCTGAGCAACGTTGAAGAGGTCAAAGCACGCAAGGGTAAGGTGATCGCAGTAGCAACGGAGGGAGATGAACGGATACGCTCCATGGCTGATTACGTCGTATATATTCCTGAGACGTTTGAAGAGTTCACACCGCTTCTTGTAGCGCCTCCTTTGCAGCTTTTGGCCTACAGGATAGCGCTGCTTCGCGGTTGCGATGTGGATAAGCCCAGAAATCTGGCCAAGAGCGTCACTGTCGAATGAGTATGGTTGGACGGGGTGGAAAGCTGAACCCTCGCTTAGTCTACTTCATAGAAGAAATCCTGACCTTCCCCCTCTCATAACTATTCCTGATAGTGAGGATCGATTCTGAGAAAGCACGAGAGTGGTATAACCTTGACCCCGTGTGGGTGCAGCAGACTGAGCCCTACAGTATGAGCATGGCATCTCCATACGAATAGAATCTGTATTTCTCTTGAATTGCTTCCGAATAGGCTTTCATCATCAGATCTCTGCCGGCGAGGGCGCAGACGAGAAGGAGAGGGGTCGATTTGGGTAGATGGAAATTCGTGATGAGGGAGTTCAAAATCTTGAACTCAAAAGGTGGGTAAATGAACTTGTCAGTCCAGCCCTTGCCAGGCTTTAGATATCGATTCTCTACCTGAGTCTCAAGAACTCTTGCGATAGAGGTTCCCACTCCCATGATCTTCTTTCCCAGTTCCCTCTGGGTGTTTATTTTGTCTGCCACTTCATAGGTTAACAGGAAGTATTCACTTCCCATCTCGTGCTCTCGGATATCTTTAACCTTCACGGGCTTGAAGGTTGCCCTGCCAATGTGAAGCAGGAGAGAGAGGACGTGGGCTCCTCTCTTGGCCATTGCCGCGAGCAGGGAGGAGGTAAAATGGAGTCCCGCAGTGGGCGCGGCGACTGAGCCTATCTTCTTCGCATAGACGGTCTGATAGTACTCTCTGTCATCCTGAGTGGATTCTCTTCTGATGTAAGGCGGAAGGGGTGGCAATCCAATCTTGTGCAGCTTCTCGAGTAGATCACCGTTGTAATTGAACTTGAGGAGGAATTCACCTGATGACCTCTTCTCAAGCACCTCCGCCGACATCTCCTCATCGAAATCTATTCTGAGGCCCGGTTTGCCCCTACGGATGAGGCAACTCCACATTCCGCTCTTTTCTTCCTTGAGAAGAAGTAATTCGATTCTGCCGCCTGACTTCGCCTTCTTGCCGAAGAGTCTTGCCGGAAGAACTTTCGTTTCATTGAGTACGAGCACATCTCCACTGGCAACGTATTCCGGCAATTCCTTGAATATTCTGTGTTCTAGCCTCTTCGTCTTTCTGTGCACAACCATGAGTCGGCATTCGTCCCTCTTCAGCTGAGGATATTGAGCAATCAGACTCTTCGGGAGCTCAAAATCGTAATCGGAGATCTGGAACATCTTCTATCTGCGGAACCAAAGATTGACTATGAGTGTCAGAACAAACGAGATTATCAGGGCCGTGGCGATAGGAAAGAGTATGATGATGTTCCTTCTCTCGATCACCACATCGCCCGGGAGTCTCCCCAACAGAGGAATTTTTGGCAATAAGAGGAGAATTGCACCGAATCCTATCAGGAACATTCCTGCTAGTATGAGAATTCTGGCGAGAGAGTACATCTTCTACCTTTTATATCTGATCGAGATGGGGTATGTCAATCTATGAAGGGAGGGACAGCGGTCGCTGTCCCTCCAGTGGCGAGGCGATTCGCTATCTGACCTTCTTCCGCAACTCTGAACCAGGACGGAATTTCGGGACTCTCTTAGCTGGAACATTAATAATAGTGCCCGTTCTCGGATTTCTTGCTCTCCTTGGTGCTCTTCTGCGGACCTCAAAAGATCCAAAGCCAACGAGAGTTACCCTCTTACCCTTCTGAAGAGAATAGGAGATACCGTCAAAAACTGAATCAACTGCGCGAGCGGCTGCCTTCTTGGTGATATTCGCGTCCCTTGCGACCTTTTCAACCAAGTCTGCTTTGTTCATTCAACTCACCTCCTTTCTATAATAGTCTGCCATTAAAAGTGTAAAATTTCTGAAAACCTTGTCAATACTAAAAGGCGGGGAAAACCGGAAGACAGGCTTCTGGTGCATCCCTTGCCAGGGGAGAAGTTGCAGTTACACAAAGACTTACGCATTATGACAGGTATACTAAGTCTTTCGCCATTTTTTTTTCTTTTTTCTCTTTTTTCTCGGCATGAGATGGGCTTTTTTCTCTCGGCAGCACGAGACGTCAAATCTGAATGTCTTCAAGAGGAGTATTTCCGTATTCCTCAGATTGCGGTAGGTGGTGGGTCGAAATCTCCGAAGCACGCCATTCCGGCGGAGCAATAAGGGCCTGTGTTCTTGCATCTCGTTTTTGAACGTTCCTGATAGAAACGATCTGAGAGTGCTCGCGATCTCTGCCTTCCTCATTACCGGTCGTCCGACGAATGTTGACAAAAGAATCGTCTTTATGGAAAAGTTGATGTGGCACCTTTCGGTGCATCCTGGTCTACGTTTCTCGCGTGGATTGTCTGCGGGCTCAGCGTTCTCATAGCCGTCATCTGGTACGTCTCATCTGGCAAAGAAGGAGACGAATGAGACTATGACGTATCTCGTCGTTCTTATGGTCTACATGGTTGCGCTCGTTCTCATCGGGCTTCTGTCGAGCCGGAGATTGGGAGGGTTGGAGGATTTCTACATTGGGGGGCGGAAGGTTGGCCCCTGGGTTACAGCTGTCTCCTTTGTTGCAGCTTATTTCAGCGCTGTGCTCATAATCGGCGGAGGCGCGTTCGGCTATACGTACGGAATGGCAACCATCTGGATTGGCGCGATAAACGTACTGCTCGGGTGCACCCTGTGCTGGATCGTATTGGGACCTCGAATCCGCAAATATACGAAGAGATTAGGCACTATGACAATTCCAGATTTCCTTGGAGAGAGCTATGGATCCAATGCGGTGAGGCTCTTCGCGAGCGTGGTGATATTCATTTTCTTGATCATTTACAACGTGAGCATATTGAAGGGAATGGGACATATCTTCGAGATAGTCGTCGGCATGTCCTATATCCACGCGGTTATCCTGTCCGCAATTGTGATACTCTTTTACGTTGCCATAGGTGGATATCTGGCGGTGGTATGGACTGGGTTCTTTCAGGGATGGGTTATGATCTTCGGCCTTCTCCTCCTGACTTTCGCCTCCGTATGGCAGGCAGGAGGCTTGAGTAGAGTACACTTCTCTCTGCGAGCGATTGACCCTGGATTGGTCTCCACCCCTGGAGTATGGGGTTGGGCTGGGCTCATATCTTTTGCTCTCATAGTCAGTTTCGGAGTCTGGGGGATGCCACAGCTTGTCGTAAGATTCTACTCGATTAAGAGTGTGGAGGTACTCAAGATCGGCACCCTCATCGTCACTCTGGGAGGGTGCATTGCTCTCCTTCCCTATTTCAACGGGGCAATTTCGCGAACGGTTCTGCCTCAACTTCCCAATCCTGATCTCGCAATTCCCACGCTTACGAAGATGGTGCTTTCGCCTCTGGGAGGAGCGGTCTTTCTCTCGGCTGTTGTCGCCGCAGGTATGTCAACGTTCGCGTCTGTGCTGATAATCGCGAGCAGCTCGGTGGTGAGAGATTTGGTGCAGAAGGGGCTCGGCAAGGAACTCTCTCCGGGCCGGGCTATGACCTATAACAGGCTATTGAGTGTCATCGTCGGACTTGCATCACTTCTCATTGCATTGAGGCCACCATCGCTTATTCTCGTCTTGTGTGCTTTTTCTTGGGCTGCTATAGCTTCTACGTGCCTATGGCCGCTTCTCTTTGCCGTATACTGGAAGAGAGCAAGTGGAAGAACGTGTATGGCCTCGATGATACTCGGATGCTCGACCGCGCTCATATGGATGTCATTAGGAAATCCACACGGAATTCACGGATTCATTCCTGGCATCTTCATCTCGGCTCTACCGTTCCTCTCTTCCATTCTCGTCCCTAATACTCTGTTCCGCCAATGAAGTTAAAATCGCGTATCTTCAGCCATGGAACGACGGCTGAATAGGATTCAGTCTCCTTGCTTACCGCCTCTACACGGTTCAGTGCACCCATTATCCTCTCTTGGAATCGCAGATTCTTCACGGGCTTGGTGATTTTTCCATCTTCGATCAAGAACGTCCCATCCCTCGTTGTTCCTGTAACCATCGTCTCTTTTGGCGAGATGACTCTTATGTACCAGAACCTCGTGATCAGCAGTCCTCTCTTGCACGAGCGAATGAGAGCGTCCTTCTGAACCTCACCCGCTTTCATGATGAGATTTACCGGGTAGGGCCCGAACGGATTGGGTGGGAGAAGAGCGTGTCCAGTATTGGGTTTTCCATGTTTGTTCGCCGTATAGGAGTCATAGGCGACGGCTCTCGCAATTCCATCTTCTATGAATGTGACCTTCTTTTTCGCCGCCCCCTCAAAGTCAAATGGCATTCCGACGGTACGAGAGTCGTATGCATCGTCATAGATCGTTACCAGGGGAGACGCCACTCTCTTCCCCAGTTTGTGAGATAGGCAACTTCTCTTCTCATGAAAGGCCAGCGCGCCAAAGGCGAGAAAAGAGAGGTAGCTGATGAGATCGCTTACGGCGAGGGGCTCCAAGACCACTGCGTACTTACCGGGCTGTATATCCACTGGGTTTCTGCTTCTCAACGCCTTCTCCACTGCTCGTTGAACGGTCTGTATAGCGTCTATTTCTCCTACATCGGAGCTGTGGGCCTCTGCGTAACCGGTACTGCTCTCTCCAGTGGCAGTGATGCAAAGTTCTGCTTCGGTCAGCTGAGTGGATGCCTCGAGCCCCAACGAGTTGACTACCGAGAGCAGACTGGTGCTGGTTGTGAGATAACCTGCAGTCTTTAGATTGTCCTCTTTCGCTAACTTGACCATTCGCTCAACCCATTCTCCTCTCTCTTCGGGAGTAAATGCATCCGTCTTTCTGCTGAAGTTCCTGAGTTCAGTGTATGCCTTCTGCCTCGGAGGAAGAGAGACGAAATCAGGATCTTCAGTGTACTTCGCGCCCTTTTTTGCCAGTGCGATCTGATCCCTCATCTTCTGAGGATTGAATATCGTTGCTCTTGAAGTTCCTACGTTCCTCCCATAAACAAGCCTCGTGTTGAGCACATTGGACCTTCTTATGAGGTTCTGGTGGATGACGGAGTTTGCGAATCGCGTGAGCCCCATTCGCTCACTGTAGAGAAATATCTCGGCCTGGTCTGCGTCAGACAGATTCAAAGATTCCCTCAGGTCTTCCATCATATCTTCGCTCCTATCATGACATTCTTGAATCTCACCGGTGGTGCTCCATGTCCTACCCGCATGATCTGGATTGGCTCCCCCTTTCCGCAGTTGGGAACTCCCCAAAATACCCAGTCCTTCTCTCCACCGACCCAGTCACAGTCTCTCCACACCCTGTAGGATATGCCGGTAAAGACGGGGGTCTTCACCATATAGGCCTTTTTGCCATTCGTTATTGCCCAACCGATTTCTGGTCCAAGGTTGAAGTTCAACCTCTTGTCGTCTA
>SMTZ1_10006153_pt1 | contig 12090 bp, 8 predicted proteins | sample DeeMarSWOR136_30_FD_25667 | JGI IMG/M metagenome (IMG submission 25667) | reverse complement strand
TCTGCCGTTGCACCGGCTACAAGAAAATCGTCGAAGCGGTGTCGAGCGTGGCCGAGCAGGCTGAGATGGAGGACTAGATGGAAAGGGAACTGGATGTTGTAGGCACCAGAATGCCCATGGTGGATGCAGCAGCCAAGGCCACGGGTGTTGCCCAGTTTACCGACGATTTGATTCTCCCGGGAATGCTCTATGGCAAGATTCTGAGGAGCCCCTTGCCACATGCGAGGATTCTCCATATTGACACCTCGAAGGCCGAGAGGCTCGCCGGAGTAAAGGGTGTGATGACGGGGAAGGATATCCCCGACCGGAAATATGGAATTGTACCCAAGGCAAAAGACGAGTACGCCCTGGCCAAGGAAAAGGTGCGGTTTATGGGCGACGAAGTAGCTGCGGTCTGTGCCATTGATCCCGAGATAGCGGAGGAGGCCTTGGAACTCATAAAGGTGGACTACGAAGAACTCCCTGCTGTGTTTGATCCCAAGGAGGCAATCGAGCAAGGGGCGCCTTTAGTCCACGATGATGTGCCGGGGAACATTTCCGCATCCATCAGAAAGGAATTCGGGGATGTGGAAAGGGGACTTGAAGAAAGCGATTTTATCTTTGAAGATAGCTTCTATTCCCAGCCCGTAAACCATGCCCCCCTTGAACCCCATGCGGCCGTTGCTCAGTATGACCCTCTGAAGGGTGAGCTGACCATATGGTCCTCAACCCAGATACCATTTTTCCTGAGGAGAAATCTCTCCACAACACTCCTTGTTCCAGAGAGCAAAGTCCGTGTCATCAAACCAAAGGTGGGTGGAGGTTTTGGCGGAAAGATAGATATGTATGCAAAGGACTTCTGTGCTTGTTGGTTTGCGATGAAGCTCGGAAGACCGGTGAAATTCGTATACGAGAGGGAGGAGGTTTTTATCGCCACCAGGCAGAGGCACCCTGTCCATCTGCGGGTTAAGACGGGGGTAAAAAGGGATGGAACAATCCTTGCTCAGCGATTTAGGGCTCATGCTGATGGCGGAGCCTATAATAGTACCGCACCTCTCATGATCACGCTTTTGGGCTTTTTCCTCATGATCCCCTATCGGGTGCCGAACTTGCTCTACGAAGGTTATCACGTTTATACGAACAAACCAGTGGGTGGCGCCATGAGGGGACATGGCGTTCCTCAAGCACGCTTTGCGGTGGAACGTCATCTCGACATGATAGCGGAACGAATAGGGGTGGATCCAGCGGAGATCAGAATCAAAAACAGCATTCATGCCGGAGAACCTCACCCAGCTGGCTTTATTATTCATACCTGTGGATTTTCCGATACGGTCAGGAAGGCGGCTGAAGCCATAGGGTGGAATGCAAAGAGGGGGAAACTGCCATTTGGGAGAGGCGTTGGACTTGCGGGAGGGGCTTTTCCCAGTGGGGTGAGCAATATGAGCCATATAAGCTCGGGGGCCGTGGTTCAATTGGGTCGGGACGGGGCTGTGAATGTCCTCACCGGGGCTGCCGACATCGGCCAAGGAGCGGAGACGGTGATCGCTCAGATCGTTGCGGAAGAACTCGGCGTGCCCCTCGAGGACATCAGGATGACTGCGGCCGACACGGGAATTACCCCTCTCGATCCGGGCACGTTCGGAAGCGGGGTCACGGTCAGAGCGGGAAATGCGGCACGTCTCGCTGTCATGGCCGTCAAGAAGAAGCTGTTCGAATTTGTGGCTGAAAGACTCGAGATCAAACCGGAAAACCTTGTGGCCAGAGACAGGAGGATCTATGTCAAGGGGTCTCCTGACGAGGGAATAGCCCTTTCAGTCGCCCTTAAGGCGTACCAATATGCGGATCTCCCCATGCCCATTGTGGGGAGGGGGTCCTGGATGGCTCCAGCCACCGAGCCGACGACTTTGCTTAAGGAGGGTGGAAATTTTGCCCCAAGCTATTCCTTTATGACCCAGGCGGCAGAAGTTGAGGTAGATCCCCAAACAGGGAGGATCAGGGTACTGAAGATGGTAACGGCCCATGACTGTGGAAAGGCGATCAATCCCATGCTCGTGGAGGGCCAGTTAGAAGGCTCTGTTGTGGGCGGGATGGGCCAGGCCCTCTATGAAGAAGTGGTGACTGAAAGAGGGCAAGTGATGAATCCTTCATTTCTTGATTATGGTATCCCCACCACAATGGAGATGCCGGAAATAGAAGCCATCGAAGTGGAAACCCATGATCCCCTCGGCCCTTTTGGGGCCAAAGAATCCGGGGAGGGCACCCAGGTGTCTCCGGCCCCCGCCATTCTCAACGCCATTTACGATGCCGTTGGGGTCGACTTCACGGAGCTTCCAGTAACCCCCGAAAAGATCCTCAAGGCGCTAGAGCAGAAAACGCCTGGGAAAAAAGCAGGGTAACAGATCGCACCTACATAACCTCCCGCAGTTATGAAGAACTAACCACAATGCCGTCACACCGGTTAGGCCTAGTAGGTGATAAAGCTCGGCAAAAAGGTAGCAATCTGAGGGAAAAATATTAGTATAACCGTAACAATAATCAGTGCAGCGAGGAAGGGGAATATCCCCTTAAAGATATTCTCAAGGGGTACGTCGGGAGCAATCCCTTTAATGACAAATACATTTACCCCTACTGGCGGGGTGATTACCCCCATCTCGGCTACGAGCACAACGATGACTCCAAACCAAATCGGGTCAAAGCCGAGCTTCATAACTACCGGGAAGAATATGGGGATGGTCACCACAACTAAGGCCATGGAATCCATGAAGAAGCCGCCTATGAAATAAATGAAGACGATGACCCCCATGACAGCCATCCGGTGTATGGGAAGTCCCCCAAGCCAGTCAGCCAGTACGAAGGGTATCGTCGATACCGCCATGAAATGACCAAAGATTACCGCCCCGGTGATAATGAATATAACCATACAACCCGTTCGTAAGCCTTCCTTACCAGCCTCAAAAAATGTCCGCCAACTGAGCTGTCTTCGGGCTAAGCCAATGATCAAGGCACCACCGCATCCAATTGCTCCAGCCTGAGTGGGACTGAACCAGCCGAGAAATAATCCTCCGATGGCCAAAAGGAATAGAATCACGGTCTCAATGATTCCCGTAGTCGCTCGCAACTTCTCTTTCCAGCTGGTTGGGGTTCCAGGGGGACCGATGGCGGGATTGCGCCAGCAGAGAACAGCCACTGTCGCGGCAAAAAAGAGGCTCAGGAGTAACCCCGGCAATACCCCGGCGATGAAAAGTTTGCCTATGGATTCCTCGGTCAATATCCCATAGACAATGAGGATGGTGCTCGGTGGGATAAGAATACCAAGCGTGCCGGCCGCAGCAACGGTACCGGTGGATAGTGTGTCATCGTAGTTATACTTCTTCATCTCCGGAAGCGCTATCTTGCCCATTGTAGCTGCTGTTGCCGTGCTCGACCCGCATATGGCACCAAACCCGGCACAGGCAAATACGGTGGCCATGGTCAGGCCGCCACGTAGCTGCCCTACCCAGGTATAGGTCGTATCGTAGAGCCTTCGGCTAATTCCCGAAGCGAAGGCAAAGGTACCCATGAGGATAAACATGGGAATAACACTGAGGGGATAGGAGGAGAATTGCTCAAAGATATCCTGGGCGAGAAGGCTCAGGGCTGGTCCCGGATCGGCTAAATAAGCGAACCCGACGAGTCCGACAAAAGCCATGGCGAAAGCAACCGGCATTCTGAGGAGAAAGAGCAAGAGGAGAAGGCCGATACCGGCAATGCCTGCGGTAACTGGGCTCATCTTCTTACGATCCTCGTCAGCGAGTTAAGAAACTCCAGCAGAAACACCAAGCATACTGGAATACTGGCGAGGGCGATGCCATAAGCGAAAGGATAAAGCGGTATGAGGGCAGTCGCGCTCACCTCCCCTCCGGTTTGAAGGGAATAACCGTAGACGCAGAGGCGCCAAATAATCAGAATGAACAGGGTTAATCCAAGGAGAAAGATGATGCTGTCGATGACTGCTTGGACTCGGCGTGGCAGCCGAGCGACAAAAAACTCTACTCGAACATGTCTGCCAAGAATGAGCGCAAAGGAGGTGGCGAAAGAGATTGCCACTAACTGGGAAAGCATCACTATGTCAAGGGCACCAAAGACAGGCCGGAGAAAGAGCTTGGCCCCGATTACATCAATGCACGTGATAAACATCACCACGAGGAGCCCACCAAGCCCTACCCACTCAAACCAGCTGCTCAATAATCGATTAAATTTCTCAAATTTGTCCAAGAACATCATAGACTTCACATCATACCCTTTTAACCCTAATGCACCTGCTTTTGGACCTATCCTGTCAGCGGTCTCAGCTCTGGTAAGAATCTCACAATGCTCGACGCTTGTCGTGACAATAACCTACAGAGGACATGGCCGCATAACAAGTTATGCGGCCATGTCCAATAAGTGCACTGACGAAAGCCCCTCGTGAGCCGCCGTTCTAATTCCCTCGGCTCCGCTCCGTCACTAGAACGGCAAACCTGCACCTCATTACCACATCCATCTACCCGCTTCCGCACTACCAATGGGCACGTATCAGGCTTAAACATATAGGACAGGGCAGCCTCTTTATAAATCACCGCCTAATCTGTTCAAGCCTCATCTCGTCAGGCCCGGTCGGAGACTTGATGCGTAACTCTATCTGCCTTTGAGTCCAGTGGTTAATCCGCTCCCGTATGAATTTAACCCATCCCCTAACCTCTGCCTCGGAATACCCTTTACCAACCATTTCTTTTACATAGTCCCCGACCACGGATTCAGCGGCCTCCTTCCACCTAGCCCCCTCTTGTGGGGATAAATAGATGATTTCTACACCTTTGTTTATTGCAAAATCCCTTCCTTCGGCATCTATTCGATTCCACATCAGCGCAAATCGCTCCTTAAACTCTCCGCAAAGCCCGTCGAAGATCTCCTTGAGATCCGGTGGCAACTTCTTATAACTCTCCTTGTTCATCACCACATAGAAGGCATAGGTGTTGCCAATTTGCCAGTTTGCCGTCGTATAACTGACAACTTCAGCGAATCGGAATGTCTTAAGTGTCTCAAAGGGGGTATTCACTCCATCAATCACACCTTTGGCTATGGCATCATAGACTTCCATCATGGGTGTCGGCGCCGGCGTTGCCCCCAATGCGGAAATCGTATACCCGACGATCCCCGGAGCCCTTATCGTCAGCCCCTTCATGTCTTCCAACTTGCGCACTGGTTTCTTACAAATAATCAGGCTAGGGGTACTGGCGTGCATCCAGAGCACGTGCACATCATCCCATTCCTTCGGCTTAAATTCATTCCAAAAGTCATTGACGACTTGATTGGATACCCAGCCACTGGGATAGCCCAGAGGCAGTTCGCAGGCTCCGGTAACGGGGAAGCGACCCGGCGTGTACTCAATGTGAGCCAGCCCTATGTCAGCTATTCCCGAAACTACCCCTTTGTAAATCGCAGGAGCTTTCAGCAATGAACCCCCAGCAAAGTATTGAATCTTCACTCTGCCACCCGTGCGCTTTTCCAGTTCGGCGATGAATTCTTCAGAAAGTTTGGAATGTCTCGCTGGGGGAGGGAAGTAATTGGCGAATTTGAGCTTTATCACCTCAGGTTTGGCATAGGTCCTTTCGGAGGGCAAGATGGCTACCACTAGCCCTAAACAAAGAATCCCCGCCACGACTATAGGTAATAATTTTCCCTGTTTCATCGTTAATACCTCCTTTCAACATTGGGTTAACCCCCATCATGGCCCCCCTGCCACGATGAAAAGTCTCCCCATATTTACCAATATGTCATGGCATTGTCAATTTTTTGTTGGTTCGGAGTTTCCTCAATCTTTTCGAGAAGGGCGTTGGTCATGAGCAGAATTGAGATGCCTGAAAATTCGGAAAAGGAGGTCTGAGCGAATTGCGGTTCTGCGGTGTTGCAGTGCTGTAGGCAAACAAGGATCAAATCCTCAATCGACTCGACCGCCTTCGATAAACTCAGGCCCCGAGCTAGTCGAGGGGAGCGACTCGACGTGTCTTCGACCCTGAGGCTCCATTCGGCCCGAGCTCATGACCGAGGGCAGACCCGAAGGGAGCTCGTCGACACGTCTCGTCGCGGGCCGAAGCACTAAATACTAAACAATATCTAAATCCAAATGCCCAAATTCTAAACGTTTTGGTCATTTGATCATTAGTGCTTTGTATTCGTTTAGCGTTTAGAATTTAGTATTTGGAATTTGCTTGCATTCTCTCCTTTGCGCAAATATTTATGGCGTCGTATATAGGAGAGGAGACTGACAATTCCAGGAGGATTGTTCGGTCGGCAAGCCGAGCGGCTTATCATCTCCCTCACAGAGGGAATGGGATGGAGATCGATAGGGAGTCCTTTGGACAAATCTTGGGGAACAAGGGAGGCCCTCTCGATATCAATCACAAGGCCATTCGTGTACGAGGCTGTACGTATTCCTTTTCCCACACCTCATCGGCCAGTTTTCCAAAGGTGTTGGCATACTGGTCCATTTCATCCTTTCGCTCGGTGTAGATCTCCTCGGCGCCGCAGTGGGTAAAATAGGGGTGGGTTTCCTGGATCACCTCCCTCATGATGTGGGGGTTATCGATGATCATACAGGGCCTCAGGTGATTCTCGTTATGGGGTTGTCTCCTGCGGATGCTTCGGAACAGTTCGCTGTCCAAGGCATCGGCCAAGCTGACGTTCTTGATGTTGTCCACGGCAATGTGCGTGTAGACGCACGGCTCGACATCTCCGTTGGCATTGAGATGAAAATACCGCCTCCCGCCTGCGATACACCCTTCCACATGGGGGCCGTCGTTCCAGAAGTCCAGCACGAAAAGCGGCCTCGTTCGCCTGATCTCCATCACCCTCTTCCGCAAATGGTTTCGCTGCTCCGGCGTCACCATCAGGGAGAAATCGGCCTTCCCGTTGACGGGAAGATAGAGGAAGTACATCTGGGCAACGGTACCCTTGTCGATTAGCATATCAATGAACTCAGGGGATGAAACCGTCTCCACATTGTGGCTGGTCACCGTGGCGGAGGCACCGAGCAGTACCCTCGCCTCCCTGAGATAATCCATGGCATCCATGATCTTCCGATAAACGCCCTTTCCCCGCCATTTGTCCGTCCCCTCCTCATAGCCCTCAATGCTGACCACTACCGCTCCATTGCCCAATTCGGCGAGCCTCTGCGCCTTCTCGCGATCCATCAGGGTTCCATTGGTGTAAATCTGCCAGAAGATATTGGGATGTGTCTCCACCATATCAAAGAGATGGGGATACATGAAGGGTTCCCCCCCTAAGACGGTGATGAAGTGAATCCCCAATTCCTCACATTCGTCCAATACGCGCATCACCAGATCCCTGGATAACCCGGGGTGTCTCTGATACCCCAGGGTATAGCACCCAGCACAGCTCAGGTTGCACCGCCAGGTAGGGCTGAGGATCATGATAAAGGGGGGCCTGAAACCCCTTTCCCGTTCGCATCGGTCTCGCTTCTTCCCGCCCATGAACCAGGCGTGGTTAAATAGGGTGTTAAAGGTCGTTTGCCTATTCCGCGGCGGCAGATAGTCCAACACCTTTCGAAAGAGGCGGATGGTGGGGTGGTTTGGATCCTGTAAGAAGCCCCGAACATTCTTTATTCCATCCAATACCTCCTCATCGCTGGTAAGCCTTTCGGCCAAGTAGGTCATTTGAACCAACCGTTCATCGGAAATCCTGCGGAGCATTTCAACGATCATCCTCGATGCCTGGCTTGCCGTAAACCCCTTAATCTGCTCGGCAAAGTGCATTACTATCATCTCCTTTCAGGTTGGGATACCCCTCGCGTCCCATGGGTCAAATCTAAATCCTGGCAGCGGTCCAAAAACCCAGGACGGCTATGGCCACCCCCACGATCAATTGATTCATGATATTCCCGCTGATGGTGAAGGAGGCGATTATCAGCCACACGCCTAAGATCCCAGTCATCCATGCCTGCCACATAATCGTCCACCTCGGTTCTCTTTGGTATAATGGTATAACGTAGTATGGGGCAAAATGCATACCAAATTGGCCAACAAAAAGGCCACTTAAAAAAGTGGCCTTTTATCAACCCCTTAGACGATTCCCCCACCATTGGGAAGCGAGATGGGAGGCACTTTCCCCCGTTAAATTGCGAAGCTTTTTATCGCAGATATCGCCTCTCTCGCTAACTCCTTGATATTACAGAAGAGTTTTGCGATCTTTTTTTTCTCACCCTTTCCGCTCCCCCTCGCACCTTTCTCATTGCCCTCCCCGGTAATCGCGCGGGAAAATCCGGTACTTCCTGATCAGATTTTGGAACTGTCTCCGATCCATGCCCACATCGCTGGCGCTTCGGGAGATATTTCCCTTATTTCGCTGCAAGGCCTCCACGATGAATTGCTTTTCGATTTGGCCCGTCACCCTCTCCCTTTCCCTCTTCTTCATGAGCTTCAACTCCTCGGCATTCCGGGGAGCGTACACCTCAGCAGGCATGGCCCCTTCAACCACCTCTTTGGGGAAATCCCCCACCTCGATTCGACCTGTTTTGGCCAGGACCATCCCCCTCAATATGCAATTTTCCAGCTCCCTCACATTCCCAGGCCAACGATAACGCTCCAATATCCTCATCGCCTCATCGGATATCCCACGTACCTGGCCTTTCGACTCAGCCTCATACTTCTCCACGAAATGGGCCGCCAGCCGCGGGATATCCTCCCTTCGTTCCCTTAGAGGCGGGAGATCGACGCATACCACGTTGAGGCGATAGTAGAGGTCTTCCCTGAAGTCCCCCGTTGCCACCGCCTCCTTGAGGTCCCGATTCGTGGCCGTAATCACCCTCACGTCCACGTCAATCTCCTCGGTTCCGCCAATGCGCATAAACCGATGCCCCTCCAGCGCCCTCAGTATCTTCACCTGCAGTTCCCTCTGCATCTCGCCGATCTCATCGAGAAAGAGGGTTCCCGTATCGGCCAATTCAAAACTTCCCAACTTCACCCGGGTAGCACCCGTGAAGGCCCCCTTTTCATGCCCGAAAAGCTCGCTTTCCAACAATTCCCTCGGGATGGCCGAACAGTTGACCACAATAAAGGGCCCCTTAGCCCTCTGGCTGTTGTAGTGGATGGCCCGCGCCACCAGTTCCTTGCCCGTCCCACTCTCGCCCTGGAGCAGAACGGTGGCTTTGCTGTTGGCAATTTGACCGATGAGGCCCAGGATCTGCACCATCTTTGGATTGACGCTGATGATATTACCGAAACCGTATGTCGATCTGAGCTCCTCCCTCAGGTAGCGGTTTTCGTCTATGAGCCTCGCGTGGGCAAGCGCCTTTTCGATCACCACCTCGATCTCGTCCATCTTCAGCGGCTTCAGGATATAATCGTACGCCCCCTCCTTCATGGCCTTCACGGCGGACTCGATGGTACCGTATGCGGTAATTAAGATGACGGGAATGTCCGGGGCGAACTCCTTTACGTCGTGGAGTAGGGATAGGCCGTCCTTTCCGGGCATCTTCATATCGGTCAGGATCAGGTTGACATCGTTGCCCTTGACCACGTCCAAAGCCTGCTCGCCGTTGTTCGCCAGAAGGACATTGTATGTATCCCTCAGATTGACCTCGAGGATTCGCTGCATCTTCACTTCATCTTCCACAACCAGGATATTCCGCTTTCGCATCTCGGTCATCCCCTCTGAATGGGGAGGCTGATGGTAAAGGTCGCCCCCTTGCCCTCATCTGATGTATTGGTTAGGGTTCCCCCATGAGATTCCACGATGGTATGGGCGATGGACAAGCCAAGGCCCGTTCCGCCCTCCTTCGTGGTGAAGAAGGGATCGAATATCTTCCGGGAAATCTTGGGGGGCACGCCCCTTCCGGTATCGCTGAACCTGATCAACACCCGTCCGCCCTGATTGCGGGTCACGTCGATCCTGAGAACCCCGCCGTGCTCCATCGCTTCCAATGCGTTCAATTCAATATTCATGAAGGCATGCTGAATGAGCTCGGGATCGACCTCGATATGGAGTGGTTTCCGGGGAAACTCCTCCAGGACTTCAACGTTCTGGGTCCTGGCCTGCGGGAAGATCAGGTGGATGGTCTTTCGAATGACCTCCACGATATCGCAGCTCACCAATTCGGGTTCCTTGGGTTTGGCGAAGTCAAGGAAATTGGTGATCATTGTATTGATCCGGTCTGACTCCTCAATGATGTAGCCGACCATCTCCTCCTTTGTCTCCCTATCTTCCCGTTTTTTCATGGTCTCCGCCGATCCGGCTATGATCGCCAGTGGGTTTCGGATCTCGTGGGCGATCCCCGCAGCCAACTCCCCCAAGGACGCCATCTTTTCCGATTGCATAATCTGCCTGTCCTTTAAGCTCATATCGCGATACATCAAAGCTCGCGATATGGCCAGCGAGGCTTGATTGGAGAAGGCATCCATTATCTCGATCTCTTCATTGGTATAGTCCTTTTGGTTGGCCTTTCTGCCCAATACCATGAGCCCTATGAGTCTCTCCTTTAACATGATGGGAACGACGACCGAAAATCCAAGGCTCAGCATGTGCTCCGCCTCCCCCACCAATCCCTTCTCGATCCTTAAGTCCTCTATCTCCGTCCCTTTCCCCGACTTCCTCAGGTAGCGAATGAGACCGGAATTAGGCCGAATGTGCAGTTCATTCCCCACATTCTCCTCATATAATGTTACATACTCCTCCCCCTCTTCATCGAGAAGCAGAATGGCAATTCTCTCGATGTGCAGCGTATCCAAAACGAACCTTCCCGTGGTCCCCAGCACATCCTCCAAATCGATCAACTCGATCAATGCCCGACTGAACTCCATGAACTTCCTTCGATGGTGATACCTCTCCACGTAGAAGAAGCGATCGATCAAATCCTCGGCCTTCCTCTGAAAGGGACGGAGCATATATACCAGGACCAAAATGAGCATGGACTCGACGAACAGGGATTTGGGGGTATACGCCTGGGAAATCATCTCCCCGATATTCTTAATGAGGAGCACGTACACCACCAAAACGAACCCGGACAGCGACGAATACAGAATGCCGCCCCGTATGAGGATATGGATATCCAGCAAACGATACTTGATGAGTGCGATGGCGAAAAAGAGGCTGACCAGGATTGCGTAGAGACTGGCCAAGAAGAAGACCGGCCATCCCAGTTTCAGGAAATGATTTGAGAGGTTGATCCCCGCGCCCACGACGCCGACGGATACGATTCCGAAGATCAAATACTTAATCTGCAATTTCTGCTTGGGCAAACGGGTAATCTTCAATCCGGAGATGAGATTACGAATCCCCCAATAGACATAGACGCCGGCAACACATCCGATGATCACGATGAAAATCTGAAATACGAGCGGTTCCTCGAATTTCAGGGCATAGTAGAACACGTTCTTCATCCGTTCCAACCGCTGAATATCAATGGCGAATGAGGAGAAGAAGAGGCTGAGAATCACGGCGGGAACGAGATAGAGGACAATCAAGTTCTTTCTCCTGAAAAAGGGGATTCGCTGCCTCACCGGAAAGACGATGGAAAAGTGGAGAAAGAAAACCGGTGCATAAGCCAGTCCCGCAAAGATGATCTTCACCCCCAGCACGGCGTTTTCCGGATTCTGGCTATTGATCATGATGAATTCGCCCACATTCCACGTGGCGAAGGAGAGTACGAAACAGGCGAAAAGCCTGTTGGCGACATTCTTGGGATTGCTGGACAGCACGATCAAACATAGGGTGATGTTCATGGTGAAGGCCAAAGCAGCGGGCAAGGCCAAGATGTTCATGGAGTTCGTCCCCTCAAGACGGCGTATCGCTCATCACGAGCGCACCAACGCCAGTTGCTACAATATCCTATTTTAAAAAGGGAAAAAGGTCAACTCCCGGGCTTTTCCCGATCAGTACAGCACACGGCTCCCAAAATCCACCGTCTAATTTAGGTATTAAAACTGAAATCGGGAGGTTACGGAGTATTCCTGATCACCAGCAAGGTATTAGATGCAAGGCGGCGAGGAGCGACGACTGAGGCGTATAGAGCAATACGCCGCAAGGAGGAGCGATCGAAGGCAACGCCGCAGATGATGCCTTGATGGTGGATCAGGG
>SMTZ1_10017666_pt1 | contig 12091 bp, 14 predicted proteins | sample DeeMarSWOR136_30_FD_25667 | JGI IMG/M metagenome (IMG submission 25667) | reverse complement strand
TATACTTACAAATCTGACTGTAATTCAGCGGGCAATCTATTTTCGTAAGGCGTAACAATGACTGAAAAAGAAAAAATTGTTTTGATTTAGCGTCTACTTCTTCTTGGGGGGCCTGTTCTCCGCTCGTTTTTCGAGCGCACCTTTACTACGCCCCGATGCACCGCACATGAAACGCAGTAATATTTTGTTTCGGTTCGGCTAGAAACATAGGTGCCCTTTTGACGAAGTTCCTTGTAGAGGAGCGAGTCCACTAATGAGACTCTTCGTGACACTCGTTTGGCTTTGTCGCGGGGAACTTGCTGACCGCAACTTTGGCATTGGACCAATGTGCCTTTGCCTTTGCCGCCTTTTGCTCGGCCTCTGGACTTTCGTTTAACTGGCATTACTTTTCCTCATTATCTGTAATTTAAACGGGGTTTATTAAGTATCACCAAACTCCGTTCATATACCTTACGTTTTTTCTAAGCTAAAACAGATGCTGATGTGGGACCTCAGTAAACCCTTTTCATGTTACTGTCAGATTTCGTTTTTTAACGCTTAGGCTGATACCCAAATGTTTTCATTCCCAGACGGTGCCAATTGTCAATAGTCTCGGCGATCCGGAAAATCTTGAAAATTTTTTCATTCTATGGCTTGCCAGTCTATTGGCTGGTCTGGTAAATGTCCCCTAAGGTCCAGTGAACCCTCAACTGGCAACCATGATGAATTCATCCCCCATGAACTCTTCTTTATCTAGTTTACTTTTTGAAGAAATAATCTAGAAGAGAGTTCCATTACATTTTATAAAGACCGATATGAATTATAGTATTTACTTCAGGAGAGTTATTAATTGAAGTTCAGATTAATAGCAGTAGGCGTTTCGATAGTTCTTGTAATGCTCATTATGTCCAGCGCAGTTTATGCGCCTTTGGCGACACTCAGTACAGGTTATGCCATTACTAGTAACTATGAGGGAGTAGATGTTCCTATTGGCGCAGAAGTCATAATTAGAGCGCTGACCACTGACCCCAGTGTTGACAGGGTAACTTTCCGATGGCATGAACCTCCAGATGGAAATGGGCCTGTGGCTCGGGAAGTGACAGTTTTTGTCGTGGATAGCGGTGACGATTATGAAAAGAACGATGGCACCATAGTAGATATTTTTGTTGCTGAAGATAGCTATTATCCAGATGTTGCGGGTAATTGGGGAGTTCAAGCATTTTTCCAAGATGGGGGCACAACTAGGTCTGGAATTGACGACGTTGTAAGTATTAAGGCGAGGTCATTTTTTGCTATCCCAGAAATTCCTTTTGGAACCATTGGTGCAGCTGTCGCCATGATAATCGCTTTAGGGTTATTTGCTGTAAAAAAGAAAAAGAATACGTAGAGCAGCAAATAAGTGAAACTATTTTCCAAGACAGCGGTAGCACAAATCTGTATGTGTGCCTTATTTATTTTAAGTAGAATCGGCGCTCGTGGACAGCAAAAGATTTTATGGTGCCGAGGGCCGACTTGAACTGGCGACAACCGTTTTTAAGGTTAATTTGGACGATTTAGAGGATTTTAAGCTATTTGCAAGGGCTAAAATAAATTTAGGGAAAGGAACTGTCAAGCATTATGTCAGTCGAGTCCGAACTTTTCTTAGGAATAGAGATTTTGTTACTGACAAGGATGTACAACTCTATGTTCAAAAGAAAAAGGAGACTCGCAAACCTGATTATGTTTCTAACATAATTTCGTCTTTCAAGACTTACTTTGGAGACTACAAGGGCTTGTCTTGGATGGATGGCTATAAACACCCTTCAGGCCTTTTGAAAATGAAAGAAGATATAGAACCGGAGAAAGTTAGGAAGTTCATTGAAGCAATAGATGACTTGGGCATTAAATGAGTGGCTTTGTTTCCGGCTTCTTCAGGGCTTAGACGTGGAGAGGTTTTAGGTTTAAAGAAAAAGTGATGTTGATAGAAATCTATGAAAAAGCAAACTTGAAGCTATTAACCTAAATTCCAAGTAAAGATTGCATTAGAAAGTAGAAGCTAAGCATACGAGTTGACTGTATTATTGTTGAACAAATATGCAAAAAACTTTATTAAAAGCAGCATCCAAGATATCTATCGTAAATCTTAATTTATAATATTATAGTTACCTTTTAAACTAGAAAGGTTGGGAAAAATGGATTTCAAGGTTAACGGACTTTCCGGTATGGATTTTGTGCGTGAAAGAATCCAAGAATGCAGACAAAATGAAACTATTTCATATTTAGTGTTTATAGCAGGTGCGATTTTCTTCATTGGAGGATTCCTTGAAACTATCACCTCAACTGGAAACCCTAACTGGTTCTTATTTATTCCATACAAATTAGGGCCCCAAACCTACAATTTTTTAAGTTTGTTCATGGTGCTTAGTGGATTCATGTTTTTGGTTATCGGATTATCTTCTTGCCTTTATTACAACTTTGACAAAGCATCCTATTTAGATCTGTTAAAAGAAGTAGATATTAGAAAGAATATACCTCTTGCTGATCGAGGAACCAAAGCTTTTAGTAAAGAACTAATGGGAACCCAAAGGGAACTGGGAGAGTGTAAGAAGTACATCATGAACCATATTGGCCTTCACGAAAGCGATTCTATATACTACTGCAAGTTACTTGGCAAGCATTGGCATGAACTGGTTGAGGAAGAGAAACTTTTACGCCTATAAATGCGTACGCATAGAAACATTGACGCTTTTTGTGGAAGAGTTCCCCGCAGCATCTTAGGGAGACATTACACTGATTATTCTCCAGAACTGTTGAAACAAATCTATGAAAAAGCAAACTTGAAAATGTTGTAGTAAAAGATGGGGGTGTTGATTTTTCTTATATTTTTACATTGTATCTAAATAATTAGAATGGTTACATACACGTTTGAGATACATATCGAATTTTGTAATAAATGATATATTAATACTTAGGTCATATGATGTAACTGGGCTGTGTTAGATTATGCATATTCGAAAAAATAGAAGCTTTTTTAGGAAAGACAAAAAAGATAGCCTGAAATCTAACAAAGAATCAGTAAATAAAGAAAAGGTTACGTCAGGATGTTCTAATTCTTATGGATATTTAGCTGTTCGCCCTAAAAATTCTCCAATTCCCCAAGAATGTTTATGTTGCTTGCAATTGATAGATTGTCTATACAACACTAAAAAATAAAAATCAGATCTTCTCGAGTACACTACGCTTTTTCAAAAGTTTTAATAGCTTGAAGCTGTCCCCTAAAAGAAATTACTGAATTCGTAGACAATAAATTCTAAAAAGGAATGTTTTAAACAATATTATGAGCAAAATTGCAGGATCAAGAAAAAAAATATACCTGCGAAAATCCTAAATGTAAACGGACTTTTGATACTCCAAAATTGGTTCAGTATTACGTGTGCCCTTTCTGTTCTACTGAAGTAAAAAAGGAAAAGACTGAAGCGGGCTGTTTGCATTATTTTGGGTACCTTAGCGAACGTGAAAGGGGTGAACCTATACCTACTGAATGTATAGAATGCAAAAAGAGCATAGAATGTATGCTATCGACTATGGCTTCGAAAGATGCGGTTAAAGAAATTCAGAAATGGTACAAATAGCCAATGCGGGCGTGTTTTGTGCTTGTAAATGGCTGCGATATAAATCAGGAATATCCAAAGCATAGGTGCGATAGTAATTTTTCAGTCAAGAGATGGGTAAGGCGTTTGTTCCTGATAGATATATTGACGCTTTTTGTAGAAGAGTTCCCCGCAGTATCTTAGTAATATATTATCTTGATTATTCTCCTGAAAGATTGAAGGAAATCTATGAAAAAGCAAATTAATTTCTTTCTAAATATTAAGTTTTGAGGTGATTGTTTTTGAAAGAGTGGAAATGTGTGTTAGTTGGAGATCATAAAAATGTTGGTGAAATGATTGAAGAATGGCAAAAGAAAGGCTGGCATCTTCATACTTATGCTTGTGCTGGAATTGGGGCAATGATGGCTGTCAATCATTATTTGCTGTTTGAAAAAGGGGAATAGAACAAAGCAAACTGAAGAATGTTTTGACTAAACACTATAATCCTCATGGGATTGAGATGTTGAAGGAAATCTATGAAAAAGCGCATTTGAAGCTTGGATTAAACTTCGATAAAGATTTAATGCCAGACGCGCTTTTTTTAAACTAAATTTTAAACACTACGTATTGCGAAAATAAATTTGAGTGTGTATTTATGCCCAGAACTAAAAGAGCCACTCTGAAATTTTCAATAATTCAATTGAATTTGATGATAAGAGCAGTTGATCATTTGATTGATGCATATGCTACCGGCGATAGCCCTGCTGCTAAAGCAACTGTCACAAATCTTGAGAACATTCGTGAAATATTGAGTGAAACATCATCGGACTTACATGTTTAGCCAAAAGAATGTTGAAACAAAGCTCAGATTTTCTTGGTAAAGCTTCTTTTCATAAAGAAGGTTTTGTGGTGCCGAGGGCCGGACTTGAACTGGCGACAACCCGGTCTTCAGCTTCACCCTCAACAATACTTGTTGTTGAGTCGGGTGCTCTCCCAATCTGAGCTACCTCGGCGCCACTCAACATGAACCACAACTTGTTTTTTAAGCTTTTTGAAAAACCCATGGTACAGTTGACAGGGAAGCCAAACCATAAAATATTAACCCCTGCAAGAACAAGGCTAAATTATCGGAAGTGAAAAAGAAAATGAGAGTAGTTTGTCCCTTCTGTAGCATAGCCTCAGGCAAAGCACCCGCAAGCATCGTCTACGAAGACGCTACTGTATTGGTCTTCATGGATTTGAATCCCGCAAATGTTGGCCATACTTTAGTTGTTCCCCGTGAACATTGGGTGAACATCTATGAGGTTCCCGAAAACGTCCTGGCTGATATATTCTCGGTGGTTAAGAGAGTCAGCGTTGCTGTCAAGAAAACCGTTGGCGCTGAGGGCATCAGTGTTCTTCAGCTTAACGGGAGGGCTGCTGGCCAGACGGTAATGCATTTTCATATTCATATAATACCAAGATTCAAAGGAGACCCACTGTCGCAAGCCATAGGCGCCATGGTGGGGCATCATGGATTCGAAAAGGTAGAAAGAATGGACTTAGACGAGGTGGGCCCGGCCGGATTTGAACCGGCGATCTCTTCCGCGTGAGGGAAGCGTCTTTTGGCCTCAAATGGAGTTAACCAACTGGACCACGGGCCCATCTTCACCAAATCTAAACGGTTGCAGGGTTCCTTTATATTTTTTGTAATTGTGTTCTTCTTCATTAAAGAATACTGTTTTGCTGAAAAAAGCTGTTTTTCAACAATACGCTGTTATTAGGCTACAAATATGAATGTGTGGTTAGCATCGTTCTGGATGTTAATTATTCTCGCTTGTTTTAGCGGACGACTTCCCGTTTCTTCCATCGCAGATTCTTGCTTCTGCATTTCCTACACTTGACAGCGCTGGAAGCGTTTCGTACTCCACACTCTCTGCAGATTTTCATGTAGAGCCTATGCTTCTGGGCAAGCGTTTTTTTGAAGGGATCCATTATAGGCAAATCAGACATTCTCCGTAAGCTGAGGTTAGTTACGATTCAAATCACCTCTGACCTAAATATGTTTTTCCTTCCCCAAAGCTTCAACTGCTAACGTCACCATATCTCTATGCTTTCAGAACACTACTCTCTTTAAGAACGACCTTGCCATGAACCGTTCCATAAGTTTTGATGCATTTATCGCCTGATGTATCCTATTTCTGGGAGAAACGATTCCCCAATTATATGATATAATAACATATGCAAAGATTTACCGCAACGTATTTATTGCGCTGCCAAAAAGCTTAGAAAGTCTACTAAAGAAAAAAATGAGGAGCGAGGCGGTGAAAATGGCAGAAAACAACTCTGTGTTGATTGGGAGAAAGCCAGTGATGAACTATGTGCTGGCATGCATATCTCTCTTCCATGGCGGAGCAAGCGAAATATCTGTTAAGGCTAGAGGCAGAGCAATCACAAAAGCGGTCGACGTTGTAGAAGTAACCAGACGCCGATTCATGCCAGACCTAAAAGTCAAGAAAATTGAAATAGGCACAGACCAGTTGGCTCCATTCAAAGAAGATAGCACGCCATCGAACGTCAGTACCATCGAAATAACCTTAGCGAAATAAACGAAAAACACGCAACTTTAAAAGGGTCAGCCGCCACCTCCTTTACTTCAGGGAGGACATAAGACGGAGTGAAAACGGCACTATGCAATTTCTGCTTGAAAAGCGGAATATTATGCTCGAAATGTCAAGGACAACTCAAGTCGGGAAAGGTCAGTGAGGTAGACTTCACTATCGCCCGTCTACTTTTATCTCAGGAAGAAAAGTATCCTTCTCTTCAAGAAGTATGTTTTCACAAGGCTGTGGAAGCAGATAATATTCTCGCTATCCTCGTCAACAAGGGTGACGTGCCGCGTCTTTTAAGCCATGGAGGAAAAATAATTAAGGCTCTCGGCGAAAAGACGGGAAAAACTATTCGTGTTCTGGAATATGGGGTGGCTGAGAGAAAGTTCTTGGAAGATCTCTTTGTTCCCTTGAGTATTCTGACGATAAACAAGATTTGGTTGCCTGACGGAACCACTGAGACAAGAGTTATCTTGAAACGAGGAAGGCGAAAACGAATTCCTAACGTGAAGGCTTCGAAGGAAATTGCCCAAAAACTTCGAGGAATAACCCTCAGGGTAGAATTCGCTCACTGACAGTTGGGTCTCCAATGAAAATTGACAAAATGGGGGACTGGCGAAGAACCCACTATTCAGCCGATATAGGGCCCGAACTGGACGGACAGGAAGTTATGGTTTTCGGCTGGGTTCAGGAGATTCGGGACTTAGGCGGCTTACGGTTTCTGCTATTACAGGACAAAACTGGAAAAGTGCAGATCACCATCCATCGTCACAAAGTTGCGAGTGATGTGGTAGAGAAGGCTGAATCTTTACAGAAGCAATACAGCATCGGCGTTAAAGGGACCGTCAAAAAGATGGGGAAGGCTCCCGGAGGAGCTGAAATCGTCCCCAACGAAATTCAGATATTCAGCGTATCACAGCAGCCGTTGCCCCTCGACATAACCGGGAGAACCAAGGCGGAGATTGATGTTCGTCTTGATGCCCGTGTTCTGGATTTGCGGAGGGAAGAAAATCAGGCTATCTTCAGAGTTCAGCACGCCGCTCTTGAGGCTATTCGTGGTTTCCTGTCAAAAAGCGGCTTCATGGAAATATTCACGCCAAGAATCATCGTGTCCGCAACTGAGGGCGGTTCTGCCCTGTTTCCTGTAGCATACTTTACTCGGGAGGCTTTTCTGGCTCAGAGTCCTCAGCTCTACAAGGAGCAGTTGATTCTGGATTTTGAGAAGGTCTTCGAGATTGGTCCTTTTTTCAGAGCCGAAGAATCTCATACTCGCCGTCACCTGAGCGAATTCATTTCTGTGGACATCGAGCAGGCTTTTGCAACTTCAGAGGATGTTATGAAGGTTCTCGAAGAACTTATTCATAATGTCTGTGAGCATGTAGCGGCTAACTGTAAACGGGAACTGAAGCTTCTCAAGCACAAGGTTGAGGTGCCGGAGACGCCCTTCAAACGTTTCACTTACGATAAAATCCTAGAGGAGCTAGAGGAGGAAAAAATTCACATAAAATGGGGAGAGGACATTCCCACCACCGCTTATCGTGTTCTTGGGAAGCTTCATCCCTACTACTATTTCATTACTGACTGGCCAACCAAGGCTAAGGCTTTTTACATCAAACCGCGGGACGACAAACCGGAACTGAGCGAAGGCTTTGATTTGATGTGGCATTGGGTGGAGCTTTCTTCTGGAGGAACCCGTATCCACTCCAAAGAGCTGCTGATGAAAAGGCTTTCTGAGCAGGGGCTCAGCCCAGAATCTTTCAAAACTCATCTGCAAGCATTCGATTATGGTATGCCTCCGCACGCTGGATGGGGCTTAGGCTTGGCGAGACTGGTTATGGTCCTCACTGGCATACGAAACATAAGAGAAGCAGTGCTCTTCCCTAGAGACCAATTCAGACTAACACCCTAAGCCATGGCTAGTATCCTGCTGTTATCAGGTCTTGGGGCTTCATGAATTCTCGCAGAAGAACCGTTGCGTAGCTGCCTCTGTTCAAGGTGAAACCAAGCTTCATCATCTGCTTGTCTAGGTTCTCTTTGTCCTCGGATATTTCTTCCTGAACCAGATTCCAGACAGGATTCAGGACTGCTCTTACTCTACCTTCTGCAGTTACCTCTGGCATGAATGGAATTTTGAATTTTTCTGGAGTCACCTTTTCGGCTTCAAGAATCGTCTGCTCTATCTCTCCCTGTATTCCCCCCGATGACGGCTGGTCTGGACCTACAAGGGGAGCAGCTACACACATCTTTCCTTCTTTCACTAACTGGTCTATTGTTTGAAGGTTCGTTTCAGTTGCCTGATCAAATTCTTCTGTTGGCAATCCATGTTCATCAAGCTTTATCGTGTAGTCACCAATCTGCGGTTCGTCGAGGGGGATTCCTCTTCGTATTCGTTCACTGAGAAACCTGTTGAAAAGATAGGACTGGTAACCTTGAACAAAGAGTTTACGGAGCCTCCGAGGCAACTCTCTGAATGCACCCACAAAATCGTTCGGATACTTCGCTAGGTGACGGAGCATAAAACGTTCATACCTCAAAAATCTGGGAAACCGTTCAAACGCCTCCTGAAAGTCCATGGTATCCTGTAGCTGTTGTCGAGCCTCCCTAGCTTCAGGGTGCTCATGTATGCTGGGTTCTGCAAGGAAAACCAGAGCCGCCTTCTCAGCATCTCCCCTAGTAAGATATTTGCCTACCTGATGGGTGTTTGGTCTGATGGTGCCAAAACGCTGGTGTCCAAAAAAGTTAGGAACCCCACCTATACTCTCTATTTCCTCTTGAACGTTTTTTGTTCGCTCTTCAACAACAGAAAATGGATGATCTATTCCTCTTACTGTTATGTGGAACCTGTTTCCTTTGATGAGCTGAGAATAGATTCTGTCTCTAGAAAAACGCTGCGGATATAATTTTATGTCCTTGATTTGCACATCCAAAACCTTGTGGGGTGACACGTTTTGCAGGCTTATATGCTGCGCAGTGAGGGCTTTTGTATCCTTGATGCCCGCAAATCTGATACGCTTCTGGCTAATTCTCAGCCTCTGAGCAACCTCTCTCACTGCTAAAAAGGTGTCCCATCTCCGCTTAACCAAAACACAGATGAGATAAGGTCCCTCCCCAGCAGGTTCCCAAGCCTTAAGCGGGGGTGAAACTTCAGCCAGTGAATCGTCAACCAGAAGTTCCTCAACCACAAAATCGTCTAACAGCTGACGGATTCTTCCTCCGACTCCCGGAGATTGGGTGGCGAAAATTTCGATACCCAGTTCTTTCTCAAGTGGTGGAACCTGCAACAAATCAGCCTCAGAGAAGACTTAGTTTTCCCGTTATAATATCCACCTTATCGGATGGAGCGGGTCCTATTCCTAGGCAGGTTATTGTTTCCGGCGGTAATTCAGTTAAACCTCTGTCAACAATCAGGGTTGCAGGCAACCCTGTGTTCCTAGCTTTTCTCTCAAGCTCCAGAAGCTCTTGTTCAGACTTCACTTTTACTGTAATTTTGCACTGTCCCTCTCTAATCCATGGGCTCCACCATTCAGGACGATTTTTTCGTGCATATTCAGATGCTGAGACAGCAGCGTGTCCAGCCTGAGCTGTCATCTTTCCTTTGCTCATCTTAATGTCAGTTCTCACAACTATAACCTGCTTATACGAGAAATCTGATGAATCAACTGATATTTTTCCCGTCATCCTTGTAGCCTCAACAGGTATCTATTGTGTTCCTGTCCTTCTAAAACGCTTTTATGCCCTCCGGCGATACAACCAAAATTTTTTCGCTTGGAAACTGGGATGCGCTGCTTTACGGAAATGAAAATTGCTGTTTTGTTGAGGTTAACCATGAAAAAAGGAAATAGCTGATCACTGCCAGTGTCCCCGGATACTTGATCATGGAAATAAGGGTTCTTCCTTGGAAATCGAGGTCCCCAACCTTCTCAAGCACGCTGTCAACCCCCAGTCTTCTGCACAAATCAATCATTCCATCTATCCTGCTGTCAGACAGACTGTCTAGCATTCTCCGCATCCGAAGCATAGCAGCCAAATCAAAACCCACCAATCTTTTCCATCGAGACTGATAACTGGACAGAAAAGCTTCCGAAAAATCCAGTCTCTTCACAGCTTCATAGGCAACCTCCCCTGCCTCCCTAGAGCATGTTAACCCAAAGATGACGCCTCCTCCTGTTGTCGGTTTCACTTGGGAAGCCGCGTCTCCCACCACAAGAAAACCATCTGAGTACGTTTTGGCAACTGGGCCACCCAACGGTATGGGATGAAGAGAAATGTTTGTGGTTCTGCTTTTTTTCAGTTTCTCTGAAGCCACAGGATGTTTTTCCATGAATCTCCGCAGATACTGGTGGGGGTTGCCGGTTGCAGTGGCTAAACCAACCTTCGCTGAACCATCTTTTCTTGGGACTATCCAAGCGAAAAAGCCGGGTGCAATATTATTTCCCAGATACACTTCAACCATGTCCTTATCCACGTCCTCCACACTGTCAACTTCCGCTTGGATTCCTCTTACCATCATAGAACCCTTAAGCCCATTGAGACCGGTCTTCTTCAGAAGCTTTGATGAACATCCTTCAGCATCTATCACAACATTTGCCTCCACTCTCTCTTCGTTCCCGCCTTCTCCCTTTAGCGCAACTCCCTTAACAGAACCTGAATCGAAGAGGAGAGACTTCACCCTTGACTTCAAACGATAATGGACTCCAGATTTCACGGCTAAATCAAAAAGATGTTTATCGAAGAGTTCCCTGTTAACAACATATGTTACTGGAGCGCGGCACCGTAACACAAACTCTTTACCTGAAGGAGAATGAAAAACGGCTCCTCTAATCTCGTTCTCAACAGCGCCCCGCGGAATATGTAATCCTAACCGTCGTAAACTGGAGATGTTCAGATGACCAGCGCAGTGCTTAGGAACACCTATCTCTTCATGTTCTTCGCAGACCAGCACCTCAGCACCTAGTTTGGCGGCTGTATATGCTGAATATGAGCCGCAGGGTCCTCCTCCGACTACAACGATGTCAGCTTTTTCCTTCACGTCTCTCCTCTCTTGTTCAACCAGTGATCTTAATATAGCACTGGAAAAGAATTAAAAGATAGTATATATAAGAGGCAGTTGTTATATCCAAGTTTCCTTGAGGTGTTGCTGTGAGCGAAAATGTGAACATCGTTATGCCCAAGTGCATGTCATGTAACCGAACTATTCCTCCGGGCGAAGATGCGACAAAATCTAATTGTCCTGACTGCGGAGAAATAGTTATCTGGCGTTGCGCTAAATGCCGGCAGTTCGGAAGAAATTATCGTTGTCCAAAATGCGGATTCACTGGACCATAGGGGACATTTACCAGACCAGCCAACAGATTGCATCGCTAGGGAACGGAAAAAATTTCAAGATTTTCTGGGCTGCCTAGAGTATGGACAAGATGCACCGCCTGGGAATGGAAACAATGACCGATCAGGTTAAGTTTTAAGGCGGCAACATGTTCACGCAAGAAGAAGTAGGGTTTGCTGAGGCTCCTGCATGGGCAAGTTGTAGGGGAAAGAATGAAAAACCCTAAGCTTCTACTATCGCTTCTGGTAATTTCATCTCCCATGCCGGAGTCTACTCAGCCCCTTCTTCTGATTTTTACTACCCACAAAAAAAGGGAGGGAAAATGTTTGGGTTATTTCCGTTTTCTGATGATCCAGAAGCCAGCTATGACTGCCAGTGCAACGATAACAGCTGCTATTATGATGGCGATTTCTGTGGTAATTAAGGGCGCTTCTGTTGGTTCAGGCTCTATTGGTCCTGATGGCTCTGCTGCTGGACCCACTGACAGGTAGGTGGCGTCATAGGAGCGCCAGTAGGAGTCTGACCCATCAAAGGTAGCCATAATAGTGTAAAGTCCTTCATCCGGTGGAGTCCATTCATAAGCGAAGTCGCCATAAGAATTGCTTGTTACCGTACCTAATTCGATGTAGCTG
>SMTZ1_10007603_pt1 | contig 12094 bp, 12 predicted proteins | sample DeeMarSWOR136_30_FD_25667 | JGI IMG/M metagenome (IMG submission 25667) | reverse complement strand
TAACCGCAAATGTCTTAAATTCCGAGATTTTATCGCATGCCTGGACCTGAGATGCCAGCCCCTCCAGATCATCACCATGGGCTATAAACTCGGACACAGACCTTGTCATCGCCAAACGCCTCAAAAAACCGGTTTCTTCGCAATCCGCATCCAAAATCAACAGCCGACCCTTTTCATATTCCATCCCATAATCTATGCCTTCGCCCTCCAGAACCCCGATTACCTCGGATTTGGGGAGAGTTAGATGCTCGCCGGATAAGTAAAAGAGGAGGTTCATTTTTTTGATATGAACTATTAAAATTTTTCGGATTATTAAATGTTTGGAATTTCAGATAACTTTTGCTGCTTTGCTGAGTTCTACAGATAAGATAATACCCCTAATATCCCATGGATTATCGCCAGGGTTACGGCTATTTTTGCCATGCGAGGATGCCATTCGGGGTGTATCCGATATATGCCTTTCATGTTCAGGACCGCGATTGAAACCGTAAGAAATAAAAAAAGCAAAGTAATAATTCCCAGGTACATTATTAACGGCTTCCCTAAAATTTGAAGATACGTTATATTTTCCAGCATTCTTATCACCTCTTAACGAATAATCCGCACCCGCATCTTCCCTCTTTTTCCCATGTATCATGCATTTTAAAATTGCATGGGCAGATTAACTCCAGATCTCTTTCCAGTGTACCATCCCTTGATCTGCACGGGCAGAGTTTAATCCCCAATTTTCTTTCATTTTCCAGAAGACCATCTATTAATGCATCCACATGCATTTTATCCGGATTTAACATGAAATCTTTCTCTTCTGTGAATCTTTTCCATGATCTTCTTATTACTTTTTTTCTCATAGTTAAATCACGTTTTTTGCTTCTTCTTTGCCAATCCCCACATAGGCATTCTTAGCCTTGCAGGTCGGACAAATTTCAGGCCCTGCCAAACCATAATATATTCTGCTTCTATACCAAACCAGATTCACTTCAAATTTAATGTTTGATACCGATGGGTATCACCCCCTGATAGCCCGTTTTACTTCCGCAAGGATGTCCGGCGGAATTTCCTTCATTTTATGTGCTTCGCTGGCATGCCGCCGATTTTTTCCGTCAGTTCTTCCTCGGTGGCGGCTTCAGCCTCAAAAGGACACGCCATGCCGATATAATCGCATTTAAAAGACGGCGTATTAATCCGTATCCCTTGTTTTTTTAATAATTATATATTGGGAGTTTAAATATAAAAATACATTTGCCGAAGTTTAATTTACTTTCCGTTTCAGAAAAGATTTTCTGTATTTTCGCGAAAAATCAGGAATTTACTTTCCGTTTCAGAAAATGCGATGGAGAATATATCTATTTTTTAAATAAAAGACTAAACAGGGTAATCGAAATTGATCTTTTCTACCCTGCGTAAAAGGTTTCATTTAGATTTCCTTTGTTTGAGTAGCCCATGCTTTCCCAGTATCCCTTGTAATTAACATCATCAGATAACTCGATCTCAGTTATCCATTTTATCCATTTGTAACCCCATTTGCTCTCTGCAACAAGCTGAAAAGGAAACCCTCTTTCCGGCGGGAGTGTGGCATTATTCATACGGTGCGCCATTATAATGTCATTTTCCATGATATAATCTACAGGGAAAGAAGTTGTATACCCGTCATAGGCATGGAATATTACCACGTTTGCGTGTGTTTCGGGGTTTGCATCCTCTATCAAGTCCCTGACCAATACCCCCTCCCAGAGAATATTTACGCTCCATCCCTCAACGCAATTCAATTTCACGACTTTTTTGTAATTCTGGTGTCTATTAACAACTTCATCATAGGCATAGTTTTTGGGGTCATCCACGAGCCCTGTAATTTTGAGCACATAATCTTCCCTGTCGATGTACTGCGGGCCTTTTATGGAATTTTCCCGAAAATCATCAACAGATGAAAGTTTTTCACCTTCATATTCCCTAACCTCCACAGAGTCCAAGGTTATTGGTCCTTCCTGTTGAATACAGCCGCTCAAAAAAATAAAGGTAGCTACCGCCAATAATAAAATTCCGAAACCGAGATATCTTTTCTTCATTTTCATCATATTTTGATACCCGCAAACCTGCTCAAACCGGACCAAATTTCAACTTTAGTATTTGGCACCAGTGCCTATCACTTCTTAACAGCCCGTTTTACTTCCGCAAGGATGTCCGGCGGAATTTTCTTCATTTTATGTTCTTCGCTGGCATGCCGCCGATTTTTTCCATCAGTTCTTCCTCGGCGGCGGCTTCAGCCTCAAAAGGACACGCTGTGCCTATATACTTGCGTTTAAAAGACAGCATATTAATCCGTCCCCTGTGTTTTTTAATAATCATGTATTGGGAGTTTAAATATAAAAATACATTTGCAGCAGTTCATTTTACTTTCCGTTTCAGAAAAGATTTTCTGTATTTTCGCGAAAAATCAGGAATTTACTTTCCGTTTCAGAAGAACCAGGAATTTCCCACTAACCAGGAGGTTTCAATTCCTCTGCTCTAAACCGATTTTATTGTCCTGGTTTTATATTTTTCAGGTATTCCCAGAGTTCCGATACAAACTTTTGGCTTTCCTGAGGGGCTTTTGATTAGTTCGGAGCTGATTCTTTTTAAAAAATAAAACTTTTCCTAATTGATCAGTTCAAAATCATCGTTTGCTAGGTTAACGATTGAGTATGAAAAGGTTATTTAGATGACCTCACCCGCTGTCTTTTTGAACAGCTCTGAGAAATTTTCACTTAATGATTTATCAAATTCCTTCAACCACCCGTGAATGTATTCGGTATCGTAATCAGGGGTTTTCAAAAGGATTGACTTTACATCTTCGATATCCCTTGCTCTCCCAGCGATGATCTTATGGATAATGACATCTTCAAGAGAAGCAAATTTAACCCCTGTTTCATCGAAGTTCACTTCCTTTGCTCTTTCAATTGCTTGTTTTTCGTATGGGGAGAACGAGAAAATAAAGTCCACTCTAATCCCGGTTTTCTCATCAATCACCGGCAGCACCATTATCTCTTTTACAAACTCCTCCGGGTTATCAACAAGGATTTTCAGTGTAAGATTCCCGGCAATACTCTTTACTTTTTCAAGTTTATCAATCCCGATACCCAGGGTTATATCTATGTCTTTTGTCAGCCGCGGTTCTCCATAGAGAAGTAATGCCTGACCGCCTATCACCATATACGGGATACCGGATTCATTTAATGTGCGACTTATTCTTTCAAGCAGATTTTGAAACATGGTTTACCACCTTTGCAATTTTTATATCGGTTTCTATTCCTTCAAGAGGGTTTTTAAGCGGGATCGCACCAAGAGCAACCGCTTCTTTGTATAGGGCATCAACAATCCGGAAGTTTCTCAGCACATCCACTTTTTCTTTCCTCACCAGGTCCCTTTCAAATTTTTGAAGTTTTTGATAGTTTGTCATCATTTTTAATTATTGATTTTAGAATAATAAAAACTTTGATCTAACCAAGAGCTTCAGCTCATCTGCCCTCAAACCAATCTTATCTTTGAAGTTTGAAGTTGATTTTTTTAGTTTAGAATATCTCCTTGGCACTTAACCGTCTTTCAAACACGGGGTCATCTATCGCATATCTATCAATCCCCCCGATCTATAACTTCTTCTCCCTCCACTGGCAAAAGATTAAATGACATTTTCGTCTATAACAAATTTGTCTATACTTTTTTGTTACCTATTTTTTATCTTTAAATGCACATAATTTTAATCGAATCTAACTAAATAATTGGCAAATAATCGACAGGTTTTATTGATTACGGCAACAACTTATATTGATATCGATGAATTTAATTTCATAACATAATAACAAAAACTTCGAAGATGAAAAAATATCAAACGCTGCTTGAAAAGATAAGGGATTATTTTCCGGCGCCCACGTCCGATAAGATGCACGATGCGTATTTTGTGTCCACCATAATGCATGCGCTGGATCAATTAGACGAAATGAAAGGTACCGCTCCCGTGCTTGGGAAACACGAGAATATCGATTACTCAAAATCATCCAAGGAGAAGATTCCAGAAAACCTCTCCCGGGTTGAGGATACCGTTTCCAGGATTGTGGAATATGCTTGCGGGCTGGAGATCTGGGGGCATCCCAACACACAGACGAATGTGATACCCCCGGCAACGATTCCTTCGATCGTTGGAAAATTAATCTCATCAACCTGTAATGCAAACATTATCTGGGACGAATACAGCCATAGATTCGCACTCGCAGAAGTCGAAGCCTCCGGGATGCTTTGTGATTTAATCGGTTATGAGCTGGACAAATCATGCGGCGTTTTTACATTCGGAGGCACGGGAACAAATTTATACGGCGTGTATGCAGGTATTATGAAAGCGATCCCGGATGCAAAAAAGAAGGGCATACGGGAAGATGTCAGAGTATTCACCTCAGAGTGCGGACATTACTCCCTGATGAATGTTGTCAGCTGGTTGGGCATTGGGATAGATAATCTGATTAGTATTGAAACAAGCCGGGATAATGATATGCGTATCGACAGACTTGAGGAAGAACTGGAAGAAACGATATCCTCGGGAGTTAAGGTTGGATGCGTTGTTGCGACGATGGGAACAACCGATGCATTCGGGATTGACGACCTCAAGGAGATTATAAAGGTCAGGGATAAAATGGTCGGTGAATTCGATTTGGATTATGTCCCCCACGTGCATGCAGATGCGGTTATTGGCTGGGTCTGGAGCGTATTTAATGACTATGATTTCAGTAACAATCCTTTAGAGTTCAGCAAGAGAACGCTGAGGTCAATAAACGATTCGAGGGAAAAGATAAAATATCTTCACCTTGCGGATTCTACGGGTGTTGACTTTCACAAGACAGGCTACGGGCCTTATATATCAAGCGCTTTTCTTGTAAAGAATAGATCAGACCTCGAGCCATTGTACAGGAAACAGGATGATATGCCTTACCTCTACCAATTTGGAGAATATCATCCCGGGATGTTCACATTAGAATGCTCAAGGGCAGCAGACGGTCCGATGGCTGCATTAGCCAATCTAAGGCTTCTGGGCAGGGAAGGTTATAGGGTGATAATCGGACATGTGGTTGAGATGGCAGAAATTTTAAGAGAGAGATTTGAGAGTTTTAACTTCATCCATGTTCTCAATGACTATAATCTTGGGCCCGTGACTTTATTTAGGGTTTATCCCGAAGGGATAGACGATGCTACAATGTTTTACAGTAAAGAGGTTTCGGATCCCGGATTCTCTGAAATATTAAAGAAGCATAACAAGTACAACAGAGCAATCTTTGAATTTACGCACAAGGAAGCAATGCTCGGCAGGGGAGTTACGCTCTCCCTGACAGAGTGTTACAGAAAAACCACCTACTCTGAACCAGAAGAAATCCCGATCCTTGCGATAAAATCATTCATAATGTCCCCCTTCACGGATGAGAATGCGATTCAGGCTGTGGCGGATAAAGTATTGGAGGCGCGAGAGCACACGCAGATGGAATAACAAATAAATGATAAACCACAGAATAAAGATACTTACAAACCAGAGTAAATTTTCCAAAGCATAAATATCAGGATTATAATCAGTATAATTATCCCAATAACTATCCACTGCCAGTACCCTGTTTTTTTCCAAAGCACAAGTATCATAATCAAAATTAATATTATTATTAGAATAACAAGCCACCACGGAATCTCACTCTCGCAAGCGTCTCCTATACCGTCATTGTCAGAATCTTTTTGATCTGGGTTATATTTGTTAGGGCAGTTGTCACATGCATCTCCCACTCCATCAGCATCGGAATCTGCCTTATCTGGATTGTTGACAAGGGGGCAATTATCTAATATGTCAATTATCCCATCGTTATCAGTATCTTTAGTACAATCTATATCGTTTCTTGGATCACAATCGGGATCACATTTTCTATCTTCTTTTGGATCACAATAATTATCTTTTCCAACAGGGCAGTCTTGTGGACAATTTTCATAAGTTTCATTATGCATACAAATCTTATCACCACAAATCTTATCTTTAATTATTACATCGTTTGATACTCCTATAAGAGAGCCGTCAATAATAGCTATTATTGGTTTCAATGTACTTACTGCTGGATTTTTCAGTTTTATTTGGTAGGTAAATGTTTTCCTTTCTCCAGCTTTTAATATGTCTATTTCTTTCTTCCAAGTCGCCACTATAGCATCCTCATATACAAAATCTTCTTTAGGTTCTATTGGTTCAAAATCCGATAAAAGTATAGTATCACTTAATACTACATCTCTTGCATCTTTATTTCCTTTATTTTCGACAAGTACTTCAACTATCATTACCCCATCAGTCTTTATTATATCTGTTAGAACAGATTTTTTGATAGATATATCTGCATCTATAGTACTCCATTTTACATTTAGAGATGTTGGATAAACATTCTTTTTGTTCCAATAATAAGATGTTCTATTGGCAGAGGATGTTGAGTCATATTCAATACTGCTTGTGATTAATTTATTAATACCTGATGGCACTAATAATTTCAAATTATATAAACTTACTCTTTTTGAATTTCGCATACCATCAAATAACAATATTGGATTGACATCAATGCTTTTAAGAGTTGTTCCTTTAATATCTTGTGTATAAGTTATATGTACTTCTTTAACTTCACCGGGTGTAAAATATACTGGGTTTGTAAATTCCTTACCATCTATTAAAACATTTACATCATCCATATCATATTCCGAAAATGTTAGATTAACATAGGTTCCCCGGTCTTTGCCATATTCAGATGGTAATTGTTGAAACAGTGTATAATCAACTGTTATTTGCGCATGAGTATTTTCAGCGTTAATAATTGTGTACATAGAATATATCTCAACATCACCTGTATAAAATAAGTCCAATGCTCCAGCAGCCTGACCGGATGCTAAACATATTAATATTGACAAAATAAAGAATGTATTAAGCATCAAAGAAAATACTTTACTTCTTTTAGTTTTTTTCTCATTCATAATTTTATTTAATTTTTTGTTAATTGACATTTTTATGCTATTTGTATTTATCATAATTTTTATGGACAAACATCCACATAGTAAGTGTTATTTGTACACGGAAAGGTATTAATAACATTACCAGTGGTCGCATTAATTGTACTACATTGATTTTCACATCCTGCAGTTGGGCATACAGTTAAACCACCCGGATAATTGCAGGTATGCACCCATGGACGAGTGTTAGCAAGTCTATCATTCCATATCCATTCAGCATCCTGCGGGCCAAATGTTACATTATTTTCACCAGTGGTTATCCATTTTGGTAAATTGAAATAGCTACCTATTGGACCGTAATCCATTATTCTGTACTTATTCTGGTAATTTACGATATTATATGAATGACCTGGTGCCCAGGTACTGAATACGCATCTCCAATCTATACCTAATGATCTCAATAACGATGCCCTCAGTATGCTATAGTCCTCACAATCACCGCAATAATCATTAGCACAAGTAGTTCCATTCCAACTTCTATTCCATGACTCCTTAATAGTTTTATTAGCTGCCACTTCCCCCCATCCCGCACTATGATTATCATACATATAGTGCATATGTTGATCAACATACCATGCAACTGCTTCTATATATTTATCTGATTTGTCGGGTGCGGTAACAAGATCAAGTAAATCTACTCCTTGAAAGTTTGCATATTCTACCAGAGCGTCTAATGCTGTTTGATGTATTATTGGATCATCAAGTGTGTACCAACTAGCACCTGGATTGACATTTCCGAAAGAAGCATCAGCAAAGCAATCAGTACATTGAGATGGACAAGGGCCACCACAATCCACACCCGTCTCCCATGACCCATCATGCTGATTTTTTATTCCGTCTGCACATGTTTTTTTACATATTCCCTGTCCTGCTTCACAACCATCTGGACAATTATAAAAAAGATTATACACTACACAATTATTTCCTTCAATTTTTACATAATATTCTCGTAAACTATCATTATTAATACAATAATCACTATTCCCACTTGATACAGTACCCCTTTCATAATAGTTTATTCCACCATCTGTATCCCCACAGTTACATGCACCATTACTACATCCAAATTGACAGCTAAATGAAGTATTGGTTACATCTCCAGAAACATTACAATAATACTCCTGTAAATTTGTTGTATCAATACAATAATCAAATGTAACATCGTCTCCAGTTCTACCTCTAATATATGGATCCATGCCACCATCGGTATCTATACATGCCACTTTAAACACTTCACCATCGCTTGTGCCCGCATATATATATCCATTAACATCCAACAAAGAAGTAACTCTATAACCTGTTAATCCCGCATTATCCCAGTATTCAACTCCTGATGAGGTTTTTTTAAACATTGATACCCCATCATTCGTACCTGCAAAAAGGGCATCATATCTATATGATCTTAATAAGGAATTTATTCTATTATCTATCAAACCCTCGCTAATATTTGTCCATGGACCAGAATCTGGGAGTATTGGTGAGAGTAGTATTGACCCATAGCTTAATCGAGCTCTATAAACTCCCCCATCAGTTCCAGCATAAATATTTATTCCATCTTTTGCTAATGCATTAACCGTACCAATGCCACTTAATCCATCACTTTTTTCTGTCCATGTATCTGCACTAACAGAATACTGGTACACACCACCCAGTGTAAACCCCAATGTCTCGCCACCAGTAGCAGCAATAATATATTTATATTCAATAATAATACCTGCAAAATGTTCTGTACCAATAGATACCATTAAATCTCTAACAGGTTTAATTCCGTTACCGCCGGCTATTTTTTGCCAACTACTTGTACCATGCGGCAATTCATAAACTAAACCAAATTTCATGTGATCTTCATTACCCAAAGTACCTGCATAAATATCCTCATCTAGTTCAGTTAAAGCTTGTATATATTGATAATAGTTATAAGCACCTGGCTTACTTAAATCTGGACCCGATTCAACCCAATTACCACCTGCTAATCTGTATAATTTACTCCAAGATGCTGCATAAACTTCATGATCGGTAATTAACAGATCGCGACAAAAAAATGTACCTATTTGGTCCCAAGTGGCACTTCCATCTGAAAGCCTATATACTCCTTGTGCAGTACAAGCATAAATTGTTGTACCATCCAATTCAAGATCATATACATATCCATTGTCTGGCATATTTGTTGGAACCCAAATAAGCTCTGCATGTGCTGTAAAACTGAAGAAACTAGCTAAACAAATAATCAATAAAAATCTGATAAAAAATTTTTTACATGGAATATCTACATGTGAAAACTTTGTTTTTGCCATTTTTATCTATTTTATATATACGTTTAAAAATAAAAATACAATCGCCGCAGATTTATTTGCTTTTTATTTCAGAAAAGAATTTCTGCATTTTTGCAAAAAATCAGGAATTTCTTTTTTGATTCAGAAAAGACACCGAAAATTTTTTAAATTTTTTCTTTTTAAAATTTAACCAAGCGGCTTCAGTTCGTCTGCCCTCAAACCGATCTTATACTTCGAGCCCTGTTTTGTTCCCCTCAGCATCAATAACTTCTCAACCCTCGGGCCGACGAGAAAGCGGTGGGTGTTCCATTCGGGGGCTATTTTTTCCTCAACTCCCGCGTCCTTTGAGATTCTCTGGATCAGGACATACGGGCTCAGATGCTCTAAAAAGTCAGCCACAACGGTTATGTACTCCGTCATGCTTATAGGTCTATACGCCCCGGATTCGTAATGCTTTGCCAGGCGTGTGTTCTTCATCACAAGCAGAGGGTAGATTTTTAATGAATCCGCACCTAACTCAGAGACGATGCGGGCGGTCTCTACCATTTCATCGGGGGTTTCATAGGGCATTCCAAGGATAACGAAGACGTTCGCCAGTATGCCCCTTTTGTGGGCCTCCCCCACCACCCTCATGCTCTCTGCAAAGCCGTGCTGCCTGTTTGTCTGCCGGGTTGTGTGATAATGCACCGACTGCTGCCCGAGTTCAACCCAGATTTCATATCCTTCATTGACATATTCCCCCAGGAAATCAAGCACTTCGTCCGGAAGGCAATCCGGGCGGGTGCCAATCGAGAGTCCGACGACATCCTCGTGCTCCAGGGCGGCATCATAGATGTCCCTCAATTCATCCACCGGGGCGTAAGTGTTGGTGCCGAATGCAATATAAATCAAAAACTTCTCTCCTGCCCCGGTTTTTTTATGATATTCTATCTGCTGTCTGATCTGCTCCCGCAGATCCTTGTCGCTTACCCTCCTGAAGCTCTCGTGCGAGAACTTGCGGGCAAAATCAGGACAGAACACGCATCCTTTGTTGCTTAACCTGCCGTCCCAGTTGGGGCATGTGAATCTCGCATCCACCGGAACCTTGAATACTTTATAACCGTGAGTTCTTCTAAAATATTTCCCGTACTGTGCGTAGAGGAATCCCTCTTCATACATCAGGTCTATAGCCTTTTTATCTATACTCCTCTTTGTTACCAGCCCTTTTATCATTTTATTAATTAATTAATTAAATTCTTAAAAAATGGAGCAGACATTGATAATATTCAAGCCAGATGCCGTTCAGAGGGGGCTGGCAGGGGAAATCATTGCACGGTTTGAAAAACGCGGCATAAAGGTCGCGGGGCTTAAAATGATCCGGATGGATAAAGAACTTGCTGAAAAGCACTATGCCGAGCATAAAGGGAAGGAATTTTTCCCGGGATTGATAAAATATATAACCTCCTCTCCAGTCATTGTCGGGGTTCTGCAGGCACCTCTCCAGTCATTGTCGGGGTTCTGCAGGCAGACAATGTAATATGGATTGTAAGAACGATGACAGGCGCCACAAACCCCATAGACGCAAACCCTGGGACGATAAGGGGAGATCACGCGCTGCATACGTCCATGAACATTATCCACGCGTCGGACTCATTGAAATCCGCAGAGAGGGAAATATCACTTTTCTTTGATGAAAGCGAAATACTGGATTATGAAAGGGTTGAAGCAGTTTGGGTGTGAAAAACAAGGTGAATATGAGTGAACAAGAGTAACCTTGGCGGGGCGGGAGAAAGAAGAAAAACTGCCGAATATGCAACCTTATGTGAAAGAGTACTCGCGGCGATAATCGATATGATGGTTTTTATGTTATTCGGTTTATTACTCTTCCCTGTATATGTTTTTGTGGACATGGAAATCGAAGAGATACAATTGATAACAGTTTTCCTCATCTTACTATACTTAACATTACTTAATGGACCGGTTGGCAAGGGGCAGACCCTTGGAAAGAGACTGACAAATATAAGATCGGTAACTGAAGATGGTGAAGTTCCATCATTTCTACAAGCATTCTTGAGAACCCTTCTCCTATTCGTTGACGGTTTATTTTTTGGCTTAGTCGGAGCGATCCTGATACACGTGTCAAAGAACAACCAGAGGTTGGGCGATATGTTAGCAAAAACAATTGTGGTTGGATCACAGCAAAAATCTGAAATGCATCTGTGTATCTGGAAATTATTTTATGTATTGGCTGTGATACTATTGCCCTCTATTGGAGTAACCCTTTTGGTGATTTTATCTTCTTTTTCGGGAGAAGGAGTGATTAGTGAAGTTCTATTCTGGTTGATGTTATTTTTTGTTATAATCTTTCAGGTAATCTTTTTGATAAAATTTCGCCAGTTCATAAGAGAGAGGGCGATGGATTGGAAGCGTGGAAAGCACCATGTCATGTTCTTCTTGTTTATGGTTTTGTTGCTCGCCCCAACCTTATTTGCTTATTCGATAACAGTTGAGGAGATATTCATAGCAATATTTGAGACACTTAGTATGGAAGAATTGGGTGAAGAATCGGGGGGTGCCGCAATGATACAAATCTCATTATTAGCAGTCACAACGGAGTTTTTAAGAACATACACTATAATAAATTTGACCTTGTTATCAATTTTCGCGGGTTTCTTTATAGGAACATTACGAACCGATAAACTACCGGATTATATTCTTGAATCAACTGCCTTTGGTATTGTCCTGGCAATAATCTCAACTTTAATATTTTTTGTTGTCTGGAAAGTACTTATTTCATTCTTTGG
>SMTZ1_10006275_pt1 | contig 12094 bp, 13 predicted proteins | sample DeeMarSWOR136_30_FD_25667 | JGI IMG/M metagenome (IMG submission 25667) | reverse complement strand
AGGTAATTGCGGCAACCAGGAACATCACCAGGGGCAGGACGACGGTGATAAGCGATACGTAAAAAGGATTCTGATAATCCCAGTAAACGAAAGAGGCGTTTTCCTTCAGGCTTTTTGCGATTTCTGCTTTTAATGTGGGGCTGTCCTCTATGGTAAGAGGTGCCGAGTACGGACGGTAGGGTCGGAGCGTATCCAGGATTATCGCGAGGGCTACGGCTCCGCCGACCATCGGCAGGGCGTATGCCCAGGGAAAGCTGAAGGAATCATCGCCTGACTTGAGAAAAGAGAGGTACCCCAGGCCCACTCCCGCCATGAAAGGTACGAAAATATCATCCATGAGCGAAAGCCAGTTGAAACTCTTGGCTTTCTCCTGCCTTGCCCAGAGTTCGTCAAACAGAATAGAAACCAGTATGAATATCACCGAGAGACCGATGGTGATGCCAAAGACCTCCCAGGGAGAACCATAGCGGTTGGGCTCACCGCTGAAGCCGAAGTGAACGGGGGCCTCCGCGGGCAGCGGACCGGTGGTCAGAATGTAAATCACCAGAATAATTAGTGCCACTACTGAAGGAAGATGTGTCCAGAGCGGATGTACCAGTTTTATTTTCATTTACCTGTTTACTTCCTCATTTATTTCTTTCAGTTGCTGGTTAACCAGTTCGCGGAAACTATCGGCAGACATCCCTGAAAGCAGGGCATCGATAATAAGCTCCCTTAGTCTTTCGCTTATGCTATCTCTGACTATGGTAAGGTTAGCGGTCTTTTGCCAGGGTGCAATCCTTGCTTTTCTGCCCAGTCGCAGGTTAATAATGCCCTGATCGCGTAGCTTGAGATAGGCACTGCGTACGGTATGCATATTTATTCCCAGACTATCGGCGAGATCTCTGACCGAGGGCAACTCGTCCCCCGGCTTAAGTACACCGCTGCTTACCTGCTCCTTAACCTGGCTGATTATCTGCAGGTATATCGGGCGACTGTCTTTTTCGTTTATCGTGAGCAACATATTTTTATCGCCTATACTGATATATACATACTATAACAGTTATAACAGATTTTGTCAAGATATTAAATAAATGGATTTTATTTCATGTTTTTTTTGTGCTTACCTCACCCCTGACCCCTCTCCAGCCGGAAATATCTGTGAGACAGTGCAATTAAATCTAGCTGGAGAGGAGAGTAGGAAAAAGAGGGGGCGAAGCCCCCTCTTAAGAATCACCCCCCTCTCAAACAGGCTACATAACGGATATTGAATATAAACCAGTTTGAGAGGGGGTCAGGGGGAGAGCTATATAAATCAGCCAAAACCAGATGAAGCCGGATGGTAATTTTGTAATTGCCCATTCAACTAGCTATACTAACTAGGTTGAAAATATAATATAAAGGTCTGTAATGGAAAAGAAAATCGAGAAGGAAAGCAGTGTGTTGGAATGGCTACTGGAGCAAGGTGATATCGGCGTCAGATATCTCGCCATGCGCGACCTGCTGAAAAGCCCTCCCGGGGAATTACTTGAGGCAAAGAAGTCCGCCCACGCTGACGGTCCCATCGCCACGGTTCTCGGCAAAATGCACCCGGAAGGCTACTGGGAGCAGCCTGGCTCCGGTTATTACCCCAAGTACACCGGGACGGTATGGTCGGTGTTTCTGCTGGCTCAACTCGGTGCTTCACCTGAAATCGACTCATGTGTCAGCGCCGCCTGCGCCTACATCCTGGATAATAACCTTACGCAAGGCGGTCATTTCACCGTTAACGGACTTCCCTCCGGCACGGCTGACTGCTTGCAGGGGAATCTCTGTGATTCACTGCTCGAACTGGGATGTGATGACCCGAGACTGGACCAGGCTTTCGAGTGGATGGCGCGCAGTGTTACCGGAGAGGGCGTCGCACCTATGAAGGATAAGAAGGCCCCGCTCCGTTACTATGCCGGTAAATGCGGTCCCAACTTTGCCTGCGGCGCCAATAACAAATTGCCCTGTGCCTGGGGAGCCGTCAAGGTGATGCTGGCTTTCGGCAGGCTACCCGGGGAGAAACGGACGCCTCTGATTAATAGAGCTATAGAAACGGGAATTGATTTTTTCTTTGGAAAAGACCCGGTTACGGCGGACTATCCCTGCGGCTATGCCAGTAAACCCAGCGGGAACTGGTGGAAGTTCGGGTTTCCGGTATTCTATGTTACCGACATTCTCCAGATAGCCGAAGCGCTGGTGGCACTGGGCTACGGTAAAGACCCGCGCCTGACTAATACCATTAAATATATCAGGGATAAGCAGGACAGCCGGGGACGCTGGGCTCTGGAGTATGACTACACGGGTAAAATGTGGGTGGATTTCGGACCGAAAAAGCAGCCTAACAAGTGGGTAACTCTGCGTGCACTACGCGTCTTGCAGGATGTGGACCGGGAATAAGTCGTGCCGGTTTTCTACTCGTATTTTTCCGTGTCCGCGGCGATGAAGTGGAATATCGGTCGCTTAACATTACGGAAAATCAATGGTCCGTGCTGGACACCAGCCGGCACGAATGAAGCGAAACTCTTGGTTATTTTATAGGTCTTATTATCTACCGTGAACTCCACCTCGGCTCCCAAGTCCTGTATATCGTCGTAGTTAAAACCGAAACACCCGATTAGTTCCCCGAAGTTATGCGTGTGCGATTCTACCTCTTTTATTTCCTTTTCAGACCCGGGCAGTATCCACTTGGCTTCACTGTAAAACTCGGCGTTGGGCACGGTATCGGGACCTACGTGGACGATATTTTTCACGAATTTCGGGTCAACCTTAAGTCGGTGTGAAGGCAGTCCTTCGACGGGTTTATCGTAATCAACTACGTTTCTGGCGTTTTTCTTTTCAGCCATTTCCGTTACCTCTTTCTCGGCTATTCTTTCATAATGTGGTGGTAAATCTAGACGTACATGTGCCCCGAGCCTAAGGTCAGGTGAAACATGGGGGCATCCATGCGGTGAAATATCAGCGGGCAATGCTTCATACCGGCAGGAATATAGACCATAAAACTCTTGGTCAGGCGGAACTCCTCGTCCTCCAGCCAGAACTCTATTTCGCCCCCGAGGTCGCTGGGGTCATCCATGTTCGTCCCGAAATAGCAGAAAAGTTCTACAAACGGATGGGAATGGGGGGTAATGCCGGGACCACTTTTCATCCTTGCCCGCATTTCCGGGGTGATTATCATCTGTCTCTGGTCCTTCATCGTGTTGGGCCATTGCCAGGTGCACTCGGCATAAAAAGCACCGGGTATGACCTCTTCATCCATCCAGATTACGTGTTCCAGCGACATCCGATAGCCATCGCGGTATCCCTGGCCTATCTTCTGGTCTCCCTTAAAACCGGGCATTACCACACCCTGTTTCAGTTCGGTGCAGATATATTTGCCGTATTTTGACTCTGCCATTGAAAATCCCCTTTCTCCACGATTATGCGCGTTTGAAGACTATAATCTCCGGTCTTCGTTTATTATTATATTAGACTTCTCGCTCCGTGTTCAATGTCCGGGTAGCGCTAACCGGCAGGGGCCGACGCCACCACAGGAAGGCACCCAGCACGTATGCTAGGCAGAGCGCCATAATCGTCAGTGCCAGGGCAAGGAAGGCATAGTCAGGCACTCCGTAGCGGACAAGTCCTATTTTTTCAAACATGTCTAGCGTTTCTAAAGCCATCGGCTTAAGGTAGTAAAACCAGAAACCTGTATTTGATAGCCAGACCCAGATAGCGGGAACCATCGCCAGCCCCACGGCCACTATCCTTTCACTCCAGTAAGTTGTACTGCCGGCTATCAGCAGGGCTAGGGGGATATATATCAGCAGATACTGGTAGTTTATCCGATAGAAGAAAGCGGTAAAAAGGCACAGTCCTACCAGAGCCGCCCGCACGGGCGTGATGCGTTTTAAATAGATGAATATGACTGCGGCTATCATGGTGATAACGAGCAGCGGTATGTTCATCTGGAAAAGAGCTTCCGTGTCCCAGCCTAAAGTATTATGCAGATATGTTAATAGCGAGCCGATGCCGTTGAAAGCATACATGATGTGGGACTGGTATCCGGGTGCGTCGGCGGATAATAATATAGATTTTGTATAAGAGATGAAATTCCCCGTAAGAAGAAACGGTATGGAAATGACGATGATTACCCCGATAAATATAAGGAAGAATTTTATCAGCAGTTTCTGGTCGATGTTTCTGATAACGGAAATTACCATCAGGGCTATAGCCATCAGTGTATGTTGTTTCGTCATAATAGCCAGGCCTGCCAGCAGGAAAGCCTGCCAATTCTTACCTTTCTCCAGCATGATTATCGAGGCCAGCAGGAAAGCGGCGGCTACGGCATCGAACTGCCCGAAAACTGCTGACTCAAACCAGGCGGTAGGGTGAAAAAGCCACAGGAAGGCGAACAACAACCGCCGCCATCTGGGACCGGTCAGCGCCCAGAATAGCAGACAACCAATGATGGCATCGGCGGCTATTATCGGGACTTTCATTGCCACCCGCCAGCTGGTGTCAACCATAAGCTCCGTGGCCTGTGAGGTTGATGCTGCCAGGAGACACAGTCCCAGTATCAGAATCCACACCGGGGGATAGAAGTATCCCCAGCCCCAGAAGGGAAAGGTGCCGTCGGTAGCGTCGGCATACTGGTAGAAGTCGATGCCATGGCTGTGGAATATGGTGGCGAACGCCCAGAACTGGGCAACATCCGGTCCTGCCGATAACGGCGCTGCCCACACTCTGATGTAAATAGCTCCGGATAATAAAATGCTAAAAATCAGCAGGTGATATTTAGAGATGATAAACTTCATGGTATATTTCGATGTTCAACCATATGAAGGATAGAGTTTAAAGAGATGGTTGTCAATCGGCTTTATACCGGTATCCTGAGATGAGAGCGCATGAAGCACTCTCCCGAAGAATTTAAAAAGACTTCATTGACGGTTTTACCGCGGTATCGCCCTGATATCTATCCCCCGGGGTATTTCTTGATACCCTCGCCGATGGGATAAGACAACATGAAGAATATCTGCTTCTTGATATTCCTTATAATCATCGGGCCCTGTTCAACGTTCGGGGGTATATACGCCCCGAAGCTTTTATTGATGATATGTTTCTCTCCGCCAATCCAGAACTCAACCTCAGCGCAGAGGTCGGTGATATCTGCGTAATTCATGGCATTAAGGACTATGGACGTGCCGTGCGGCAGGGTATGAGGTTTCATCAATAACTGCCCTTCTTTCGATTTCTCGCCGGGTAGTAGCCACCTGGTATCGCAGCCGAACTCGGCGTCTGGAATGATGCTATTGTCGATGTAAGCCATGTGCCGCGTATATCTGGGATCGGTCCGGGGCAGGTAATCGGGCCGTTTAGGTTCTTTCTGGCCCCCCATGACGAAATAATCGCGATATTTCAATTCTGCCGGTTTCTTTTTTATCAGTTCAGGCAGGTCTTTCATCAGCTTCTCTGCCTTTTCCGATTTCTCGTCCTTTTCGCGTACGTATACTCCGGGCCCTGATGTCCAGTGACACACGGGACGGGATGTTTTTTTATTGCCCGTGCCTCTTGTGGGCATATGCAGAACACCGGCGGGTATGTAAGCCACCCAGCTGCTTTCAAGAGGGACAATTTCGTCCTCCATAAGCATGCCCCAGCTGTCAGTATCATCCGGATTATCGGGGTCGGTACCCCACCACGATAGCAGTTCCGGAAAATCATGGGCATGGGGAAACATGGGTGTAGGATTAGCGGTACGTTTCAGCTGTTCTTCCATGGTAATCTGGCCGGGGTAGGAAGAAGGCCATAGCCAGGTGGACTCGCCGTAATATGCGCCCGGGATAACATCCTCGTCAATCCAGAGAACATGCTCCATATAAATGCGTTTTCCCTCCGCCGCAAGCTTATCTCTTTCTTCCGGGGTGGGGCCGGGCAGCATGTGCCTTTTCTGAAGGGTCGTGCAGATATATTTATCGTATTTTCCCATTATAATCTATCCTCCAGATTCGATGGTGGGTGGTAGAGGACCTGAACCTCTAACCTTCTGCGCTTAAAGCAAGCATGATAAAAGACGGCGACCGCTTGCTTCCTTTCTGACCTAGATGTTACTTCTATTTACGAGCTGTGTCAACTTTCCCCGTGGGGTATCCTTCGATATATTAGTGGAAATTTCCTGCTCTCAGGGTGAGCGGAGCGGGAAACCATCGCCCTGATCCGGTTTGAGGACGTTGTTTCTTATAAGATTTGCAGCGAGTCTTATGACCGTAACTACGAAAAACGCGATGAAGCCCGTATGGTAGTCGATTACTTTAGTAAAGGCTAGGATTATCGGTATCCACCAGATAACATTGTACGCAATCATAATCAGGTTGAGCGGGTGGGTGAATCCCCTTTTGGTTGAGTCTTTGTCGGTTAAGGCTTTCCTACTCCATGCGAACCGCATGTTTGTATGTGTTTCGACTATCACTCAGTACACCACACCGATAACAACCAGCCCGATGAAGCCCGCACTGGCTGACAATACCGAAGTAGATAAGACGATGATAACATAAATCAGGCTGGGAATTCCTAGTCCCAGCGAAAGTATGTTATTCCAGCGTACGGTTAAAAATCCTTCCTTTGTCATATTGCGAAATAATTCTGCTTGTTTATTTACAGATTAGATTTTGCTCTCATGCCCTGCAGTTATGACTACTTTTCCCTGGGCATGTCCTTTTTCCAGATACCGGATGGCCTCAGCAACCTCGCTCAAAGGGTAAAGTTTATCTATAACGGGTACGACTTTACCGGCTTCAAGAAGTTCTTGTATGAAAACAAGATCCTCTTTGTTCGGTTTCGCTGAGAGCACAACCATTTTCTTGTTGCCGGTCATTGATATCCATGGTCCCAGAAGTAAACCCTGGAACATCTGAGCACTGGAACCTCCGCACATGACATAAATTCCATCGGGACTCAATGCACGTTTATAAGCCAGAATCGGATAATATCCGGCAAGAGCAAGAATCAGGTCATAATGTTGCCCACTTTTAGTGAAATCTTCTCTGGTGTAATCGATGACATGGTCCGCACCAATCGAGCGCACCTTTTCCACATTTCTCGTGCTGCACACGCCAGTCACTTCTCCCCCGAAATGCTTGGCAATCTGCACGGCAAACGTGCCCACACCACCGGAGGCACCGTTAATCAAGACTTTATGCCCTGGCTTGATCTGTCCCATGTTGCGGAGACCCTGCAGGGCTGAGATTGCTGCTGCCGGTACAGCCGCTGCTTCTTCGAATTTCAGATTACTCGGTTTTGGCACTAAATTATCTTCAGTAACACAAACATACTCGGCGAATCCTCCAAAATCGACTGCCCCAAATACTTCATCACCCGGCTTAAATTGCTTTACATCTCTGCCAACCGCTTCAATCCGCCCCGATACATCAACTCCCAGTATTTGGTGTTTTGGTTTAAAAAACCCCCCGCCCATCAGGCGGACTAAAAACGGGTCAGCTCTCATTGTACGCCAGTCGTGTGGATTCACTGATGACGCATAAATTTCTACCAGTATTTCATTGTCCCTGGGAGCAGGTTTTTCTACCTCTTGAAGCTGGAGAACATCAGGTGGTCCGTATTTAGTGCATATGATAGCTTTCATAGGTATTTTCCCTGTATTTATGGTGGGCGGTAGAGGACCTGAACCTCTGATATCCTGTGTGTAAAGCAAGCTTGATAAAAGACGGTGGCCGCTTGCTTCCTTTCATCACTTATCTTACTATCGTACGGATCAATTAGTCAACATTTTATCAAGCTTTACGTCGTTTCCTGATGAAAAGGTATAAAGCTATGCCAACTATTACTTCCGCAAGCACGATACCGACGGTGATTTGCCAGGTATTGTTCTTTGACTCAGGTGGATTTGGTGAAGCGGGTCGTTGGTTCAGGATAGAAGCGACTTCTGGAACTAGGGATGATTCATCAAGTCCAGCGACATTGCCGTCGGGATATCCAGCCAGATTGTTGTCAGTTGACAGCGTTGATTTGGACTTCGTGTGAAAAACCGCGAAGGTCATAGAGTGACTGAACTCAGCGGTAATGGTGTGGTTTATGGTGTCCACTATACACTCAAGCTTAATCCATTCGCCAGTATTTTTATCGTACGCGGCTAAAAACAGGTCTTCTTCTTGAATATCTTCGGGCAAGTTATCTGGATCATAACTGCAGGTTAAGGTTATCGATGGATAAAAAGTTATCTCCTCGGGAAGTAAGATATAAGCTGGCCCGATGAAATACATATCATCGGATGATATTAGTGAAATCTCAATTACATCTATGTTCAGAGTGAGTAGTCGATCGCCATATTTATCCTTTACCACAGTACCAACAGGTATATGAATGTTAAGTACACCATTAGCACAGGTAATATCTACTGTTTCGATTAGTCTGCCGTTTACATCGACGCGGAATTGCTTCTTAAGTTCGATTGCATTTATATCTAAGAAATAGTTACGAGGCTCATCATATTCATTTTCCATTGATGGTATGGCGACTGTGGGTGGTATTAACGTGGTAAAGGATTTCTCGGTGCCGTAGGTGGTGCTGTCACCGACAGCCTTGGCCCGGAAGTAGTAGGTTGTGTCCGGTGTCAGTGGGGTGAGATAAAAGTTGAAGGCACCGGTAGCACCCATTACCTGCGGAATAGTCTCATTAGGATACGGACCGCCCGGGGTCAGGCCCCATTCGAAGGAGACGTTAGCCGATGTGGCGGTACCGAGGTCATCCAGGGTGCCATTCAAGCGGGCTATGTCAACTCCTATATCGGTAGCATCGTTAGTGGTGACCGCAGGTGGTTTTAACGTGGTAAAGGATTTCTCGGTGCCGTAGGTGGTACTGTCACCGATGGCCTTGGCCCGGAAGTAGTAGGTTGTGTCTGGTGTCAGGGGAATAAGGTAAAAGCTAAAGGCTCCCGGAGCACTCATTTCTTGGGGAGTAGATTCGAAGGGATAAGGGCCGCCCGGAGTCTGCCCCCATTCGAAAGATACGTTAGCCGATGTGGCGGTACCGAGGTCATCCAGGGTGCCATTCATACAGACCGAATCGATCTCTATATTGGTAGCATCGCCGGTGGTGACTGATAATTGTGGTATGGGTTCTTCAGCGGCGAGGGAAAGAGTGGGTTCTGGTTCAATATATCTCCTCACCATAAACTCATCTACCCAGCCCTTTTGCTGTGCCACTAAGAAACCTACTGGACCGGATGCTTCGATATCTGAAGCCTCCGAAGAGAGGCTATCCACGTATGGGGTTGCTCCGGGTTTCCACTGAAGCTGGCCCGGATCGCTCACAAAATCTGCTTTAAAACTGGTAGTGTTTATTCCCCAAACCGCAAAATAGAACCGATAAACAGTATTATTAGAATAATACTTGGTACCGGTTGGATCATAAGCTGAGGTAAGGGCATTCCTGGCGTTTCTGCCGATACCCGCCTCGTTATAATTACCCTGAGTAAATGAAGCGGCATAAAAATCATTGATAGAAGAACCTGGTATCGCCCACTGGATTCTGGCTAGAAGCCCTGGGGTGGTATTGGTAGGATATTTTCCACTGTCACGTAACTGCATTTCCATATAGACGTCCCGTTCATCTATATCCGCAACTACCCATTCTCCAGCGAAGTTGTCACCGGTATCGTAGCTGATTCGCTGGTTTCCTGCGTCATAGGGAGGGCTGTATACACCGTTACCGTGCCAGTTAGTAATACCCAATCTTCCAATATAATACTCACCCGAGCGATCGGTGGAGAAATCATTATAATGAAGGTAAACATTTTCAAGATTCGCCGGACCGGCTCCCGTAACGTCATTTCCATAGTAAATATAGTAATTATCATCACTGGAGGAAGCGGCAATGTCAGCCTGAAGCCTAAACCGGATGGTTGTTGAATCTGTGTCCGGAGCGATGATGTGTCGATCCAGCTCCTGCCAGTCACTACCATCCCACCACACAATCCGTAAATCATCTCCATCATCCTGAATATTGGGGCTGATGGTATTCATTGTCATCTCAACCGTATATCCAGCATAGCCATTATAGGGAGAATTTATGCCGGTCATGACGGTTATTTGCCTTCGGAACTGGTAACTGATGTCCCACCAGTTCTGGCTGGCCTCAGCGGTTTGAGCAGGAAAAAGACATATCAGTAGGGTGCCCAGTGCCAGTGCTCCTATGATATTAAATAATCTCTTTATCATTTACCGAATTCCCCTCACAAATTGAAGTCGGGTTTTTGAGTTTTTTCTTTTCCGAGCATCCCTGTACACTCATGCTGGTGTGGCTTCTTTGAAAAATGAGAATAACGGAGTAGTTGCTTCAGGGAAGGTGTTATTTAACTCTACGGTAATTTCGTTTTTCTTCTTTTTATATGCCTGTTCCACTATAGGCATTTGACCCAGCACATCACTTAATGGTACCGAGTCTCTCAGATATAGAGAAATTACCAGACCTTTCTTCTCCGACCAGTTATATGACGATATTTTAAGATTGTTGATAGTCTTCAGGTGCAGGCAGAGCTGGTTTACCTGGATGTAATTTTCAGCTGATTCTACATGCATACGAACATCGCCGGAAAAATGTTCAAGTCTATCTTTTTTCTTCTGATTCATATCTTTATCCTTAACTATAGAGATTACATTCAAGTTGCGGGATCAAGCTGGAATCAACAGGTTACATTAATATTATATTCAAGCATGAGGAAACAAAACATAGGTAAATATGACTAAAGTAATAGGATAATAGTCTTAAAGTACTATTTTTCATTTGAAGACTTGAAGAATTTAATCATTGGTCGTTTGAGCCTCGTGTCTATCGGGATGACCGCCTATCACCCTGGACACCAGAGTACTGCTACTAACATGAGATATCCCAGGGTATTGGTTTTGCCTAGTACCATTTGACTAGAAGTTATGGTACGTTTTTGTTATTGCTGAAATCAACTTTTACGACTACGATTAAAATGATACAGTGGGGCGGCGGCGCTCTTTAAAAAGTAGGTTATACATGAAAACAGAAGCAGCTGAGATGGCTCAGTCAGTGAAGCAGAGGGTGGCCAAGAGAGCCGACGACAAGGCATTATCAGCGAGGTGGAACGTAAACATCGTCATCTTCGCTAATGCTATCTTTGTCGCGGTTGTCCTCATGGGCCTTCAGGGTGTTGCTATTGAAATTCTGGCACCGGTTGCAGCGGCTGGAATAATCACGATCTGGCTGGTGAGCTGGTTAAGATGGAAGAAACTATATCATAAGTTCTACGAACAAGAACTATCGGAGCTTGAGGAAGTCTCGCGGGATGAAAAAGATGGAGAAGATGAAGAAGTTGACGCTCCGATTGAATCTCCTCTGTCTTTAAGAGAGAGGCAAATCCTGAGCCTCATTGCTTCAGGCTATATAAACAAAGAAGTCGCAAATGAATTCGGCATCAGTGAGCACACGATCAAGAATCACATGACCCATATCCTGGAAAAACTGGAAGTCTGTGACCGAACCCATGCGGTAGTATTAGCTATACAAAATGGCTGGATTTCGCCCAATATTGCCACTAATAAATTGAACGGGAAATCAGATCGCGATTTCGTCCACAAATCTCCTAAAAGTGATTCTTCGTCAATAGCAGCGGTTCATTAATCTCTTCATATCAATTCACCTTGCTTTACCGAATCTATCTTAATGGTCCAGGTATACATAAAATTCTATCAAGAATATTATATATCCTGGAAACCGGCATCTATATGTCATATTAGAAAATATACGATATAGATAACTATTACTTTAAATCGAGCCTGAAAAAGTAAATGTCATGGATAAAAAATAGGAATCGGAAGTTGAAAGGTTGTATGGTGGGCGGTGGTGTACGATAGGTGGAACCTTTGAATTAGTTTTTAGTCTAGCTATATAGTCCCAACATCGTTCACCGAGTAAAATTGTAACAACTGAAGTACAGGATTAAAACCCAATCAAAGATTAACCCAATATTGTGTCACAAAAAGATGTTTTGTGTTAATAGGTACTTTCTTAATTTCGTAAGATAAGATATCATAACGATAAAATTGTTGGCATGGTAGCACAGACCCTA
>SMTZ1_10034656_pt1 | contig 12095 bp, 10 predicted proteins | sample DeeMarSWOR136_30_FD_25667 | JGI IMG/M metagenome (IMG submission 25667) | reverse complement strand
CATAGCCCTCTTTCTCTCCCAGAGGGGATACAACATCTTGAACCTGACCCTCTCCTGAAGTTTATCGAACGCCAGCCCCCCTTATCCTGCGATTATTGGCCTGTCCGCGCATGCGGCATGTGGAGACTTTCTGACTTCATTCTTATTATACAAATAAGGCAGACCCCATCGGAGGGGAAAGCGCACACGGAGTATGGGTGAGGCTATGAAATGGCAAGTCTTGTGGCCACGACCGCAACGCTCAGGGCCAAAGAGACACCCAATCATTCACCCTCCTTGTTGGATATCCCGGAGAAGGGCCTATACTACGGCTTCATCATGAATAATTCCTCCAATTTCATAGAGGTGTCCATATGGTCCGTCAAGAAAAAGATGAAGGTGTACCGCAATATCGTTTTACCCCCGGCCAACTCGCAAAATGAGGGCAATGTCCAAACCTTCCGTCCACCTCATGTGTTTTCCCTCTGGCTTCAGCTCGGCACCTACAAAGTCTCCGTCAGGCAGAGAAACGACATTATTGAACAGGGGCAGGCAGGCCGTTGGAAGACCTTTATCGTAGTATTGGACAAAGAATATGTTGAAAAGTCCAAGGGCCCCTTCACCTTTGAATTTGAAGATGATTGATTTCAAACATGCTCCTCCCACCCTTTCCCCCGTCCCTCCGTTTCTCCGTTCCAATTGCCCGCCCACTTGCACAACTTGCCACTTTTGTATTGCTAAGACGTTATAGCCCTCATCTCCACACCATGGCCCCTATTTAATCGCCCTTCCATTCAACTGGGAGCGCTCAAGGCCTTTGTCCGCCTGAATCTTCCCCATGTCCAGGTGGACACATACCACCTCTATCTGAGTGTCGCCCACCTGTTGGGTTATGATCTGTATGGCCAGATTTCAGAGAGCACCTGGCTCTCAGAAGCCCCCTATGCAGCCCTCCTCTATCCGGGGCAACGGGAAACCATAGCTCGCTTCTGGCGCAGACACTCATCTCGTCGTTCCCTTATCCAGAAATGGCATTTCAATGAAATTCTGGACCGGCTTGAAGATGCGTCCCATGGAATATTGAGCCGGATCCATTGGCAGGACTATGATCTGGTGGGCCTATCCATCTGTTTTGGCCAGCTGACCAGCGCCCTCTACTTTATCCGTCACCTGAAAAAGACGGCGCCTGAGATCAAGGTTGTTGTCGGCGGGTCGGCCTGTGCAGGGGATTTGGGCCGCAGCCTGCTCGGCCTGTTTTCGGAAATAGATTTTGTGATCAGTGGGGAGGGAGAGTTACCTCTCGTCCATCTCATAAAAGAGCTCTCCCATTCAGATGGGAGGAGAAAAACGGAACCCTTGCCCGGCCTTTTTGACCGAAATGATAGTTCTGAGTCTGACCCCCAAGCGTTTAGCCAACTACCGGAGTTGGACCAGCTACCCATGCCCGATTATAGGGACTATTTTTCGCTCATCAATACCTTAGAACCTGAAAAGGTCTTTATCCCCAAGCTCCCCATGGAGATATCTAGAGGGTGCTGGTGGGGTAAGAATCTTGGGGGTAAAGCCCACAGGGGTTGTGCCTTCTGTAATCTGAACCTTCAATGGCAGGGCTATCGTGCCAAATCTCAAGAGAAAGTCGTTAAGGAGCTGAATGCCCTGACCGACGAGTATCAGACCCTCTCTGTCTCCTTTATGGACAACCTCTTGCCATCCAAGGACCTGAAAGGGTTATTTGATAAGGTTGCACAGATGAGGAAAGATCTTCGCCTCTTTGCCGAGATCAGGGCGACCACATCTATGAACGATCTGTCCGCCATGGCCGATGCGGGTATGCGCGAAGTTCAGGTGGGTATTGAGGCTCTGAGCACACGCCTTCTGAAAAAGATTCGCAAGGGCACTTCAGCCATCCAGAATCTGGAGATCATGAAAAACTGTGAATCTCCGAGGCTCCCCAATCTGAACAGCAACATCATCCTTGAATTCCCGGGAAGCGACCAGATGGACGTGGAAGAAACCCTTGCTAACCTCGAGTTCACCCTTCCTTTCAGGCCGCTGAAAGGGATACCCTTCTGGTTGGGCTACGGGAGTCCCGTATGGCAGGATCCAAAATCCTACGGATTGAGACGGGTCCACAACCACCCATTCTACTCCAAGCTTTTTCCCCCTGAGATACTGAGGGGACTGAAGCTCATCATGCAGGGCTACCACGGCGGCCTGAGGCATCAGCAACGCCTTTGGCGTCCTGTGAAGAGACGATTGGAAGCGTGGAAGACCGCCTATTCTCAACTCCATCAGGACCCGGGGAGCGACCCTATCCTCTCTTATCAGGACGGAGGAAACTTCCTGATCATTCGACAAAGACGCTATGGAGCCGATGATATGACCCATCGCCTGAAAGGCACCTCACGAAAGATCTATCTCTTTTGTGAGAAGCACCGTTCCATATCCCAGATCCTGACCCGCTTTCCAGGTTTTGGGGAGGAGAAGGTGCGGCCCTTCCTGCACATGATGGTTGAAAAAAGGCTCGTGTTCAGAGAAGGGGAGCGTTACCTGAGTCTGGCCGTGCCCATCAGGGGATGGAATTTGAGATAGAGTCAACAGATTCGCAAAAATGCTGTTTCGTGTTTAACTTTGCCATAAAATCAATACACAGCTAAGCTTTGCCTTGAATAGACGGATTGATGGAGCAAGGCTTACATTGCTTGTAAGTTAGCGATACTGGATATTGGATGCTCGATGCTGGATAAACTGAGAAAGAATTCTTTTATCTAGGATCCCCGCCTGCCTCGGCTGCGCGAGAGCAATGGCGGGCAGGCAGAGACCAGCATCCAGTATCAGGTGTAAACTTATAGGAAACACTACCTTCTCCAAAACTCGACACAAATGTTGAGATCTTTGCTTAAAAGACATCAAGTGGAGGAGCATCATGGGAGAGGAAAAATCATCGCCAAATAAACCGGATCCCACTAAATTGGCCGCATTAAAGAGCCTTCCTGCGGAGATCGTGGATTCCTTTACAAAAGAAGAATTGCATGCCTTCCTCTATGAGGACGTATGGCCCGACTCTCTTCAAGAAAAACTCAAAGATTATATTGTGGAAAAATAGGACAGGCACTAGGCCTTTTCTCCTTCCTGTTTCTTACCGCTTGTGCCTCCCTTTATTTTCGCCCGGTTTCCCCTCCAGAAGAACCGCCCCGCATGAGTTCGCTTGGAGCGCTTCCCTACAAGGAGATCTGGTCCGGGTTCGTCTTTAATGGTGAGAAGGTGGGATTCACCCATATGAAGATAGAACCCGTTGCAAGTGAAACCCTCTTTCGCATCACATCTGAAGCTCACATGCATATCCACTTTTTGGGTCTGCAAAAGAAGCTCAGCATGAAAAGTATGGACCTTGTTCGGCCAGATCTGACCCTGGTTTCCTTCCATTACCAACAACGCGTAGACGACAAAACCCTTGCCCTTGATGGGGAATTTTTGGATGGAAGTCTCAAAATCATTCAGCACAGCGGCGATCAAATCAAAACCTTTGAAGAACAGGTGGGCGGGCCCATCTATCCTGCCACCGTCATCAACCTTTATCCTGTGCTCCATGGTCTGAACATCGGGGCCAAATATACGTACCCAGTCTTTGATCCCCAGGTCCAAAGCATCGTGGAGGTTTCCCAGTCTGTGGAGTCCTTTGAGGAGAGCAGGAAACTTTTGCTCGAACCTTCCTTCAAGGTGAACACCCGCATGCATGACCACCTGGTTTCCAGCTGGATTAACCTCCAGGGCGAAACCCTCTTCGAAAAAGCCATGGGCGGCACATTGATCACTTACAAGGAGACAGAGCAATCGGCTAAGCGGTATCTCACCCAGGCTTCTCTGAGCAAGAAGGACCTTGTCCTTGATTTCAGCCTTATCCGCACCGAAAACCCGATTCCCTGTCCGCGGGATGCAACCTATTTGGAGATATCACTGGAAGGAATGCCTGAAACGTTGCCCTTGCTTCAAGGACCGGGACAACAGATCAACAAAAGAGAGATCGGGGGAAGGACTGTGTGGGTTTATCGACTTCGATCTGGTCCCGAAGGATCCAAAGCCGGAGGGCACGAGCCTTTGGACAAAGGCGACCTCATGAGATACTTGGGTTCATCTTACCATATTGAGACGAATCATCCTGAGATCAAGAACACAGCAGATGAGGCCGTTGCCGGACTCCGTGCACCTCGGCAAAGGGTGCAGGCCCTCGTGAAATGGGTTTCCCATGAAGTGAAGGACGACGTGGAGGAGAGTGTTTCTGCCTTAGAGGTGCTTCACCATAGGAAAGGGGAGTGTCAAGCCCACACTTTGCTCTATACGGCCCTGGCAAGGGCCATTGGCATTCCCACGCGCCTCGTGGGCGGCCTCGTCTACGTGGAAGGAATGGGCTTTCTCTATCATGCTTGGGCAGAAAGCTATGTGGATGGCTGGATAGCCGTTGATCCCACTTTCAATCAGGTGGGGGTGGACGCGACCCACATCAAGCTGGTCCAAGGCGCGTCCTGGGTATCCCTATTGCAAATGGGGAACGTCATTGGCAAGCTGAAGGCGGATGTCATCGACTTTCGGACCTCTTGCCAGGGCGCGAATTAAAGGCGCAAAGGAGACTGTCGAAAAATAGGCTTCTTAGAGGCTGATGGAAAATGTCCATATGCAAGGCCCCTGTTAAATCGGCTCCGCCGTCTCGCGTAGCGAGAATTTAACAGGGCGGGGGATGAGGGTAACGCAGCAGATGGGCGTTTTCCGACAGCCTCAACAGAACACGGCCCCATTCAGTTAACCCATGTCACAACCTCCTCAAGACTCGCCCTCTTCCTCTGGAAATGGTTGACAGGTGAATCCAGATCAGGATATCCAAGCGCCGTGCCGATCACAATGTTTTTGCTCTCTGGAATCGGCAGCATTTCCCTCAGGAGTTGCGGATATCTTGAAGAGTTTGCCAACATGCACGTGCCCAGTCCCCTTTCGTAGGCTAGGAGACAGATTGTCTGTGTGACAAGCCCCACATCAAACATGGCATATTCAATGGACAGTTTCTTATCAATGCAGATAAGAATGAGGCAAGGCGCACCGAAAAGGTGGAACATGTCAGCGTAGTACCTCTTGCGGGCCTCCAAATCCTCCCGCTCTATGGATAGGGCCTCCAGGATGCTTTTCCCCACACCCACATATCTCTTCTTATGGCGCTTAGGCCACATACCTGGCATGGGGACATCTGATGATTGGACTTCACCTTCAAGGAATTTGTTGCGGTTGGCTTTCTTAAATCTCTCCACGGTATCCCCCGTGACCACATAAAACTCCCAGGGTTGGGTATTCCCCCATGAAGGCGCCCAGAGGGCATCTTCCAGGATTTCACGAATAACCTCTTGTGGCACCTCTTTGCCTTTGAACTTTCGAATACTTCTTCTTCCCCTTACCGCCGTCCTCACATCCATAATTTTGCTCTTTCGAACCATTCTCAAACAGATCTGTTGTCATTTATCATTTTGTTCCAATCCTATTCGCGCGCATGGAGCTTTACTCTATCTCTCCCCCCAGGTAAAGCTTTCTGACCATCTCATCCTCTTGGAGATTTTCTGTCTTATCCTCTAAGACGATGTTGCCCGTCTGAATCACGTAGCCCCTTGTGGCTATCTGGAATGCCATCAAGGCATTCTGCTCCACCAGCATGATGGTGGTTCCCTCTTTATTGATATCCATGATGGTGTCAAATATGGTCTCCACCAGGATGGGTGCCAACCCCATGGAGGGTTCGTCAAGAAGCAAGAGGCGTGGGCGGGCCATGAGGGCACGCCCTATGGCGAGCATCTGTTGCTCACCCCCTGAAAGGGTCCCGGCAATCTGCGACCGCCTCTCCTGAAGCCTCGGAAAGAGGCGAAAGACCATCTCCATCTCCTCTTTTATCTCAGCGGGCGAATTTCGGGTGAAGGCACCCATTTCCAGGTTTTCGGTTACCGTCAACCGAGAGAATATCTTCCTCCCCTCTGGCACCTGTGATATGCCTTTGCGCACAATACGATGGGCTGGGAGGTGATCTATCTTTTCACCTTCAAAGGATATGCCTCCTTCTTTTGCTCTTAGCAATCCCGAGATCGTATTGAGTGTGGTGCTCTTGCCCGCACCGTTGCTCCCAATCAGCGTGACGATCTCCCCCTGTTTCACGTTCAGTGAGACGCCTTTAAGGGCATGGATGTTCCCGTAATAGGTGTGCACACCCTGAACGTCGAGTATTTCCACGGCCTCATTCATTAGGCTTAGACCTTTTCTTCGCTGCTCTTCTGCCGATCTCAGTGCCCAGTCGGCCCAGATAGGCCTCAACCACCTTGGGGTCTCTTCGCACATCAGCCGGAGAACCTTCAGAGATCTTGATCCCGTAATCAAGCACCGTGATCCGATCTGAAATACCCATGACCACGCGCATATCATGTTCAATGAGGAGGATGGTGAGCTTCAGCTCTGTCCTGATCTTCTCAATGAAACGTGTCAACGCTGAAGTTTCCTGAGGGTTCATCCCGGCAGTGGGCTCGTCCAAGAGGAGCAACTTGGGTTCAGTGGCCAGGGCCCTGGCTATCTCCAGTCTGCGTTGGTCCCCGTAGGGGAGGTTTTTTGCAAGCACCTCTGATTTCCCACCTAGCCCCACAAAAGACAGGAGTTCGTCTCCCTTTCTGAAGGCCTTTTTCTCCTCTTCAAGGGTGGTTTTGGTCCTGGTTATGGCACCCCAGACCCCTGCCCTGAGACGGCAGTGGTGTCCCACAAGAATATTTTCAAGGGCCGTCATATTGTTGAAAAGGCGGATATTCTGGAAGGTCCTGGAAATTCCGAGATGGGTGATCAGGTGGCTCTTAAGCCCCTTTATGCTTTTGTTCATGAAGAGGATATCGCCACCCTCTATGGAATCATAGACCCCGGTCAGGCAATTAAAAAGGGTGGTTTTCCCGGCGCCGTTGGGGCCTATGAGCCCTGCAATCATGCCTTCATCGATCTCAAAATCGATATTACTGAGGGCGACGAGTCCTCCAAACTTCTTATTCAGGCTCTTTGTTCTCAGTACAATACCCATGTGCGATTAACTGCTCCTAGGGTGCTGCTCTGCGCGCTCTCTGCCCGGACGCGCACTTACGTCTCTTCTTCTCTAAATTCCATTCTTCTTCTGGCCGAGGGAATGAAACCGGTGGGCCGGAAAATCATCATGGCCACCAGCAGCCCCCCAAAGGCCAGCATCCTATACTGTTGTACCTCTCTCAGGACCTCGGGAAGCCCTATCAAAACGACGGCACCTATAATCACGCCAGGGATACTTCCCATTCCCCCGATGATGATCAGGCAGAGCACGTTGATGGAGACCATCAGGGAAAAGTTCTCGGGGAATATGGACCCTTGCCTCGACGCGAATATGGCCCCCCCGATCCCGGCAAATGATGCACCTATGGCAAAAGCGAGGAGTTTGTATTTCAGGACATTGATTCCCATGATGGCCGCTGCATCCTGATCTTCTCTCATGGCAATCCACGCCCGCCCTATGCGCGAATTGTTCAACCGATCGGCTATGAATACAGAAATCATAATCCCGGCCAGCACCATGTAATACCATCTCGCCGGGCTGTTCACAGCGAACTCCCCTATCATGGGGGGATCTATCCTCAACAGCCCGCGGGGCCCGTTTGTCACAGGGTCCAGATTGTTTAGGACGATCCGGATAATCTCACCAAAGCCCAGCGTGACAATGGCCAAATAATCCCCGCGCATTCGCAGCACGGGAATACCCAGCAGGGTACCCCCGATGGCCGCAAAGGCCACGCAGGCAGGCACCATCACCCAGAAGGGGATGTGGATTCCGAACTGGGGGGAGGCCAGGAGGGCGTAGCCATATGCGCCTATGGCATAGAAGGCCACATAACCCAGGTCCAGGAGGCCGGCAAAGCCCACCACCACATTGAGACCAATACCCAGCATGACGTAGATCCCGATGTCTCCCAGGATCTGTGTCCAGTAGTTACCCACCAAGGGAGGCAAGAGGACAATGAGAAGAATAAGCGCCGCCACATAGATTTTAAGGGGCACAATTGCTGTAATCTCTTTTATTTTAGGCACTGTCATAGAATTCCCCTAAGTGCTCTTCTTGCTCTACGCTCTGTGCTCTCTGCTCTTTGCTCTTTGCTTATTACGCCCTTTCTGAGACCACTTCGCCCAGGATACCTCTTGGCCTGAAAATCAGGACGAGGACGAGGAGACTAAAAGCGATCACATCCTTATACTCTGCCGGCATGAAAAGGACGCCCAGGGCCTCTGCCATGCCCAGGAAATATCCTCCCAGCATGGCGCCCACCGGATTGCCGATTCCGCCAAGAACAGCAGCCGTAAAGGCTTTTATACCCGGGATAAAGCCCATCATGTGATTGATCTGGGTGTAGTATATGCCGACCATGACACCGGCGGCGGCGGCCAGTGTGGACCCGATGATAAAGGTGATGAGGATGATCCTGTTTACATCAATACCCATGAGCGCGGCAGCCTCCTTGTTTTCCGCCACCGCCCGCATGGCCGTGCCTATCTTGGTCTTCCGGATGAAGAGGTACAGTCCCACCATGAGAAGGACGGAGCCCAAGATGATGAAGATCTGGAAGTAAGAGATGCTGATGGAGCCGACATCAATGAATTGCTCTGGGATGACGTCAGGATAGACCTGCATGCGGGCCTTGATGATGAGCATCATCACATTCTGAAGAAAGATGGAAGCGCCTATGGCGCTGATGAGAGGGGCCAGTCTGGGGGCCTTGCGCAGGGGTCTGTAGGCGATCCTCTCCAACAACGCGCCCAGGACAGAAGAAACGAGCATGGCAACCAGGAAAGCGGCGGTTATGGAAATGGCGGGATGATTGGTGGCAAAACCGCTATTCACAAAATAGGTTAGGGCGGCGAAACCTCCAAAGGAGCCGAACATGTAGATTTCACCGTGGGCAAAATTGATCATGAAGAGGATGCCATAGACCAGGGTGTATCCGAGGGCAATCAGCGCATAAATCCCCCCAATGGTCAGCCCATTGATGATTTGATCGATGATGATTTCCGGATTAAGGAGATAGCTCATCAAAACGCCTTAAAAAATAGAAGGAAAAGGCCGAGCAGACCTCGACCTTTCCTGAACATGGGCAAAATCTATGGATGAACCAACTTGTCTCAATCAGAATTCCATCGCTTTGAAAAACCTCTTCCCTTTCTCTTCCACCACCTTGTAAATGACCACCACAGATCCCGTTCGATCTCCGTATTTGTCAAAGCTAATGGTGCCCGTTATGCCTTCGAGTCTCGTGGCTGACACGGCATCCCTGAGCGCCTTTTTCCCGATCAAAAGGCTGCCATCGGGCTTCTTTTGGGCCGCTTTTTCCACGGCCATCATCAGAATATTGGCCGCATCATAGGCCTGGGGAGAGAAGGTCTGTCTCGGTCCATACTTGGCCTCGAATTTCTTTACCCACACAGGGTCTGGTTCCTTGGCGTAGGTGACATAGGACCCGAGGGCCGCATTGCCTCCAGCCTGTATAAAATCCTTTTCCGTGTAACATCCATCATCACTCATGAAATGGGCCTTCCCCAGGCCCGCCCGTTTCATCTGCCGCACGATCAGCACGCCTTCGGCGGCCATACCCCCGAAATAAATCAGTTGAGGCCTAAAAGGCTTGATCTTGGTCAACACGGGGGAGAAATCCTTGTCCCCTCGGGTTATCCCCTCAAATGCAACAATCTCGGCCCCCTTTGCGCGCATGTTTTCCGCGAAATCTTCTGCCAGGCTCTGTCCATAGTCACTCTTGTCGTGGATGGCGGCCACCTTTGTCCACTTCTGGCTCCAGGCAAAGGCAGCGGCCCTCTTGGCCTGGATCTTGTCATTCCAGCAGGTCCTGAAAAATACGGGTATGCCACGTGCCGTGAGTTCCAGAGCGGTGGAGGAGGGTGAAACCATGACCACCTTGTACTTGTTGTGTACGTCAGAGGCGGGCTTGCTCCCCCCGCTACACATGTACCCCACGAGTCCCACAATGAGCGGGTCATTGCACAGCTTTTCGGCTATGGCCACCGAGGGGGGTCCGGCACAGCCATCGTCCTCTGCCTGCAGTTCGATGCCATGTCCCAGTAGGGTTCCTTTTTCCTCAACAGCCATTTCTGCGCCGTTCTTGATATCGATCCCCAGGCTCGCGTAATCCCCGGTCAGCATCGCGCCCAGGCCTATCTTGATCGGTTTCCCGGCAGGGATGGTGATTGTCCCCCAATCATCTGCATGGGCCGTAAAGGCGGTAAAAACCATGAAAAGAGTAATCAGCAACAAGAGAGATGCTCTTTTTGTCATGATGGACCTCCTTCCAAGATACAAAAACGGTCTGTTTAATGCTTTTCAAGAAAAACGGCTTAAAGCTTATAGAAATCGAAGTCCTTTTCGACTTGTCTTGGCGAAGAGATTCTGTAACCGATGACTCGATTCTTGATTCCTGTTTGAGACAGGATTCCTGGGATCAGGAAATAGTAGGATGTATTCGGAGAGAAGTATAAATAAACCCCTATGAGGGGTCAACCCATTTTCCTCTTTCTTACCTTATCCTTTATGCGATTGATGTGGCCACGGCCCAGGCCCTTTACCTCGCAGCCCAGCTCAAAATATCTTTCTATCTCTTTATCCTCCAGAATGCCGAAGCAGTCCACGATGGCCGCAGGCTGCCCGATCATCTCCACCACGTCATCGGGCTTCATGTTCAAATAGGGTTGATGACGCACGGCAAAAACAACCGCATCTGAACCCTTGAGGGACTCGGCCAGATCCTCCGTCATCCGGAATCCGCCCAGTTGCTCCTGGTTGCGGAAGAATCTGGACCGGCTTCCTCCGACGGCCGGATAGGTCTCCTGTTTTTCCAGTTCATACCAGTGGCTCACATAGGGGTCATGGGCCTTTATTTCTGCCCCCATCTCGGTCAGTTTTCTGGCCAGTATTTCTGAGCCACTGTACCGGGTGTCGGCCACATCCTCTCTGTATGAAACACCCAGGATGGTGATCTGGGAAGCGGCCACGATGAGTCCCATGTTTCTGAGGGCGTCACGGACCAGCTGTGCGGCATGCAACGCCCTTGTATCATTGATGTTGATCGCGGCAGGGGTGATCTTGAAGATGTCGTTTTCAAAACCCAGCAGGTGCTTGTATGCCCAGAGCCCAAGCCCTCCATCTTTTGGAAGACAATAACCCCCTATGCCGGGACCCGGAAAGATCATATTGTTATGGGTGGGTCGAACCTTAATGGCATCCATAACCTTGATAAGATCCACGCCGTTTGTCTCGGCAAAGCGACTCCACTCGTCCATAAACGCCAGAATGGTGGCGCGGTAGCTGTTCTCCACAATCTTGCATGTCTCACTCTCGATGGGCCTTTCAAGGACCGTCAGAGGCGCACTGAGGATCTCTGACAGGAATTTGGTCACCCTTTCCCGGCTCTCCCTGTTCACACCACTGCAGACACGCCAGAAGTCGCGAACCGAACGCACATAGTCCCTTCCGGGCATGACCCTCTCGAAGCTGTGTGCCAGAACGGGTTCACTGTCAATGCCTCTGTTCTTGAAGGCCTTTCTGATCAGAGGGTAGGCCACATACTCCGTCGTTCCGGGCGGAACCGTGGTCTCGATCAGTACGAGACAATGGGGTTCGATCTTTTCTCCTATGATTTTGAAACTCTCCTCAAGGGCACTGATGTCCGCTTGTCCACTCCTCAGGTTTCCCAGCTCCTGTTTCAGGAAATCGCATTGTACATCCACCACCAGGACATCGGCCAGGCTCAGGGCATCGTATGTGAAGCTGGCCGTCATGGTCTTTTTCTCATTCACGCAGCGCTCGATCATGGGGGCCACTTCAGGATCTTCTGCCTTGATAGGCGACACACCCTTATTGATTAAGGGAATCTTCCAGTAGCTTCTGGGGCTTGGCCTCTGCATCCCGATGACAAACTTGTTGGATTTCCCGGTCTCCTTATCCACGGTGTCCGCCACGACGCCTGCCATGACCGCCCCCACAAATCCGAGCCCCATGACCACCACAATTTCCCGGCCCTCTTTCTTCT
>SMTZ1_10015156_pt1 | contig 12096 bp, 11 predicted proteins | sample DeeMarSWOR136_30_FD_25667 | JGI IMG/M metagenome (IMG submission 25667) | reverse complement strand
CGCTTGGCGGATGAATTTTCGAAATCTTTGGATCCTTTCGGGGGCCGGCATGGAAAACTCGCCTCCCGCAGCCAGGGGATAACCGAAAATGAACATTCCGTGGATGAAAAAACCGGCCTGGTGGAACTTATGGGACAGGGCGATCATGTCTTCGGGCTTGAGCCGTTTATCCATGGCCTCCAGCTCTTCTCCGATGGGGGATTCCAACCCGATGGCCACGTGCCGGATCCCGGCTTCGCGCATGCTCGTGAGCAGTTCCTCGTCCCTGCCTTTGTCCAGTCTGATCTGGACGGTGATTCTAAACCTGGTTTTGATCCTTCTCTGATAATCGCGGAGGAGATGGCAGAGCCGCAGCGTTTCCCGGCGGTCCTGGCCGAAAAGATCATCCACGATAAAAAAGTCCCTGGCCCCCCGGGTTTCATGGAGAGAGGCGAACTGTTCCACCAGCCGCTCCACCCGGGCATAGCGGGGTTTCCCCTTGACCGTGCAGAACTCGCAGTCCATTCCGCATCCCCGAACCCGCCCGACAGGATAGATCCGGATCCGGGCATAACGGACCAACGAAAAATCGGGAACCGGGAAGCAGTCGAAATCGGACGGGGGCATTCTTTCCGGGGTCAGGACTATCCGGTCGCCATCCAGGTAGGCGATGCCCGCGATGTTCTCCCTGGAGAGCCGGCCGTCGAAAGCCTGCAGGAGCTCCTTGAGGGTCTCTTCTCCTTCTCCTCGGACCACGACGTCAACTCCGTTTTGCAGGGCCTCGGCGATGTTTTCCTCGACGAAATGCTGGCCCCCGGCGAGGGTCGGGACGGACCGCTCCCGGTAAAACCGGGCGAGTTGGTATAACCGGGGTATGGTGCTGGTCAGCCCCCCGTAAAGGCCGACCAGATCAGCGGGTCTGGATTGCTGGAGGGCTTCATGGTCCGGCAGGCCCGTGGGCGTCACCGGGCCGGATCGCTGGTAGTTATTCTCATCAATGACTTCGACATCCCACCCCTCCATCTCCCGGGCGGCGGTGGCCACGGTCACCGGTCCCAGGGCCGTGGTCGCCCGGGCGATCCGGGAATAGATGTTGAACGTGGGATAGGCGGGGATGATGATCCTCAGCCTTCGCCTTTTCCCTGCCCCGCGGGTCTGGGCCCTGATCCCTTGTTCCATACGATATCCCCCATCCTTGAAATGAATCCGAGTCTAGAACCCTCTTCCCCGGAATCCACGCCGCACTCGGGCTTCCTTAACCAGCAGCTCTTTTTCCATGAAGGGTCTTTTATTCAGCATGGAGACCGCTTTCTGGGCCTCCCGGCGAGTGGACATCTCCACGAAGGCGAACCCCCTGGACTGACCGCTCTGGTGATCCTTCGGGATCTTGACGGAGACCACGTCTCCGGCCTGCGAGAAATGGGTTTTCAGATCGGCTTCGGTGGTCTGAAAGGCAATATTTCCCACATAGATTTTGGTGTTCATTTTTTCTCCCCGTGGGCTGGAATCAGCAAGGCAAGGAAAATTCTGGGACGGAGTCGACCCCGGGGGGAATGATCTCCTTCCCGGGGTCCCGAAGTCGGTCTACCGACTCCTCAGCATTTCACCACGTCAACGGCCTGAAGGCCCTTCTTTCCCTGGGCGATTTCGAACTCGACCTCGTCCCCGTCGTGAAGGACCTTGAAGCCTTCCTGTTTAATGGATGAGAAGTGCACGAATAGATCTTCGCCAACTTCCTGGGAGATAAACCCAAACCCCTTCTGCTCATTGAACCATTTCACTCGTCCTTTCGGCATTGCTTTTCACCTCCTTTCCTTTGGCATTGGTAAGGCACAAGAGCCAGGGGTGGAGCAAAAATAAAAAAACCGCATAAGCTTGGAGAGCCTAGCGGTTTGTTTTTGTTCCAAACCAAAACTCTTTGCAACTTATTGATTTATCATAGACTCTTTATCCCTGGCTGTCAAGGTAAATCTCTTCCCCGCGGGGGAATTCAGCCCATGGCTCGCCAGCTATCCCTCCGCAAACGCTCGCAATAGTCTGGAGCGGGAAGGGTGGCGCAGCTTGCGGAGTGCCTTGGTCTCGATCTGACGGATCCGTTCCCGGGTGACGGAAAAATTCTCTCCCACCTCTTCCAGGGTGTGCTCCCCTTCTTCGTCAATCCCGAAGCGCATGCGCAGAACTTTTTCCTCCCGGGGGGTCAGGCTGGACAGAACCTCACGGGCCCGCCTGGACAAATCCATGTTGGTCATGGCTTCCATGGCGTGAAGGGTCGTTTTGTCCTCGATGAAGTCCGCGAGAAAATCATCCTGTTCTTCTCCGATGGGGGTATCCAGGGAAATGGGCTCCCGGACCACCTTCAGGATTTCACGAACTTTGTCCGGCGCAAGGTCCATGCGCCGGGCGATCTCTTCCGGGGTGGGTTCCCGCCCGACCTTCTGCAGGAGATGGTGGGAGACCTTCAGCAGCTTGTTAATCGTCTCATTCATGTGCACCGGCAGGCGGATCGTCCGGGATTGATCGGCGATGGCCCGGGTAATGGCCTGCCGGATCCACCAGGTGGCGTAGGTGCTGAATTTATGGCCGCGCCGGTAGTCGAACTTCTCCACCGCCTTGATGAGCCCGATATTTCCTTCCTGGACGAGGTCCAGCAGGTGGAGCCCGCGGTGGATGTATTTCTTGGCGATCGAAACGACCAGGCGCAAATTCGCCTTGATCATCTCGTTGCACCCCATTTCCGTCTTGATCTCTGCACGGTAGAGGGTCCGGAGCAGGCTTTTGAGCTCCGCAATGGGCAGGCGGGCTTCTCTTTCAATCCTGGCGATTTTACTCTGAACTGTCTTGAACGCCTGGTGACATTCCTCAAAGGTCTCCCCCCTGATCCCCCGTTCGGCGAGCGTCTTCCGGAATTCCCGCGGATTTTTTTTCCTCAGTCGAAGCAGGTTTGGCAGAAGATCGACGGAAAACCGGGCTCGTTCCTGGATATCCTGGATTTCATCCTCCGCCTTTTCAGCCCGTTCTCCCAGGTCCTTCAATTTTTTGATCATCGTGTCCAAAACCCCGGTCTTCCGGTTGAGCTCCCCCAGCAACAGGGCGATTGCTTCTTTTCTTTCCTGGAGCTGCCCTTCCAACTTCCGGCGTTTGCCGTCGTTCCCCTTCCTCTTGGCGAGGCGTGCCCTGACTTTTAAAAGTTCCCGGGAAAATTTCTTAACCTTCAGGAGCAGGACCAAAAGGGCCTTGACATCCAGTTCTTCTTCGAACGGGGATTCATCGCCGGGTTCCCGGACCGACTTTTCCTGGGACTTTTCCGTCGATTTCAACCGCGCTTCCAGACGCTCAATTTCTTCAAGGAATAGGGGGGTGGATAAAACCGAATCGATCAATTCCCTCTCCCCCTCCTCGATTTTTTTGGCGATATCCACTTCTTTTTCCCGGGACAGAAGGGGAACAGCCCCGATCTCTCGAAGGTACAAGGCCACTGGATCCTGAGGCGTTTCTTCCTCAAACTCCCCCTCGGGTTCCTCCTCCTCCAGAAAAACCGTCTCCTCCCCCTCAGCTTCAGCGGGTTCTTTCGCTTTAGGAGACGCATCGACCAGTTCGATGTTCATTGCTTCAATTTTCGTTATGATTTCCTCAATCTGATCCGCAGATACAATCTGTGGGGGAAGGAACTCATTAAGCTCCGTATAGGTTAAAAAACCCTTTTGTTTGCCGATTTTTATCAGCTGGTTTATCTTTTCCATTTTTTGACCTCGACTCGCCCGATTTACAGCCTGCTATTTTCCATAATGCCCCGATCAAATAAGGATTTATTAATAATATAAGACCGTTATTTAAATTTTCCAGCCAATTTATTCGACATGTTTCTAAATATTGGTCATTTCCTTGTTCCAGGAAACCCGAGAAATCCCTAAGCCATTGAAATAACTATATTTCCTGCTTTTCAAGAATGGCCCAAAAGGATGGAAAAATCCCATTAACAACTCCCTAATTTACCATTAGATGCGTTTTTTTTAAAAGGGGATGGAGATTTCCGAAAAAGTATACCTGGAAAATGTTGATCCCTCAAGAGGACTGATAGAAAGCCAGGAAAGATGGCCCTGCTAAATTATTTTTTGGGCAAAGGCTTATTTATTTTTTCTGGGAAAAGTTAGCTCCTTCTTCTTGACGGAAGGCTGCAGGTTCAATAGAATTTTTTATGTGGTGATTCGCGTGGGGAGCGGGAATAAGGATAGCAATGATAAGGGGGAAATATGGCCATCAGAATCGGAGCTGGAAAATTTACCTATGAAGCCTATCCCGATTGGGCCAGGCTGCCCAGGGGGTGGAGGTTCCTCGAGGTCGTGGACGTGGCCGCGGACTCGCAGGACCGGGTCTATGTTTTCAGCCGGGGCGAACATCCTCTCATGATCTTTGACCGGGAGGGGAGTTTTTTGACTTCCTGGGGAGAGGGTCAGTTCAAAAGACCCCACGGGATCACCCTGGGTCCGAAGGACACCCTCTTCCTGGCTGATGACGGGGGCCACGCCCAGCCTTTTAACCAGCCCACCAAGGTGGCCCGTGATCCGAAAACCGGGGAGCTTTTCATTTCCGACGGATACGGCAACGCCCGGGTCCACAAGTACACCGCGGACGGAAAATACCTATCCTCCTGGGGGGGACCCGGAATGGGGCCGGGGGAGTTTAACCTCCCTCACAGCGTGGTCCTGGACAAGGAGGGAAGATTATTCGTAGCGGACCGGGAGAACCTCCGAATCCAGATCTTCAACCGGGAGGGCAAATTCCTGGCCATGTGGAACAACATCCACCGTCCGTGCGGTTTGCATATTGCGGGAGATGGAGATCAACGGGTCTACGTGGGGGAACTGGCCCCCGCTTATCCCTTCAACCAGAATTATCCCAACATCGGAGCCCGGATCAGCATCTACGATCTCCAAGGCAACCTTCTGGCCCGTCTGGGAGATATCCAGGCCGGCGAGGGACCGCATCAGTTTCTGGCCCCTCACGGGCTGACGGTTGATTCGCGGGGGGATATTTACGTAGGAGAGGTATCCTGGAGTTTCAAGGGAAAAAACCTCACCCCGCCCCGGGAACTGCCCACCTTCCGCAAACTGGTCAAGGTCTGAAAAGGGATGACCTTGCTCATGTCGTCCAAGGCTGGCTGGAGCAAGAAAAACGAGCCCGGGAGAGGGGCGCACGACCGCGCGCCCGGGGGAAGGCCGAAACACGAAAGGGCTCAGCATCATGGACCCAGAGGTTCGTACAGAAACAGCGGCCGACAGACAACGGAGCGTGGCGTTATGCAGCCAATAACCAGAAAAGAGCAACCAGGAACCAGCAACCAGTTTCAGCGGCCGGACGAAGGGACTCTCTCGAGCAACCTTCTGCGCCCCGCTTCTGAGAGACCCAGCTGGTCCAGCTCTCCCTTTAAGGCCGCTCGGGTCCCATATCCGCTGATATATCCATTCACCCGGGCGGCGGCCGTGGAGTTCACAAAGTCCCTTTCGGAGGGGAAGATCTTTCGGAACTCGTGGCCCAGAACAAAATCCTGGCGGAGGTAATATTTTTGATGGTAGTCCTCGGCCAGGTAGAATTCGTTGGCCGGCAGAATCTCCGTACGGATTTTTCCGTTTATCCGGGCTGCCTCCCTGTCCCTGCTTTCAAAGGCCAATCTTTTCTGCTCTTCATTGTGGAAAAATAATGCCGCCCGGTACTGGCGCGACCAGGACCGACTGGTCGGATCATGAGCCTTCCAAAAAACTTCCAGGAGGTCTTGGTATGAGATTTGGGTTGGATCGAAGTCGATTTGAATCGATTCGCTGTGGTCGCCAAGATCATGGTAAGTCGGATTCTTCTTTGTCCCTCCGGAATATCCGACCCGGGTTCGAACCACACCCTTGATGGCCCCAAACTGGGCATCAGGCCCCCAGAATCACCCCAGGGCAAAGGTGGCCGTTTCGATCCTGCCCGGCACTGTGATATCGATGGGGGGGATTGATTTTCGGGGAACCGACGGTGTCTGCGCTCCCGCGCTGATCTGCATTTTTTCCTCCTTGGGCTGAGTTTCCCCGCTCGGGTGATCGCAGGTGCTGAGGAAGGGGATGAATCCCAAAAATAGAACCCCTAATCCTTTCACCAGGACTCTTCTATTGCTGTCCATAAGCGACCTCTAATCTATCTCTTTTAATTTAAAATAATGTGAAAATGCGGTGTGCGGTATAAGGAAGATCATATAAAACAGGGGTCAGGGTGCTGGGTGCAGGCGGGATGAGAAAGGGTGCAGGGTGTAGGGCGTCGGGTGTAGGGAGAAGGATCAAAGATCCAAGGCTTGAGGAAGACTAAAAGGACAAGGGTAACGAAAAGAACAAAATGGATTAGCCAAAAGAAGCGAGGACAGCTAAAAGAATATCGATCTTGCAAGTATTTTCAAAGATCATCGTAATTAGAGCTTTCACCTACAACAGTTCACCCGCGGGTTGCTTAGGAGGTTGAGAATTACTGAAAGTAATGATGGACTCCGATTCAATATATGAAAAGCATCTCATAACCACATTCCGCTTACCGCAAATCATAGAGGAGAACTCAACACCCTATCGCTAATCTCATCCCGGGATTACTATTTGAGCCTCCTTCCTCCTTAATGCCGGCTTAATCGGGAGAAAGGGTTCCGCTGTCGATGATTTTTCTTTCTTGCTCCGAAAAAAACGTATTTCGGCGTTCTCGGGCAAGGGGGATTTCCAGCGGTGGAGGCTATTCGAGAACTGCCACCCCAAACCCGCCCAGGAACTCCGTAGTCGAAATCGGCCAGGGTCCGGCGCTCCAAAGGTTTGCGGAGCAACTGCTCAATGGACCGCATCATTCCCTCGTCCTCAGGCGCGACGAGGGTAAAAGCGTCCCCCTGCCGAGACGCCCGGCCGGTTCGGCCGATGCGGTGAAGGTACGTTTCCGCAGTGTCGGGAACATCGAAGTTGATTACATGGGAAACTCGGCAGATGTCGATCCCCCGGGCCGCGATATCGGTGGCGGCGAGAATGCGGTAGGAACCGTCGCGAAACCCTTTCATCGCCTCCCGGCGGCGATTTTGGGGAAGATCCCCCTGCAGCGATGTCGCCTGAAATCCGGCTTTCGACAACTGCTCTCCAAGCCTCTTGGCTCGGTTCTTTGTCCGGGTGAAGACCAGGACGGAGCCGGTCGGCGTTTGCCGCAGAATTTTCAGAAGAAGAGGCGTCTTCAGGTGCTGTTGCACCGGGTAGGCGGCATGGAAGACCGTGGCGGCGGGGGCTATTTCCCCCACCTGAATCGTCACCGGATCCACGAGAATTTCCCTGGCCAGGCCCCGGATCTCGGCGGGCATGGTGGCGCCGAAGAGCAGGGTTTGCCGTTTCCGGGGAAGATGTCGGAGGATCCGCCGGATATCGGGTAAGAATCCCATGTCGAACATTTGATCGGCTTCGTCCAGCACCAGGACCTCCAGGTTCGAAAGGCGAATGGTTCCCTGGGTGATATGGTCCAGGAGCCGCCCCGGGCAGGCGACCACCAACTGGACTCCTTTCTTCAGCAATTGGATTTGCGGGCGGATGTTGACCCCCCCATAAAGGGTCATGCTGGTAACCCGCGTCTTTTTCCCCAGCGTTCGGATCGCTTCGTGGATCTGTTCCGCCAGTTCCCGGGTGGGCGCGAGGACGAGGGCTCTCACCTTTTGGCGTTCTCCCTGGCGGAGTCGCTGCAAAATGGGAAGGCCAAAGGCTGCTGTTTTTCCCGTTCCGGTTTGGGCCAGCCCCATGACATCTTTCCCTTCCAAGACCGGGGGTATCCCCTGCTCCTGAATGGGGGTGGGATCGTCGTAGCTTAAGGCACGAATGCCTGCCATAATTTCAGGGTGAAAACAAAACTTCTCGAAACTCAATGAAACTCCTTTTGGGTGCTCCCGTTTAGAATGATGGTTGGAGAATCCGGGGGGCGAATGCAGTAAGGGCCTGCCCATCCTGAGACTTCGATGAAAGGTCTTTCAGTGGGGGGAGAGTCCTTTTTCCCGGCGTATCTGTTTTATCCTTTGAAGCGCATGGGTTTTGTTTTCTGCATAAATTATCATAACGAGATGATCGTCCTTGGAATCAACGCTTCTTTGGTTATCTCGCTCGCAAATTTCTGCCCCATGATAATCGGCAAAGGACCCGCAGAGACGGTTTATTCTCGAACCGGGATGAATGGCGTAGACATAATAAGGCATTCTTGCCCCTCATTTCTTCTTGTAACAATCGAGGCAAAGGAGCCCGTTTCCAGAGGGAGGAACCTCCATTAACAATTCCTTTCCGCATTGGGCACAAGTGACCCGGAAAGATTTTGGATGACTCTTCTTTTTGGAATTCCGCCGATAAAAATTTCTTCGTACTCTGGCCATTTCTGCCCCTTTTTTGTTATTTTCCCAGATCGCTAACTCCCGGTTGCTACCCGAGAATGCGCTGAGAAGACCCTGAATCTTACTCTATCCCAGGGTCTTCCAATCCGACTTCAGGGCCTTAGCACTTTACCACGTTGATAGCTTGCAACCCTTTCTTCCCCTGAGCGATTTCGAACTCGACTTGATCCCCTTCGAGAAGAACCTTGAAACCATCTTGTTTAATGGACGAAAAGTGCACGAATAGATCCTCTCCATTATCCTGGGAGATAAATCCAAACCCTTTTTGCTCATTGAACCATTTGACTCGGCCTTTGGACATTGTTTTCACCTCCTTTCTTCTTTTTTAGGTAAGCGTCAATAAATCGGAGCTCGAAAAAAAAAGCCGTCACAGCATTAAGAGCTATGCGGCTTTTTTATTCCTGACCAGAACTCTTAGCAACCTATGTTAATATAATAGACTCTTTCTTTAGAATGTCAAGGAAATAATTTGCTGAAAAAAATTCGCTGCCCAATCCCTTACAGCGTATACCATACAGCCAGGTAGTGGAGGATGCTTCCCCCGATCACAAAGATATGCCCAACCACTTGCTTTCCTCGTGGGATTCTCGTATAACGCGGAGAGAGTTGAAAACCGGGGGCTCAACGGGAATTTCCGATTGGAGATAGCGCGCCACTGCACGCACCTGGCCAAAACTCAAGAAATGAAATGTATATCCAAACCTCAATTATTGGTAAAAGTCTACACCATCTGACAGAATTTGTTTCTCGAAGAGTACAGGAAGAAGTACCCATTTTTCCTATGACTCCCTGCCGCCTATAAAGGGCGGTCCAAAACTTTGACGGTATGAGGCGGTTGAAAACTTTGACACCCTCAAATACCCTCCTTTGAATAGTGGTTGAGATTGGCTATGGCGAAGGAGGAGAGAGGAGTGTACACAGACATGGAATGGTGGACCAAGGTACGACTGGAGGTGACGAGAGAAGGGAAGAAGAAACGAGAGGTCCTACGGGATGAAGGGATTGGCTGGGAGACCTTAAAGAAGATATTGTCCCATCCGGAGCCTCCCGGGTATCGTCTGAAGGAGCCCCGCCCCAAGCCGAAGATTGGCGCCTACCTGGAGCGAATCGCTCAAATCATCGAAGAAGACAAAGCCCTGCCGAAGAAGCAACGCCACACGGCCAAGCGGATCTACGATCGCATTCGGGAGATGGGGTACGGGGGAAAGTACACCCAGGTGAAGGAAGCGGTAAGGGAGCTTTTGCGGGTGAAGCAAGAGGTCTTCATGCCGTTGGTTCATCGGGTGGGAGAGGCGCAGGTAGATTTTGGGTATGCGCTGGCGAAGGTTTCGGGGGTTTTGCGGAAGGTAGGATTCTTCGTGATGGTGCTGCCCTACTCGGATGCCTTTTTTGTGATGGCCTTTGAGCGGGAGTGTACGGAGAGTTACTGGGAGGGGCATGTACGGGCCTTGGAGAGTTTTGGGGGAGTTCCGGTCCGGATTAGCTACGACAACAGCAAGGTTTTGGTTTCGAAGGTCATCGGTCCTCATGAGCGAAAGTTGACGGATGGTTTTTTGAAGCTGCAAAGTCACTATCTGTTTCGGGAGCACTTTTGTCGGGTGGGTCGGGCGAACGAGAAAGGGGTAGCGGAAGGGGTAGTCAAGTATACCCGCCTAAACTTTTTCGTTCCAGTGCCCCAGGTTCGGGATCTGGAGGAGCTCAATCGCTGGCTGGCGCAGAGGTGTCGGGAGGACTTGAAGAGATGTCTTCGGGGGAAGGCCGGGACCAAAGAGGACAGGCTCAAGGAGGATCAGGCGGCGTTCTTGGCCCTGCCCGCCGGGACCTTTGATGCCTGTCGAAAGCAACCCAGCCGGGCGAACTCCCTGTCCCTGGTTCGTTTCGATGATAATGACTACTCCGTGCCGGTCTCTTATGCCCACCACGAGATTCTCATCAAAGGGTACGTAGACCGAGTCGTTTTATGCCATCAGGACAGGGTGGTGGCCGAGCACCGCCGGTCCTGGGGGAAAGAAGGGACTTTTTTCGATCCCCGTCATTATCTGCCCCTGTTGGAACGAAAGCCGGGATCGCTGGATTACGCCCGCCCCCTCGCGGGTCTAGACTTGCCCGAGTGCTTTGATGCCCTTCGGCGCCGTCTCCAGGGACAGGAGGAAAAGGAAGGAGAAGGGATCCGGGAGTTTATCCGGGTCTTGCGGCTCCTGGAGGATTATCCCTTGGCCAAGCTCCGGGTGGCCATTGAGAAGGCTCTTCGGATCCATGCCCACAGTCGGGATGCGGTCTTGCAGTTTTTAGTCCCTCGCTTCTCGTGGCAAAACACGACCTTCCTGTTGGATGATCGCAAACACCTCCGCCTGGTCAAGACCGCCAAACCGGATCTGTCGGCCTATGGGACCCTGCTGTCCAAAGGAGGAGGCCGATGACGGAAAAGGACAAATCAACCGTGTTGCTGGAGTACTCCCTGAAGAAGCTGAAGCTTCCCACCATGCTCCGAGAATACACCGCTCTGGCGACCATCTGCCAGCAAGACCGATCCGATTATCCCACCTATCTGCTGCGCCTGGCGGAGAGGGAGTTGCTGGACCGGGAGAAACGGGCCGCTGAAAGACGCATCAGAGAGGCCAACTTCCCGGTGATCAAAACCATCGATACCTACGACTTCAGCGCCCAACCCTCGATCAATGAAGCGTTGGTCCGGGAGCTTTTGCGAGGAGAGTATCTGGACAAAAGAGAAAACGTGCTATTCATCGGAAACCCGGGAACGGGCAAAACCCATCTGGTCTGTGCCTTGGCGTTTTCCGCTTGTGCCCAGGGCAGAAACGTTCGCTTCCACACTGCCACGGACCTGGTCACCCAGCTGGTGGAGTGCCGGGAAGAAAAAAGGCTTCAACGCCTGCACAAACAGCTCCTGAGACTCAACCTTCTGGTGATTGATGAACTGGGATATGTACCCTTCTCCAAGGCAGGAGCCGAACTGCTCTTCGAGGTCATCAGCCGGGCCTATGAGCATCATAGTCTCATGCTGACAACCAATCTGGCCTTCGAGGAATGGACGGAAATCTTTGGCTCCGAGCGGCTCACCGGGGCGCTGCTGGACCGGCTCACTCACCGGTGCCACATCCTGGAAGCGAATGGGGAAAGCTACCGGCTGCGGCAGGCCAGGAAAAGATCTCCCTGGAAACCCTCATCACGCCAGGACTCAAACCCAAAAGAAAAGGACAAATAACTTGACAGCAAACCTCAAACCCCTATATTTATAACCCAGGTGTCTCTGTTTTCGACCGCCCTCGCCTCCCTTTTACTCCGCCCTTTAGACCAGGTCTTCCAATGACTGCCTTATGTGCCATGCGGAGGGGATGGAGCTAGAAAAAGGGCACATCGCTACCAAAGTCCCACCTTCTCATTATGTCAATGAATATACCGGGGAACGGACAAAAGAACAGGTAATCGGATGGAGATTCAACTGTCTACAATGCCACGTGCCCCAATCGCAAAAAGACCCTTCTGCTCTTCTAAGGAAGTAATCATCGACTTCTTTCTTGACCACCCAATCTTTGCCAAATGCTGTGGTCCTAAAGCGAGTAAGACCCATTGAATCTCCATCTTAAAAACGGACATTTCTAAATTGGCTTGACACTCCTGGATCAACAATTGACAAGTCCTGTGGTTGAAGATAGATTACAGTTGGGGATTTTGGGGACGTT
>SMTZ1_10006150_pt1 | contig 12096 bp, 10 predicted proteins | sample DeeMarSWOR136_30_FD_25667 | JGI IMG/M metagenome (IMG submission 25667) | reverse complement strand
CCTCATCACCGTTCATACTACCACAGACAACTTCTGGTTTCTCCTGAGCATGATAGATAAGACTATCCCCAACACTGCCATCGGTGCGTATCATCCTAAACTTCAGCGAGTCTGACCATACCACAAAAGAGACGAAATGATGACAACCCTCTGTATATTGAGTCCAGCTGCTCTCTGCTGGAGTATGAAGGGGTGCCCCACCTCCAGCAGCTATCATATATGTAACTCCGTTTATGGGACCATTTCTTTGGTAGAAATGGCTGTGCCCGCTGAAGACCATATCGACTTTGTACTCCTCAAAAAGAGGACTGAGCATATTTCTCAGGATTATGTCACTCTCATGTCCTCCGGCACAATAAGGATGTTGGTGCATGAAAACAAAAACATAGGTCTTATCATAAGTGCCCTGAAGGTCTGTTTCAAGCCATTGATATTGAGGGCTGGAGGGGCCGTAAGATATTTCAGTATCCAGGCTGATGAAATGACAATTCCCATAATCAAAAGAATAGTACGACTCTGTGCTGTCTGGATTGTTGTTCGGAAGATAGAAGTAATTATAGTACAAAGCGCTTTCAAATTCATGATTTCCTATGGCATAATAAAGGGGGATTTCCTGCGCGCACACGGTACTGGAACATATAGTAGCGAAGTAAACTGCCCAATCACTCTGGCTGTATCCACTGTAGACCAGATCACCGGTATGCAGACCAAAATAGGGATGGAACTCAACAAGCCTGTTTATCACTGCCAGATGAGTATCTGCCTGGGTTCTGGTATCACCATGAACGGAAAATTTAAAAGGTGTATCCAAAGGAACAGCTGTCCTGAAAGTATAATCCGGAGTCTGTTTCTCTTCAAACAGAACCTTATAATGATAAACTGTGTCAGGAAGTAGGCCGGTGAGTGTTAGACAATGCTCCGTTTTTAAGCTTACATCCTTTTCTTCGCCGCCATACCCTGCGGTAAGTCCATATTGAACAACTGAACTATCCAGAGTCGCAGTTCGCCAGCTTATGATTATCGAATTCTGGGTCACACAGGAAAGGTAAGGACCTTTTTGTGGGATTCCTTCCTGTAGACCGTAGCTAGTATTAACATATTGAGTAAAAGCAGAAATACCCACCATAAAAAGAATTAACAAACTGAAAAATCTGTGGATCATTTTGACCTAATTCTTTAGGGTGCAGGCTGACAAAGATCTATGCTAAGAATATCGAATAAGCTAAAAATAATATAATCCAAGAGCTTGAAATGTCAAGGGGAAGTTGAGGATTATGAATGTATTATGATGGCAGGGGCACGTTGGTTTCTCTTATTTTTTTGAATATCCTTTAACAAGATGACTGAGTTTATACAGGTTGATCTTGTTATACATATTGGCTTTACTGATGCCCAATCTTTGACAAGCTGGCTCAACGTATCCACTAGCAGCCTTAAGTGCCGAGACTATGGCGATTTTCTGGATCTCATCAATATTTGATTCCCCAAATATGGGGCACTCCTCAATCGGCGTTTCCTTTGAACAGGGGATTCCTTTACCTGACGTAACCTTGCCTACCGATACTTCCTCCTCCACCAGATCACTTAAAGTCACCAATCGATCCGCTTTCTCAATCGCCCTTTGTATCGTGTTTTCCAGCTCCCTGACGTTGCCCACCCAATCCCTTTTCTCTAAGTATCCTTTTGCCTCCTGGGTAATTCCCACAATCTCTTTTTTCAACTCATGGGATTTTTCTTTGATAATATAATCGATCAACAAAGGAAGATCATCCTTTCTATCTCTTAAAGAGGGTACCTCGATTTTTCGACCTGTCAACCTGTAATAAAGATCCTCTCTGAAGAGTCCCTTCTCTTTCAGATCTTCCATATTTCTATTAGTTGCAGATATTATCCTCACATCTACATCAATTGGCTCAGAGGAACCAATAGGCTCGATTTTCTTCTCTTCTGCAGTTTTTAGAAGTTTAACCTGCATATCCAGAGGAAGTTCTCCTATTTCATTCAAGAAGATCGTTCCCAGATTAGCCAGCAAGAATTTTCCATCCCTTTGATCCACCTCGGTAACAGCTCTTTTCTTGACCCCGAAAAGTTCTGCTTCTAAAAGATTTTTAGGAATAGCCGGACAATTGACCGGGATGAAAGGATTCTCTTTTCTTTTAGAATGGAAGTGAATCGTTCTGGCGACCAGATCCTTACCCACGCCTGTATCCCCTGTTAGGAGAATGTTTGAATCAGTATCCAGGACGCTCTCGATCTCTTGAAAGAGTTTAATCATAGGTTCAGATTTTCCGATTATACCCCACATATTATATTTCTCGATCAAGTCATTTTTTGATTTTTTGACCCAGTCTAAAGCTCTCAGCATTTTAAGTTTGAGAAATAAAAAATCCTTTTGCATAGCATCCCACTCCACGTAATCGTATGCCCTCATTCTTAAAGCCAGAGCAGCCGAATTATAATCAGCGCAGGCAGTGACCATAATCACCGGTAAAGAGGAGTTGATCTCCTTAATCTTTTTCAGAATCCTTAAACCCTCGTTTTCCGCATCCTCCATTGGGCCCAGAAGTTCGGATGCTTCACATTTGGAGAAATTTTTGTCCAGGAGTATTAAGTCCCACTCATCTTTCAGGATTTTCTTTAGATTGGCTCCATTTCTTATGTGAGAATACTCAAATCCGTCCGAGATAAACTGCTTACAGTATCCGGTGATGTCATCACCATCGTCGATTATTAAGACCTTAATAGTCATTGTAAAATAAACTCACAGCAGATTAAACGGATTGCACAGCAGAACTCACAGCAGATTAGAAGGATTAAGCAGATATCTTGGTTTAATCTGCTTCATCTGCTGTGAATATCCCTTCCGTTTCATCTTGCTCACAAGATGGATTTACTAATCTGTTCTTTTCCTTAAGATACTCATCCTCCCTTACCTGTCAAGCCTCAAAAATGAAATTTCCCACATCTGATTTTGGTTTTGTTTTTTGTAGCGGAAGACTTCAGTCATGCATTTTAAGCTTTTCCGCCTCGAGCGGATCCCGCCAAAGGCGGGGAGTTTTCCATTCTTTATTTTCCCCCTACTTTTCCTTTGATGGAAGAGGTAAAGTTAAATTGTCCCTCACAGCAGATAGCTAAGATTAAGCTGATAGTCACTTTAGATGTATGTTCAATCTGCTCCATCTGCTGTGAATCTCCCGTGAATTCCCCATCTTAAACCTGAATCTTTACTATACACAAAAACAATCCAACAACCAACCACTAACTACTAATAACCAAACAAAGGCCGCTGCCCCGCAAAGCGGCCCTCGTCATTTTAACTGAGTTCTGCATTCCCTACCTATTTCAGGAGCAGCATTTTCTTACTCATCACTTCGGTTCCAAAACTCAGCTTATAGAAATAGACCCCCGAAGCCACCGGACTCCCTTTTTCATCTTTTCCATCCCACTTCACGCTTTTATAACCAGCACTTTGATATTCATCCACCAGAACTTTCACTTTTTGCCCTTTTACATTGTAGACCGCCAGCTTCACATCACTCTCATAGGCCAGTGTATACCTGATCTCAGTCTCCGGATTAAAAGGATTAGGGTAGTTCTGCATAAGAACAACTTGGTCAATGATATTTGTTTCAGTGGTCTGATGCTTTCTCGGGCTAAAGGTTTCAAGATGAAGATAATCGATCTGGTTATCAGAGGTGTCTACAACCGGGATGCTATTTATACTATAAATAGCGACAGCCGGATCGTTATCTACTATATCCGGACAGTATACCTTAATCGCAATATCTGTAGCAGAGCCATCCAGGTTAGTACTGCTTACCTTACCTTCATATTTCTCACCTTCATCGAATGAGCCACTTGTATCTATATCAACATAAACCTCAGCAGAATCTCCAACGGAAACATCCATCGAATCGCACGGATAAACATGAATCTTAAAGGCGTGTTCTGGATCTCTCATCACATTCAAGCGATCAGGAGTTAGGAATGCTTTGCAGATTAGCTCACTCATACGGATGTCCAGCACCCATATATCGCGATTTCCACTACGTTCCGAGAAAAATGCGATTTCGTCACCATTGGGCGACCAGGCGGGAGCGCCATCGCGGGCTGGGTGAGTGGTAAGCTTGGTAATGCGATTCCCATCCACAGTAGTGACCCAAATGTCTCCATCCCTTGGGAAAGCTATCATTGAACCATCTGGAGACCAACTAAGATCACCATCTCCATTAGCTACTATCATTTTCTGGTCGCTTCCATCCATATTCATTACCCACAAATCCCCGTCCCTCACAAACGCAATCTTATTGCCTGTTGGTGCCCAAGCAGCAGCCCAAGTGTTGCTCGTTGCAAGAAGAGTTTGATGGGATCCGTCAGAGTTCATAACGTAGGTATCCCAACTTCCACTGTTTCTGTTAGTGAGAAAAACGATTTTACTCGCATCTGGTGACCACGCCTGTGAGGAGGTTACATAATTTATATTCCCCACATAAGTAAGGCGTATTTCAGCGCCAGTTCCAAGATTTTTCACCCAGACATCACCTGGCCATACACTTCTATTTGAGATGAACGCAACTCTCGTGCCATCTGGAGACCAAGATGGCCTCTCGTCCCAGGCGGGATGCGTAACCAAAGCATACTTACCAGTTCCATCTGCATTCATTACCCAAATATCTCCCATTCCTGGCCGATTGATGGGATCCTGGGTATAAACTATCTGTTCACCGCTTGGAGACCAGCTGGGATTATTTTGGTATACACTCTCAGTAGTCAATTGTCTCAAGCCTATAACTCTGACGCCGGCCACGGCGATCTGCCATTGCAGTAATAAAAGGTGTATGACTACACCAACCATTAGAAAACTTAACTTTTTCGACATGGTGTCCTCCTTTTTCCAAAATTCCCAATCAACACTAAAATGTAAACATTTCTTCGTTAGTTCAATGCATAGTCTTCACCTCCCACACTTAGAATAGGTACCGCATAAGCCTATGCATGTGATGTAACTCTTTCAACATTGGAACCTCTTGGGGAATCCAGAAGCAATCAATTTGCCAAATTATCAGTGGAAAGATAAAAATCAAAACCCAAATCTGGTTTTGTCTGTAAGGCTGTGAATGAAGGATAGTTGTAGAACTCTAAGATTGCAGTCGAAGAGATATTCGGACCGCTAAAGGGTAGCAGACTAGGATGAAAATACAGGAACTTGTCTCAATTTTGGAAAAATTTCTATAGTTTAGAATCAATCAGAGATTAATGCATCGAACTTTCATCGCACTTTTAAGCCGTTCTTCCAAACTTCTAAATTTTCCCATTTTTGCTCATCTGAGGGGGTAATCTTAAGGCCAAATTCTTCCTCAAATCTTACGAGATCTGTCGGGGGCTCACAAAATTCCAACTCAAGGTCTGTATTTATAAAATAGTTCCGCTTATCATATAGGCTTACATTATAGCCTTCTTTTGCTATTGCTAACTTATCGACTGCAAACAAATTTGCTTCCCAATTTATATCAATATCCTTTATGTGTGGAAAGAGCATATATATTTTCTCTTTTGCTTTTTTTATCTCCTTTAAGCTTACATGAGGAGGAGCTTGTATCCTACCCCTCAAATCTTCTGCTCTTAAAACGAAAAACATCGCTCGCCAATCACACCTGTTATTTATGCCTCCGCCAACAATCACTTTTTCTCTACTCTTGTCAGGATGAATCGCAACCTGCGGGACTACTGCACCAGGATGCCAATACTCACCTATTTTTTCACCAAAATGATCTAACATAGTCAATTGGCTCGGAAAATGAGTGGAGTTGGCGCTCCGGATCAGTATCTCTTTTCCCTTATTAACGACTAAATCCTCGACCAAGATTCGATCAACCATGAAAGGTGTTGTATTTGGGCTGGTGATTTCTAATGCCTTGACATTGTAGATACTATCTTCTCCTACACAATAACTCCATTTTTCTCTATTCTTATAACTAAGGCAATATACAACACCACTGGAATCTTCAAGCATGTCTGTCGCTACTAGTAACTCTCTATTCCCATCCAAGTCAAGATCCCCAATGAGATATGGTCTGCGTTGAGCGGCAAGCGATGGCTCTATAGGGACCAAGTTCCGTTGAAAAACTCTTGTCCATAGTTTCTTTCCTTTCTGATTATAGACAATGAGCAAATTATTATTTACCACCTCAGCATATCCAGGATTCCAATCAACCCAGAACCTGGAATACTTGTCCACTGAAAACAAAATCACCAGACCAATAATGATTAAAAGTAAAGCGGTTGAGACTACCCTTGCGGGCGTGGGGAAAAGTCTCTTAAGAATTGTCCTTTTACCTTCTATCTCAATTCTATGTGCCCGGACTTTATCTTTATCTATTTTTATTTCTATTTTCGTCCCTTTTCCAGGTTCTGATTCAACTCCCCAACTTCCATAAGTGTTAACTAAATCAACTGATTCCTCTGTTACTCCCAGTCCTAAGCCCGTATCTTTTTTGGTAAATCCCCTTTTGAAGAATTCGTTTTTTGTTTTCTCATCCATGCCTTTTCCAGAATCCTGAATTGTAATTGAGACACTATCCTTTTCCATCTGATCAACTGAAACCCTGACCCATCTTCTCTCTTTACTCTCAACTCTCGACTCTATACTCTCAACTGCATTTCTGATTAGATTAGCTAAAAGTTTATGCCAGTCTTTGAAACCATAATATGGCAATCTGATTCCCTTTACGCTTTCAGGATAAGACTCCTGGATTTCGATTCTTTTTTTTTGCAAGATATCTGATTTTTCTATTCTTACAGTCTTAATTGCCTCTTTGACGGCTTCCTTTATCTCAAATGAAAATCTCTCTGTAGCTTTATTTAATGTCGTTTCAATCTCATCCTGAATCTTTCTTAGCTTAACTCTGATTTTCTCAATATTAGGTGGATGTCCAAAATCTTTTTTCTCTATTCCAATCAATCTGTTTCTAAGCTTCCCGTAGATGAATGTGTCCTCGCTCACCAAAAGAAAGTTTTCCTTCTGTGCTTCCAGCAAAGACTTTAGCTGTGACAACAGCTTTTTGAAATAATCAATGTGAGATTGAAGCTTTTCTCCCTTTTCCAAACTATCCAATATTTGACCTAATCCAGCGAATTTCTTTTTCCCTTCGTGTATAAAATCCTCCCTTAAGGAACTAATGTCCTGTAAATTTGGCTTTTTCCCCCCTAACCGGACTTTGAGAAAAATAAGAAATGAGAGTAAGTAATACCGAACAAACCAAATCACAACCAGAATAACTGCAATTGAGATCAGATATTTCATTGCCCCAACCTCAGGTCAAAAAGGAGTGGAGTCAGGGGAGGGGTGTGTTGGTTCCGGCTTCAGGACTATTTTATCTTCTTCGATCAGCAGCTCTTTAGGATGGCTGAAATCAAGATCAATAAAATCGCTTTTCAAAAGCTTGGTCTCTAAGAAAAATAGAGGCTTGTCGAATCTTTTAGCCCATTCCCAGAAAGGGTTCTCCGCACCGGGGAACTCCATGGTTTTAATGGAAGGATCCTCAAGTGAGGTGAAATTCACCCGGACCATCTTATAAGCCGGAACCAGTCCTAAATCCTTAAGCCAGGGATCCCATCTGAGGTATTCAGCCTCCAGCTGACAGCTCTGTCCTATGGCAAGAATCCGGTGTACAAAGCGTTTGCCCTTGCGATCCACACAACTATAAGCTAGATATTGCCCACCCCTTTCAGCAGGCTCCGTGAAGATCTCACCGAAAGATCGATCAACCGAGCAAATCTGATAGGATCGCAAGCATTCGCCGGTCCAGAAACATAGTCTTGCTCCAATCAATAGCAGAAGTGCCAAAAGCAACAGGAGCACATTCTGAGCACCCTTTTTAGATTTAGTTTTTTCCTCTATCTCTTCTCTTAAAGATCTTATTACACTCAGGAGCAGATAGATCAAAAGCAAAAGCCCAACCAGGAATAAAACTCCACCGAATATAGGTAATCCGAATCCAACCATTTTTTATCCAATAACTTCTCTAAATCATCTAATATTAAGATTTATCAAATCACTCTTATTGAAAAAGTTTCCCATACTTACCTCAAATGATGTTGATAACTAAGAGGAGACTTTCGGTTGTCTTTTATCTTAACTCACCACCTATCAGTAACTTAAAAGAATGTCCACAATTTAGGCTTAGTTATTAACAAGAATCATTCCTTATATACTTCTTCGGGCTTCTCCTTATCCTCCCTCATATTAGACTTACCGTGAAAAAGAGCTCCCTCCTCCACCATTAATCTCTTGGTAGTAAACTCTCCGATCACAACAGAGGTAGCCTGGAGTTCCAGTTTCTCGGAGGTTGAAATATTGCCATTGACCTTGCCCTCGATAATGGCGTGCTTTGCCTCCAGATCAGCCTCGACTATTCCGTCACTTCCTACGGAGAGGGTATCGGTGCAGGTGATTTTGCCCTTGACCTGACCATCGATTCTTATCCCCCCGTTGACCTCGATTGTGCCCTCGAAGTGGGTTCCTTTTCCAATGATTGTGTTCAAACCTTTTTCTCCTTTGTCATTTTTCATCTTTTTTCCCTAAATATTTTTCCGGGTTAACTGATACGCCATCCTTTTTTATCTCATAATGAAGATGCGGAGCTGAACTCCTGCCACTATTTCCGGAGAGGGCTATTACCTGCCCTCTTTGAACTTTCTCCTGTTTTGATACCTGAAGCTGGGAGTTGTGCCCATAATAGGTTTCATAGCCGTTCTTATGATCTATTATTATCAGGTTGCCATAATGATCATCCCAACCTGCGAACTTAACTAGACCGGAAGCCGTGACCCTCACTTCCTTACCCACTGAAGCTGCAATGTCGATTCCCGGGTGGGCACCACCTAAGGACTTGGGATCCTGGATAAATCCTTTGGAAATCCATCCATCCAAAGGTAATCCAAAGGGGATGCTATCGCCAATTACCGCGCCTTGGGGCTCATCACCGGAGAGAATTACATTTCCTTTTTCAGTTTGAATCGAGGGAACCTGTTCCTGCCCTGTGCCCTGGGAGGTTGAAGCTGAACGATTCTCAAAAGCACCTTCTACGCCAGCAAGTTGGGCAATATGCAAAGTCAGATCCCGATACTCATTCAGCTCTCTCTCAAGCTCTGTTACTCTTGCATTATAATCTCTGAGCTTTTCATTCTCCTGAAGAAGTGATTTGGCTAAAAAGGCTCTGTGAGAGATCTCTCCTAAAGATATCGCAAAAACAATGAATAGGGCAATCAAGATTCCCAGGACTCCGACCAGCGCATAGGCAACGATTTTAGAGACTCTAAAACTAATCCCTTTGCCCTGGTCAGGGTAAATCATGAAATTAAGGTGCTTTCCTTTAGCTAACGTGTTCAAGCGGGTCTTCATAATTCAAAAACCTAATCTAAAAGATGCCTAACTGACATCTAACTTCAAGATCTCCAGGATGCGGTTCAGATCCTCCTCGGAGTAGAACTCTATCTCTATTCTCCCTCGCTTTTTTCTCTGCACCAGCCTGACAGAGGTTCCAAAAACCTCCCTTAGCTTATCCTCTATTTCCTGAAGCGCTGGAGAAAGAATTCTTAACTTTTTTTTCCGCTCCTTTGCCTTTTTCTCAGGATATACCAGGGATTCAACCTCTCTCACAGAGAGCCCTTGGTTTATGATCCTCTTTGCTAAAAGAAGCTGCTGATCTGGATCCCTCACTGCCAAAATGGCTCTTGCATGCCCTTCTGACAGCTTCGCTTCGAGGATCATCTTCTGAATCGATTTTGGTAACTGCAATAGGCGCAACGTGTTAGCAATGGACGAGCGCTCTTTGCCGATTCTTTTGGAAACATCGTTTTGAGATAATCCGAGTTCAGTTAAAAGTCTCTGATATCCTTTTGCTGCTTCTATTGGATTCAGATCCTCTCTTTGAACATTCTCTACTAATGTGAGTTCAAGCATTCCGGCCTTGGTGAGATTCTCCATGATAAGTGCAGGGATGAGCTTCATGCCAACATCTTTGGCAGCTTTCAATCTTCTTTCGCCGGCAATCAATTCGAATCCGGAGTCTGTTTTTCGCACCACCACTGGCTGAATTAATCCTTTTTCTTTGATGGAGTTAGCCAGCTCAGCTAGCTTTTGGGGATCATATTTCTCCCTGGGTTGATACGGGTTGGGCTTGATCTTTTCTACCTCCAGCTCCAAAAGCTTTTTGCCCCTTTTCTCTTCTTCTTTGGTTTCCGGGATTAAAGCTTCGATCCCTTTACCCAGTGCCTGTCTGGTCATGGTTGAGTATTTCCTTTGCTAAGTTTATATAGTTTTCGGCGCCCTGGGACAGAATGTCATAGAGAATAATCGGTTTCCCAAAGCTGGGCGCTTCAGATAGTTTCACATTCCTCTTAATAACAGTTCTGTAAACCTTATCCCCGAAGTATTTCCTGGCTTCATCTGCCACCTGCTTGGCCAGGTTGAGCCGGGAATCATACATTGTCAGAAGCACACCTTCCACCTGCAGCCCATTGTTCAGATTGTTCTGAACCAGCTTTATGGTGTTGAGAAGCTGGCCCAACCCCTCCAAAGCATAATACTCGCATTGGATCGGGATCAAAACAGAATCAGAAGCGGTCAGGGTATTGATCGTTAAAAGACCCAGGGAGGGTGGAGAGTCGATAAGAACGAAATCAAATCGATCCTTGATACCGTTAAGAGAAGAGTGAAGCTTTTTCTCCCGGGCCATAAGATTGACCAGTTCCACCTCTGCGCCTACCAATCTTATATTCGAGGGCAAAAGATTCAAGAAAGGGAGATCTGTTTTAATCAAAGCCTCACCTGCAGGCAGATCCTGGATCAGAACTTCATAGACGGTTTTTTCGAGCTTGTCCTTTTCGATGCCCAGGCCTGAGGTAGCATTGGCCTGGGGGTCCATATCCACAAGAAGTGTTCTTTTTTCAGCTAAGGCTAAGCAAGATGAAAGATTTACCGCTGTTGTTGTTTTCCCAACTCCGCCCTTCTGGTTGGCAATAGCAACAACCTTTCCCAATACTCCCCCTCTCTTTAAAAGTTGATTTAATTTAAACAGGTCAATTTTGTAACGCAAGAACTTTTTTTAATAAAATGAAAAAAGATTTTCACTTTATTTGAATGATTGAGAAGTTTCAGAAGAATTACTGTTGCAGGACAGGCCTACGCTTTCGCACTTTTTCAAAGCTCTGGTTGAATTCTCTTGAGGATGATCAAATTGCGGGTAAGATCGTACTCAGGGAGTTTGAAATCGATCTCATTCTGAAATTGGAAATCTTCTCTTTGGCTTAATCCCTCTATTTCATCCTCAGAAGATTTGCCTTTATAAGCCACTAAAAAGCCGCCAACCTTGAGAAAAGGAAGAATCGAGTGAGTGACATTGTCAAGTTTTCCAACGGCTTTGGCAGTCACCAGATAATGCTTACCTCTTAGATTAGTAGAATCAACCAAATCTTCAGCTCGTTTGCAGATTACCTCTATTCCCTTAAATTTCAATGTCTTTATCATGTGTTCCAGAAAGAATGCCTTCTTCTTTCTCGACTCAAGAAGGGTTAAAGAAATATCATCGCGTAAAATCTTCATAGGTATTCCCGGGAAACCCGCACCAGACCCGAAATCAAGGATTTTAGCACCCAATGGAATTGTGACAGCCTTGAGAATCAGAATAGAATCCAGGATGTGTTTAAAGATATGATGAGGTGAGTCCGAAGACCTTGAGATCAGGTTTATTTTTTTGTTCCAGCGGGAGAGTTCTTTCTGGTAGGTGGCGAACTTTTCTAATTCACCTGAGCCGATCTTTATCCCCAGGGATTTGGATACCAGCCTGAATCTTAATAGATCTTGTTTCACGTGAAACACCGATCACGTCCGCAGTCGGTTGTCCGCGGACCGCTGACGTTGGACTGTAGACTATCTATTTAAGAATCTTCGCAGGTGAATCATCAAGACTGCAATATCACCTGGCGAGACACCGGAGATCCTGGAAGCTTGACCTACGGAAATCGGGTTTACAGACTTCAGTTTTTCCTTTGCCTCATGTTTAAAACCTTTCAGATCATCATATCTGAAACCCT
>SMTZ1_10006148_pt1 | contig 12098 bp, 10 predicted proteins | sample DeeMarSWOR136_30_FD_25667 | JGI IMG/M metagenome (IMG submission 25667) | reverse complement strand
CACGCCCTGACCCGTCTCCCGCAGCAGGTGTTCAATCAGCGCCACGTTCTGCTGCACCTCGTGGCGCCGCCTTACATAGGGCACCGCTTGGGTCCAGAAGGGCTCACACTCTGGGATCGCGAAGCCTACGCGTCGGGGGATTGCTGCCAGGTATGCCAAGAGCGCCCCCCACCAGTGATCGAAGCGCAGCACCACTGCCGCATCAAAGCGCAGTGCTCGCAGTCGCCCGGCCCACTCCCACAGCGTGCCATAGGGTGCCAGGAGTGCCCCCTGGGGCTGGCGCGTGAATCCGGGGAACTCACAGGTGATGATCTCGTCCAGGCAAGCGTTGCCCTGCACGACCGAACGCCCCCACGGCGCGACCATGCACGTCAGGTGCCCCTGAGGAAAGGCCCTTCGCAGCAAGCGAAATGCTGGCGTGGCAAAAAGTAGATCACCGATGTGATCCGGCCGGATCAACAGAATGCGAGGCGCTTCAGACAGCGGACTGAGCCTGCGAAGACGGAACGGCGAACTCAGCGCAGCGAAAGCACGCAGCAGAGTGAGGCGCAGACGCTGGCGCCTAGCGCTCATACGCCTGCTCCAGGGAACGGGTGACCGTTGGCCATCCGAAATGGCGCTCAACAAAAGCCCGCGCAGCACGTCCCAATTGCTCGCGTCGCGCGTCATCTTCCAGCAGAGCAAGCACCTGCGCAGCAAAGTCATCCGCGCGATCAGCCAGGACGACGTCACGTCCCGGCGTCGCATGGATGCCTTCGCAACCCAGCGTGGAGGAAAGCAGCGCCTTGCCCATGGCCATGGCCTCGAGGACCTTCAGACGCGTGCCGCCGCCGGTAAGCAACGGTACGACGTAGACTGCGGCGGCGGCAATGTAAGGGCGAGGGTCGTCAACAAAGCCGGTTACCGTCACACCCGGCATGTTTGCCAGTGGCATAAGGCGCGGATGAGGATCCCTGCCCACGATGTAAAAGTGCGCGCCGCGCGATGCCTCCTGAACAGCGGGCAACACTTTCGAACAGAACCACAGGACAGCGTCAACATTGGGTCGAAAGTCCATCTTGCCGGTGAATACCAGTGCGTCAGCTCCCAGCGGGGCAGGGGACACGATGCCAGGCTGGTAGTATTGCGTGTCCACGCCGTTGGGCACAACGATGGCTTGCAGAGCAGGGACCAGCCGGGTGAGCGCATCCGCATCTGCATGCGAACAGGCGATTACCCGCTCCGCCCGACGGCAGACTGCTGCCTCGTAGCGGTGCAACTTTCGCCACTGGATCAACGAGTAGAACGCACCTAACCAGCGCCGCGGCTGTCGCGAATCCGACTCAAAGATGCGCTGCTGAAGTAGGTACTCAGCATTGTGCGCATCGTACACCAGCAGTGGCGCATCGTCTGCTGCCAGATGCTTGGCCCGCAAGCCGTATTGCGCCATTTCCAGACCCTCCACCTCTACCACATCTGGACGCGCTGCGTCCAGCACTGATTCCAGTTTCCGCTCAAACAGGACGGAGGAAAGCCGGTGGTGCATGTCTGGGTCAGGCGAGGCCAAGATGGTCCACAAGCGACGCAACTTGCCTCGACTGGGCATGGATACGGTGTCCAGGCTGGCGCACAGTGCCTGCAGAGGTCCCAGGTCGCTTCGTCGATGGTGACCAGCCGTGAAAGACAGCAGGTGTACCTCATGCCGTCTGGCCACTTGAGCAATGAGGTTCAAGTTGCGGATGGCAGTGCCCTGCTGTGGGGGGTATGGCAACTGCGGAGTGAGGAAGAGGATTCGTTTGCCCATGCTTACCCCTTCGTATGCCCGGCGCTGAGCTCCCCTGCCCGCATCATGGCTGCTGGGCGAGACACCTGCTCTAGCAAGCAACACATCGTCCCGTGGCTACGCTCCAAGGCGGTGATATATGTCCAGTGTCTCCAGCGCAGCCTTCTTCCACGAGAAGCGACGCGCCCGCCTGAACCCCTTCTCTCTCATCTGCTTGCGCAATGCTTCATCAGTGAGCAACCGCCAGATCGCCACTGCCATGCTGTCCACATCCGATGGATCCACTAGCAGGGCAGCGTCTCCAACCACCTCCGGCAGAGATGAGGTGTTGGACACGACCACTGGGGTGCCACAGGCCATCGCTTCCAGCGGCGGCAGGCCAAAGCCTTCATAGAATGCCGGATGAACGAGCAACTGTGCAGCATTGTACAGTCCCAGCAGCTCCTCCGGTGAAACACGCCCTAAGAAGTGCACCCGTTCGCCAAGATCAAGCTTCCCGACCAGCGCGAACACCTCCTCGAACAGCCACCCCTTTTCCCCAGCCAGCGCCAGGTCCACCTCGGCATGGTAGTGGTCTAGCAGCTTCTTGTAGGCCATCAACAGAGTGGGCACGTTCTTCCGTGGTTCAATGGTACTCACGAAGAGGATATAGTCCCTGTCAAGGCCCATCCGCTCCACGACCTGCTGAGGCAAGGAATCATCCAAAGGCCGGTAAATGGGATGCGCCGCCTCGTGGACGACTGTTATCTTGTTCTCCGGCGCGCCGGTCAGACGGACGATGTCGTGCTTGGTACTTTCTGACACCGCAATGATGTGGTCACAGTTGCGCACTGCCTGATCGATCTGACCGTAGTAGCTGGCACTCTGGGGAGTCAGGAAGTGCGGATACAGCAGGAAATTGAGATCATGAATGGTAATCACTGACCTGCAATTGCGACGGAACGGGGGGATAAAGTCAGGACTGTGCAGCACCTCAAGATCCGCTGTCGCTAGCTCCAGGGGTAGCAGGAGCTGCTCGAGCCGGTGGTGAGGGGGCGTCCATAAGGCACGCTTCTGGAAATTCGGTCGCTCGACTAACCTGGACCCGTCCCTGCGGCTCTGAAAGACAACGAACTCGTCATCCTGCGCAAGATTAGCAAGTTCCTGCAGCAGGCGAAGAGTGTACTGGCTGATGCCAGCCTGTCTGTAGTAGACGAGTCGGGCGTCTATTCCAATGCGCACAGAATGCGCTCTCCTCCTTCGTTCAACAGTAAACCCCCCACTTCCACATCGAGAAATGGGGGGCAACGATGACCCACTATGTCATTATCCTACCACGTTATGCTCTTGGGGTCAAAATGGGCTGAGTGGCCAAGTCGCTCCCTCCAGTTCCAGCAGGCGCCGCTTCATGTCAGGGCCACCGCCAAACCCAGTCAGCCGCCCGTCCTGCCCCACGACGCGATGGCAGGGCACAACAATGGGAAAAGGATTCGCGGCCATCACCTGCCCGACCGCCCGTGCGCCTCGCGGCGAGCCAGCCTGGGCAGCCACCCAACCGTAGGAGCCCACCTCACCACGGGGAATGGATCGCACTATCTCCCAGACGCGAATCTGGAACCTTGTGGCGCCCGACACGTCCAGGGCCACGTCATCAAAACTGACGCCCTCGCCATTGAAGTAGCGAAGCAGCTTTTCCTGCATGGAGGCAAGGATCGAGCTGATGCCTTCCTCCGCAGGGGGGCAGCGCTGTAGCAAGGAGGCCAACGCCTTCTGGCGAGAGCTAACCGGCAGCGTGGTCCCGAGCAGCCCCGCACGAGAGGCGGCAACGCCCATCCAACCCCAAGCCGTGCTACAGGCGACGATCATGACTTTCATGGGGACCTCCATCGCCATTATAGGTGGCTGCATCCAGTTGTCAAGAGCCCGCCGAAATGAGCCGGGAGGACATGGCCACGCCCATCCTGTGGATAGATGCGAGGGCTTTTGAGCGACAAGTAGCTGGCGGTATAATTGCGATGACATGCAAGCTGGTGATGTCGAACTCGAACTGCAGGTTGGAGTAGCCAAGGCTGGCAAATACGCCACCAGGGAAAGCGGCGACACCCTGGAGATGATCGAGCGCCCAAATGGCGGGCTGTCGCTGGTTCTGGTCGATGGTCAGCGCAGCGGTAGCGCCGCCAAGCGCATCAGCAACCTCGTGGCGCGCAAAGCTGTGTCCCTCCTCGCCGAAGGCGTTCGCGACGGTGCAGCGGCGCGAGCCGCCCATGACTACCTGCGCACATACCGCCAGGGCAAGGTGTCCGCTGAACTGCACATTGTTTCGCTCGACCTCGTGACACGGACCATCGTCATCTCGCGCAACAGCCATTGCCCCGTGCTTGTCTTTCATGCGGACAGCCTGCAGAGACTCGATGCACCGAGCCAGGCAATTGGCATCCATGCCAGCACCAAGCCAGTGATCACCGAGCTCCGGGTTGCCGCCAATACCTGGGTAGTCGCCTTTACCGACGGCGTGCTAGACGCCGGACATCGGCTCGGATCGTCACTTGATGTCGCAGATTTGGTCGCCTCCTTCATACAAGAGGCGGAGGGGGATGCTCCTGCACTAGCCGACGCGATACTATCCCGCGCTTTGGAGCTGGATCAGGGGCGCCCGCAAGACGATATGAGCGTGCTGGTGCTGGCGCTGTTGCCCGACGAGAACATTGGCGGCACGCGCCGCATGACAGTCCGCTTCCCCGTACGGCCCTTCTAGGGACGCGACCAGACGGAGGCGAATGATGCGTGTCGTCTTGGTTGGCATATGCGGCAGCGGCAAGACGGCTCTAGCCCGGCGCTTGGGTCGCCTGGGGTATGAAGTGCGTGAGTGCGGCCAGGAGCACTCGGAAGTCCCACACATGTGGCAGGTCATCTCTCGGCCTGACATTCTCATCTACCTGGACGCCAGTGAACCCGTCGTCGAGCGTCGAGGGCAGCGCCATTATGTGAAAAGACATGTCGAGACGCAGCGACGCCGTTTGGCCCACGCCCGGGCCCACTGCGACCTCTACATCATGACCGACGACCTGACCGAATCAGAAGTACTCGAGCTGGCGCTCAAGTTCCTCTCTCATTATGTACCCCAAAAGACGCTGCATTTGACAGACAATCCGTGATTGCCTATAATCGTGCAACGTAGAAAGCGTGCTTGCCACACCCGCCACGGGTGTGGCTATTATTTGCCTCTCCAAGGCTTTGGAGGAAGAACTCGATGCAGCAACGTGACGTGACCCTGTTGATGCTCATCATTCTGCTCACCGCTGCGGCAGCCTGGGTGGTATGGCCCAGCAGCCCCGGTCTGCACATTCATCTCGGGCCTATCAGCATCGATCGTGACATCAAGGTGTACCGCGGACTCGACCTACAAGGAGGGATGCAGGTCGTACTTGAGGCCGACATGCCCGCGGGGCAGCAAGTGGACGCTGACAGCATGGGCGCCGCAAAGACGATCGTGGAGAATCGAGTGAACAGCCTGGGCGTAGCAGAACCGCTCGTGCAACTGGCAAGCTCCAACCGCATCGTTGTCGAGTTGCCCGGCATCACGGACCCCGAGCTAGCTATCGACACCTTACGAGAGACGGGCCTGCTGGAATTCATAGACGCCGGCAACACCTTTCTTCCTCCTGGCACAGAGGTGCGGACGAGTTTCGGGGAGACTGGTGAATTCGGCATCGAAACGCCGACGCCGGAGCCCACCGCGACCAGCACGCCCTTGGCCACAGCAACGCCAGCTCTCACTGCTACGGAGGTCGTTTCGCCCACGGCTGCCACCGAGACAGAGCCCGCGCCCACTCCCGAGACGCGCCTCTTTCGCACTGTCATCACCGGTCAGCATCTAGAAGCGGCGCAAGTTGGACAGGATGAATACGGTCGGCCGCAGATCGATTTTAAGCTCACCGATGAGGGGAGCGGAATCTTCGCCGAGCACACGCAGGCCAATGTCGGCCGCTACCTGGCCATTGCCCTGGACGGCGTGATCATCTCCTGCCCGCGCATAGAGACTGCTATCACGGAGGGTACGGGCCGGATCAGCGGCGACTTTACGCTTGCCGATGCACGTAGTCTGGTCATCCAGCTACGCTACGGTGCACTGCCTGTCCCACTGAAAGTGATCCAGGTCCGCACTGTTGGCCCTACTCTGGGCCAGGACTCGGTGGCCAAGAGCGCGCGAGCAGGCGTCATCGGTGTGGTGATCGTCCTGCTGTTCATGGTAGTCTACTACCGCTTGCACGGCCTGGTAGCTGACATCGCACTGCTCATCTATGGCCTGGTTACGTTCGCCTTGTTCAAGTTGATCCCGGTGACCTTGACCTTGCCTGGTGTGGCAGGCTTTCTATTCTCGGTCGGCACTGCGGTCGACGCCAACATCCTGATCTTTGAACGTTTGAAGGAAGAACTGCGCCAAGGGAAGCTTTACCGCTCAGCGATCCAGGCTGGGTTCGACCGCGCCTGGACGTCCATACGTGACTCCAACCTTTCTACACTGATTACGTGCGCCATCCTCTACTGGTTCGGCTCCAATTTCGGCGCGAGTATGGTCAAGGGCTTCGCGGTTACGCTATTCCTGGGCGTGTTCGTCAGCATGTTCACTGCCATCACAGTCACGCGCACAGTCATCCGTCTGCTGTACGCCATCGGCGGGGAAGATCTCCGTAACAGCAAGTGGCTGATCGGACTGTAGAATCAACGGGCCAGGGGCATCGCTCCTGGCGTGGGGAGGACCTATGACAGACATTGTCGGAAAGCGACACTGGTATTTTCTGATTTCGGCCTTGGTCATCGTCCCGGGGCTGGTGGCGATGGGCATCTCCGTCGCGCGCTTTGGAAGCCCTCTGCGTACGAGCATTGATTTCACCGGTGGCGCTCTGATGGAACTGGCCTTTGAACAGGAGGTACAACCAGGTTTGGTGCGGCAGGTTTTCGTCCAGCGTGGCTACGGGGATACGGTCGTACAGACGACGCTGGATGAGAAGACGGTGCTGATCCGTTCCAAAGAGCTCAAGGAAGGCGAGAAAGCTGAGATTCAAGCCGAGCTGCGGGATAGCTTCGGCCCACTGACTGAGCTGCGCTTCGATCAGGTCGGTCCGACCGTGGGGCGTGAGGTCACGCGCAGTGCGACGCTGGCCATTACAGCGGCAGCGATCGTGATTATGGGGTTTATCATCTTCTCCTGGCGCAAGGTGCCCCATGCGTTGCGATATGGCGTCTGTGCCACCATAGCAACACTGCACGATGTGCTGGTGACGATGGGCATCTTCTCCATCATGGGCCTACTCCTGGGCTGGGAGGCCGACGCCCTGTTTCTCACGGCGATGCTCACCGTAACCGGCTTTTCGGTGCAAGACACGATTGTCGTGTTCGATCGCATCCGGGAGAACATCCCCAAGAGACGAGGAGAGCCCTACGAACAGATCGTCAACCGCAGCCTATTGGAGACGGTGCACCGCTCATTGGCCACGCAGTTGAACGCGATCTTTATCCTAGTGGCAATCCTCTTCTTTGGTGGGGCCACGATCCAGCAGTTCATCGCCACCTTGCTGGTGGGGCTCATCAGTGGCACGTATTCGTCCATCTTCACCGCGGCACCGCTGCTTGTAGTCTGGGAACGGGGCGAGATTCGCAACCTATTTCGGCGTTCCCAGGCGCGGGTGTGACCCCTAGCCAGCCAATGACACCAGCCCGGTTCCGTGCGAGCCGGGCTTTTTCTTTGATCTCCGATCTTGAGCGCCTCGGTGCTCCTGTCAGCAGCATGTGCTGCAAGATAGTTGCTCAGGCTTGAGGCCAGAGCTAGCTGGGTGCAAAGGTCCGGCGAAACATGTTTAGAAATCCGTAGTGAGAGCAGTATAATCGAGTCCAGCAGTCACAAGGAGCGCTTCCATGCGTGCCCTGGTGTATGACGGTGAGCTGAAACTGAGGGCGGACTATCCCCAGCCCGTGCGGCCTCCGGGAGAGGCTCTGGTGCGAGTGAGTCTGGCGGGCATCTGCAACACCGATCTCGAGATTATGCGCGGCTACATGGGCTTCAAGGGCATCCTGGGACACGAGTTTGTGGGGGTGGTTGAGCACTGTGACGATCCAAGCCTTGTCGGCCAGCGGGTAGTTGGCGAGATCAACTGCTCTTGCGGAACGTGCCCCACTTGTCTGGCAGGTCGCCCAACACACTGTCCCCAACGCACCACTTTGGGAATCTGGGCACGTGATGGGGCCATGGCCGAGTATTGTGTGCTGCCGGCGCGGAATCTGCACCTTGTGCCCGACAGCGTGTCGGATGAGCAGGCCGTGTTCACGGAACCACTGGCAGCAGCTTTGCAAATCCTGGAGCAGGTGCATCTGCGACCTACAGAGCACGTTGTTGTGCTTGGCGATGGCAAGCTGGGGTTGCTGGTAGCGCAAGTGATGCGCCTGACGGGCTGCGATCTGCTTGCTGTGGGCCGACATACAGAGAAACTGGCCATACTCGAGCGACAGGGAATCCCAACACGCCTGGCCAACACAGGCCTCGAAATCCAGGCGGACGTGGTTGTGGATTGCACGGGCAACCCGGATGGTTTCGCTTCGGCCCGGGCCATGGTAAGACCGCAGGGAACCCTGGTGCTCAAAAGCACGTTTCAAGGACAGAAAGAGGTAGACCTGACCTCTCTTGTCGTCGATGAGATCAAGCTAGTGGGGTCTCGCTGTGGACCTTTTGGGCCAGCGTTGCGCTTGCTGGATCAGCGATTGGTGGACGTGGAATCACTGATCACAGCTGCTTATCCCCTCGAAGAGGGTGCGGCTGCATTCGAGCAGGCGCGGACCAAGGGCTGCATAAAAGTCGTGCTGCGCCCTTAGGAGGGAGTGAGCAATGAGAAGACGAGTGCTTCTTGCCGGGCTGCTGGGACTTGTCATGGCGTCCCTGGCTACGGCCTGCACTCCAGCCGCTCCGACAGCCACTCTCACACCGCATGCCAAGCCCTCCACACGAGCCCCGACTCTTGGTCCTTCACCTACGGCAACACTCGTCCCTTCGCCCACACAGCCGCCAAAGCCACAGACCGTGCGTGAGGTCACCTTGCGTGCACTGCCAGGTGTTGGGCACGCTCCACAGGCCATTGCGGTATCGGATGGCCGTGTTTATGTGGCGAATCGTACGACGCAAAATGTCTCCGTAATCGAGGGCGACAAGGTCAGGGACGTGATTGAGGTGGGTGACGCACCGGTCGCCATCGCCGCGGATGAAAGAACCGGTTTGGTGTACGTCGCGAACGAGGGCGATGACTCTATCTCGGTCATCTCTGGCAGCAGAGTGGTCAGAACAGTCTCCGCACCCCACAACCCCGCCTGTCTCGCAGCTCTCGACGGGCGACTATACGCGGGCGGACGTGGTGACAGCAGCTTGGCTGTACTCGACGGATTGTCCGGCGTGCAGATTGCCACAGTGCCGCTCCGGGCCCAGATCGGCGTCCTGGCTCTGGCCGTGAATCCGGCAAGTGACCTGCTCTATGCCAGTGTCTACGATGGTGTGGAAATCGTGCATCTAGAGGATCTGAGCATCGTTGGCAGGCTGCAGCGTGAGATCTATGTGACTCTGGGAGCGGATCCCGTGTCGGGACGCCTCCTGGTCGGCGAGTACGATGCCGAGTCCGGGGACCACTACTTGGTCGCCTATGATGCCTTGGGGCAGAGAGAACTAGGCCGGGTGCCGATTGGCGGCGACCCTCGCGGCATAGCTGTAGACGGTGACGGCGGTCGCATCTATGTGGCCAACTCGTGGACGAACGACGTTTCGGTGATTGACGCTCAGGATCTGGAGCCTGTAGCCACCATTCCTGTCGGCCTGAGGCCTCTCGACGTGGCGGTGGGCAAAGAGGGCGTCGTATACGTCGCCAACTCGGGCAGCGATAATGTCGCTCGCATCGACCGCGAGAGCAACCGCATGCTCGGCGTGGTGCCCCTGGCGCTGCTGCCAGCTGGGATGGCCGTCGACGCAGAGACCGGAACTGTGTACGTTGCCAGCCCCAGCACGAACAGCGTCTTCGTTCTACGAGGTGAGCAGGTGGTGACGGAGATTCCGGCAGGGCTGCACCCTTCGGAGCTGGCACTGAGCCCAGACGGTGAGACCCTGTTCGTGCTGAACCTTGTGGGCGGGGACCTAATGTCCATCGCCACGCGCAATAAGGATCTAGTCCGAACAGCGGATATCGGAAGACTGCCGCGAGGCCTGGCCGTCGTGCCCGAAGCGGGTCAGTTGTACGCTAGCGACGCAGTGCTGGACGTAGACAGCCAGCAACTGTTGCGGCGCAGTCAACTGTTAACAATCTACCGGTCCGAGGTCAAGCCCACTCACATTCAAGTGGATCCCCGAGGTGGTCGCGCCTACATGGTGGCTTCAAACGGTGTGCCAGGTTCTAACAGTGGCTTGATGGTCTATGTGATAGACGTGCGAACGGGTGAGCCGATTGAGGGTCAGGTAGGCGGCCTGAGCATGTCTGGCCTGGCGCTCGATCCTCCAGGTGGGCGCATCTTTTCCACAGCGGGGCGATTTGGTCGCTATGAGCTGATCGTCAATGATGCCAGCACCCTCAAACGTGAGGCTGCACTCGATATGCCCAGGTACCCTGCAGCGATCGCCTACAACCCAGTGACACATCACCTCTTCATCTACCTGACCTACAGGGCTGCAGATGCAGAGCCAGGCTCTGAGATGCTAGTGTTGGACGGCCGTGGACTGGGCACTGTGGCTCGCTTTGAAATGCCAAGCCAACGGACAACCGGTGAGGAATACCACCTATCCGTTGATGCCAGACGAGGCTATGTCTACCTCTCCGACGCTCAGCGTGGTACGGTGCATATACTGCGTGATGCCGCACTGCCGGCACCTCCAAGCCCCACACCGACCGACACACCGACGCCATGGCCCACACTGACACCGCAACTCCAGCCTGGCCCTACTGCCACCGAGGCCCAGGAGCCAACGTGTGCACAACTGCCGGGCCCGCCGTTCGAGGCGTACTGGTCCCGTGATAGGACCCTGCGCCTTGGCCTGGGTTGCGCGACGCAGGAGAGGCAGAGCACGTTCATGGCCGAACAGTCTTTCGAACGGGGCCATATGATTTGGCGTGAACCAGACCGCATCGTGTTCGTCCTTTACAACGACGGCGTCTGGCGCAGCTTTGCCGACCGCTGGCGGGAGGATATGCCCGAATACGGCTGCGAAGGGACCCCTCCTGGCAGCATGCTGCAGCCAAAACGCGGCTTCGGGCTGGTCTGGTGCGTGGAAGAAGGCGTCAAAGAGGGGCTCGGCTGGGCTCTAGACGAGGAACAGGGCTACACCAACGAATGGCAGGTCTTCGAACGGGGCGAGATGATCGTCTCGGGTGCCGGGCATGTCGTCTATGCCCTGTTCGCGGACGACACTTTCCTGGAATGCCCGGTGCGCTGAGCCTTATCGCGACGCCTCATCGCGTTGAATTCACGCCAGATCGGCGAAGCGTTATGCTGGGGCATGCCTTGTGCTGAGCGGGAGATGATGAAAGAAGACCAAATCCGTGTAGGGATCATTGGCCCAACGGACATTCAGGTGACAGCGGAGAGCGCCGGCCTTGACCCCGCCGCTTGTGAAGCAATGGCCAGTGCGGCAGGTGAGAACCTGGCCCGTGGTGGGTACCAGTTGGTTGTGGTGCCTGACCGCGGCGTAGGGCTTCTGGCGGCCCAGGCCTACCATGACGCGTGCGGCCGCAGACTGATCGGCATCATCCCCCATGGTGGAACCTCCGCACAGGCAGCTTCGAGTCGCTGTGAAGAGCACCGCCACCTGTGCCACGAGACAGTGGAAGACCTCACCTGGACGGGGCAGCATGAGCGCATCTGCCAGATGTCCGATGTCCTGCTGTGCATCGGCCTCAGCTGCGGCACCATGTCGGAGATTGCGTGGACCAAGTGGGTGGGAAACACGCCCGTCGTGGTGATCGAGCCGCTGGTGAGCGGCATTCCACCAGAGATCCAGGCAGAAACCGCCCTGCATTTGGTGGGGGGGTTGGAAAGCTTCTTTGAACTGCTGAGCGAGATGCACTAGAAACCCAGCAACGGCGCGGTCTAGACTTTGCCGGCGTCGACGGGTCGGTGTCTGGCCGGCGGCGCGGGACAAGGGAGCAGCATTCCTTCACAGAAGGGCAGGCCGTCCCAGGGCACGGTCACGGTATGCAGGAACGCGGCATCCAGGGTGGACTGAGCGTGACAGCCCTGCACTAGCCCATCCGAATCTGAACCTCATGTTGCTTGCCATCTCCCAGAAGCGGGATCCTGGCTCCGGGCAGATCCTCACCGTCCAACGAGACCTGTT
>SMTZ1_10006147_pt1 | contig 12099 bp, 7 predicted proteins | sample DeeMarSWOR136_30_FD_25667 | JGI IMG/M metagenome (IMG submission 25667) | reverse complement strand
AATATCTAATGCGGCGCTCTCATACACCGGATTGCTAAACGGACCTAATATTGTACCCCCCATTGAAAGCCTCTGCAATTCTTTCTTCGATTCCTGCCAAAGTAATGGTGGCGGATGTCCAGCATTTGCATACACGATCCTACCATTGACCATGTCAAAGAAGACAAAACATGCAGTAATGAATGAATGCTCAATTTTCCCCTGGACAATGCGGTTGATCTCAGTCAATATTCGTACCGGATCCGAGAGGTGCTCTACCTGTGAGCTAAAGGCGACCTTAAGCATCGAACCGATAAGTGCTGCGCCCACACCATGACCAGAAACATCTGCAATCAGTATGCCGATACCGGTTTTTTCTTTGATCTGGATGTCGTAGAAATCTCCCGCAACCGTAGTCATTGGAACATACCTGGCTACGATATCAAGACCACCCGGAGCATGAAAATTGCCGGGAAGATTTGAATGTTGGATCCGCCTGGCAATTTCAATTTCCTGTCCAATGGCCAATAATTTTCGTTCATTGGATAAAAAGTGGTAAACCGCGACATATCCCAAACCGATACACAATATAAGGAAACTCGCATGTTCAAAGTACCCTCCCCAGGGAAGGATGCGTATATTAAAGACATTATCAATAGCTATATACACGAGTGTGAATAAAAATAAAATCCGCAATATTTGCAATTCAATATTTCTATGTTTTCTAATAAAGATGATGTTCAAAATCCACACGAAACACCATATGAATAATACAATTGAGTTGATCGAAACATCCAGCAGAGATTCTAGGTAGTACAGGTCATATGCAACAGCTGCAACGCAATAGACGATTGTGGAGCGGAAAACCCAGAGCATTGAGTTGTACAAACCACGCCCAAAAATATCAACCAGAAAGGCGGAAAACGGGATCGCAATCGCATAGGTAAGTAGTCCGTGGAAATATGAAAATGTAAAAGGAAAGCCAACCAGCGTCTTCATTGTCGGAATCTCGACCAGCCATCTTATCCCATTCAGAGAGCAGAAAAGGCCGAAGTTGAGCAGTGAAAAATCTTTGTTTCTAAGACGAAACATAGAGATTAAGACTGAAATAAATCCGGTAAATGTAAGAAACAATCCGACCGTAATATTTCCGAAATCCATCTCAAGAGTGTTCATCGTTGCCTCAAACGTTTATGAGTTAGACATAAGGAACTTACTTGCAGCTAACGACCAGCACAACAGTTGCGGTGAGGTGGGGCTTATTTTGACTGGTTAGTAATACCTTGTTTTAAACGCCGTCAACTGAATACGCTTGTTAGACAATTTTTATTGTCATTGTTCAGACAGTGCACTCCCGATACTTACATAATGATAATACCATTAGGTTTCCACCTGTATTAGAATATGCCTGGCAGTAGTCGTTTCGTTTTTTTGCAGTACTCGAGATAAGCCGCACCAAGTTCTTCAGAAAGGGCATTTTCTTCAAATTCGATCCTGTAGAGGAAGAACGTTGTGATAGGAACTACTACCAATATAAGACTTAACCAGCTGTTAAATGCTATCCCCACTCCCAAGAAGATGATCAAAAGCCCTGTGTACGCAGGATGACGGACCCATCGATAGGGACCTTTTTGCACAATCTGATGTTTCTCTTGTAAAGCGATGTCGACTGAGAAGAAACGACCTAAAGTGACTATAGCCCACCACTGAATACCGATGCCTACCAGTATTAGAATAGCCGCAATAGCAGTATAGACCGAGGAGTTTCCTGGGAATCGTTGTGGGACTAGAAACAGGGCCACGTTTGCGGCAAACATGCTTACAACAATGATAATCCAAACCCAAACAACAGAGCCCAATCTACCCTTTCGCCTATGCACTTTTGCAGCACGCTTTTGGAATGTAAGAAGAACTTCGGAGAGAATCCAAAGTGCTAATAATAGATTAATGGTCATGTGAATTATTCTCCAATCTGAATTCGTTGTCTAACGTTAGAATTGAGTAGACGGCGTCTCGACCACTAACTCAGACGGACAAACTCTCGATGGTAAGGTAGATTGGGAGACGCATTTGCCGTTCTACTTCAACAGGTTGTTAGATAACTGGTCGCGCTTCGGGTAAACGCTCTTATTTCTTACGCATCTTGCCTAGCATCTCGTGAAATTCTTCTTTGTTCATGTTCTTGGAGTAAATCATCAATTGCGTATTTTCATCGGGTTTATGATGTAGAACAAGGACCTCTTGCTCTTGCCCCATGAACATCGTGGTCCTCGCCACACTGGCATCCTCCCCAAGGAACTTGAAATTCCAGGATTCCTTCTCCGCCATGGGTCCAAGATCTCGATAGGGATGACCATCCCAGTAGAATATGTAAGCTTTCTTGTCGTTTTTGGTGAGTTCTACAAATATCTGGGTAGTCGGTCTCTGATCGGGAATCGGACTAGATATGCTCTCCCTACTTGTATTCGTGACTAGGTAATCCTGCGTAATATACATTGGCAGAGATAAGGCGTCCTTCTTCATGGATTTGCACCCAATCGAGAGCACCACAGTGAGCGTGACGGCGCAGAAGTAGACTTTGGTACTCGTCACTGTGTATCCCCAGTTAGTTATCTAACGGTGAGGCATAACTCGCCGAAGCCTCGTTGTAATTTAAAAGTTTTCGATGTATGTTAAAATCACTTAAAAACATAAGATCCGTCCGGCTGTTTCGGTCAAGTTGATGCCATGGTTAGCAAAATTTTTATTTTTTAGAACAAAATATCATCCGATTTTTTTCATTCAAAATTAAAATCATGATAATTATCAGCTGGTTCCATGCCCGTCAAAATCTTTGTTTCTAATAACTCCTCAACAGCAATTTCAAAATATGATATTTGGGATGGAGCTTCTCTATCACCTAAATAGTGTATAACTTTTTTGTACTTATCTCCATACTTTAACGAAGTAGTAACCGTTGATAAATCTGTAACCATATAACGAGTATATGATGAGTCAAAGGAAAAATAATCAAATGAGTTAAACAAATCTTCTAATTTACTTAATTGTTCCTCGTTAAAATGAAGTGTTACCGATGAATCTATTTTAACATATCTAATTCCATCATATTTCATAATACCATTATTATCTATCTGAAAAGTATATACAGGGCAAGTACCACGACAACCTGACCTGCTCAAGTTAAACTCCCAAGAAGTTGATGATACGTCAGTTAAATCTTTTTTACAACCAGGAGCAAAAATAGAATTTATAAGTATTATTGATACTATAATTAATTTGAAAATGAATGATGTTAATGAATTATGCATTTCCAAATCCTCTAATTAATCAATTGTGCTAATGCGGCGCTGAGCGGCGCCCGAAGGGCATCCGCTCGAGTGGCCTGGTTCTCCCGCAGCGGAGCGAAGGGAACCAGGAACTCACCGCTCAGCGCCGCATTCTCTCCGAGCGAAGCGAGGAGAGAACAAGTAAGTATACAATTTTTCCGTGAAGTATTACTATATTAGAAAATATAATGGTATTTTTTTAAAATATAAAAAATACTGTTGTTTACATTTAACTAACATTTGTTTCAGTGGCGCTAATTAAACACAATGCATAGATACGCTACTTGAACTACATTAAATCCAATAACAAATACACCTAAAAATACAGAGTGTTCGCCTCAACTGCAAACTCGTGTGATACATTTTATTTTATTTCCTATAAGTTTTATTTGATTAAATGAAAAATCTTAAAATTGCCACTTACCTGTATCATTGCCAGCATTTGTAACAGCCCATCATAATATCTGTAACGACCTGTTGGTATGGGCAAATTCCATAATGCCTTCAGATATTCGGTTTTGTTTGCGTTTGTTGAGGCTAATGAGGCGACAGCATTCATCGCCATTAATCCACCACTTCGATCATTTGACAATTTTTTCCCATCCAGACTATATTGATTAACATAAGAATCGAGACCTTCTGATGTAAAAAAATCAAGTAACCTGTTACTTTGAGTCACAGCCCATTGGTCTTTCCCAAACCATAAATAATCAACAGCTACATTCATGGCTACACGCCAGGCATCAAAGCGAAAAGCGTCGTGCCCCCCTCCCCAAGGAGCATCCACTGGCGTTCCATCAAAGCGTGCATAATCCGGCGTCAAGCCAGTCACTGGATGCGCAACCTTTTTAAGAAATCCTCTGCTGGTCTCAGCAGCTTCCAGCCAGAATTCCCGATTTTTTTCCGCCCATCGACCCCATAATTCGTAGAAATGCGGTACATGATATGAAGGATCTGTAAAATCATCTGCATTTCCGACCGGTACAAAAACTACTTGTTTTTCAGTCTTGTTAAATATATCGGTTACATCTGATCTGCTATTGGAAGTATCTTTTTTGCTGAGCATCGCATTAAGAATATTTTGGGCTTCCCTTTGGTAGTTAAAAACGCCATCTCCATTCCCCCAGCGAGCAGCTGCAAAAAAAAGCGCCATCACAAACCACTCTTCACCATCCGATGCGGAATTAGAATCCTGAATTGCTCCAGTGGTGCTCATTTTCCATGAAAAAAAGTCTTTGCGTTGCCCATCTTTATGCTGCATAAAGGTTTTTGCCCACTTCCAAATCCGGTCAAAGGACTCTTTTTTATCAAGCTGGACGGCGATCATCATACCGTAAGACATACCCTCACTACGTACATCATTGTTGTTGATGTCTTTTATATAAGCCATGTTTTGATTCGTGGGATAATACACCCGTTCATTTTCATCATCTCCGTAAAAAAGTTGCTCCCAATAATGATCAATTCTAGCATTCACCTCATCTGTACTTATACCCAGTAAGTCCGTGAATAGGTTAGGATATTGGCCGGTCCAGAATGCACCGGCTTCTGTTTCCTGAACTCCCGATTCTGTAACATCTGCTAAACTGACGATGAACTTCATTAAAATAATTATACCAAGTAACGTTGCAGTGGTTCTGATCATCATGTTCCTCTTTTTTTTATATTGCTGCTTTGGGCCGCTGCGATTGAATCCCTGGCACTTTAGTGGCAAAGAGATGAAAGCAGTCGGCTCGAATTGCCAGGTTCGCACCGCTACCGGTGGGGTAACATGGACAGGCGAGACGCAGTTTCAACACCTCATTCACGCTGCCGCCAGGTAGCGCGAATGCCTGGCATAACCCTCAAAAGGGATTCGATCGAAAGAATTTCGGAACACCGCTGAACCAGAAAATTTTGACCAACTTTTTCAAAGCTCCCGATCCCTTTTTGTGCGTTAATGTTATTGTCAGGCTATTTTATTTTTATTAAAGTAATATTATTAAAACCTTTTTGGGATCTTGTAGTATTTTTAATTAATCAAAATTTTTATCTAATATTTTTTATTAAGTGAATTAAACCAATTACAATTAGATCTATACTTCCAAGTAGAATTTTAAATTTAGAGAAGAAAAAATTTAATTTATTCAATTTGTCAACATTATTATTTTGGGGGAACAACTGGATTGAACAAAATATATCAGACCTAAAAGTCCCAAAAGTAAGGTTAAAATTGACATAAAATATGATGGAAAAACATCGCTTGAAATCTCATATAAAAATAGAACGAAAACTGTCGAACTTACAATAATAAGAATTATGAATATTATCCATTTTTTATCTTGCATTATTACGTCCAAATTTAATTAAGCTTAATGGTGAATATTAACAGGATTTTACGCCTGAAAAATACTCAAAGTACCAAAATCATTGTCCGGCGTAAAATTCCTGTTAAGTATTTTGTTATGCTTTTATTATTAGCTTGACAATTTAAGCAAACAGGGATTGAAATCCATAAATAATTATTAATTGAAAAATAATTAAAGTAATTCTTTTAGAAGATTTTCATTAACATTGTACTTAGGGGCAAAATCTTCTGATTTCATATAATTTAAGATTGATTTATACAGTTGCTGAGCCACGAGATTATTAGATATGTCACTTAAACGGGCCGTACATATCAATATTTTGCCTTTCCCAACGGCAAATTCGAAAATTATACCTAATTTATTGTTTCTTTCAAGATTATCGATAACCTGTACAATGGGTCTGTAATAAGGTGCTGTTCTGTTGAGTAGCAAGGAACGACTTACTTTTATAATCGAAAACCATTGCCAGTTTGTATGAAAATCGGTTGGGAAACTGTTAAATATGGGATGCTCAGGATTCATTAATAGTCCCAACGTTCCAGGGGAAACCGGTTTCTTAGCCCATTCACTGATCCCTTTGAACATACCGTAATTCCAAAAATCGGGTGGGAACAATCCTGCAACGCTTTTCTCTTTTATAGATTCGCTTGGAAAGAGCAATACTTTTTCGCCATTTTGAAGTTTAGTAATCACCTTGCCGTCTAAATTTTCAGCTATTGTGATATCTTTATGAGGAATATCCTTTTCAGGTGCAGGATAAACCCATATAGGATATGTATTCGTATAACCGCTCTTTTGAAATGCTAAATTGATTGTCAGTTTTTCCGGATTTTCAACCAGATCCAGGGTAACCTCGATCTCGCCGATATTTTCAAGGCTGCCTTGCGCTATGTTGAGGTTTGAAATCCGACCGGCCTTAAGAACCTGACCTCGTTGATTTACAATTTCCCAGGTAATTTCATCAGCCATCGTCATATTCGAATAATTTGCTACCTGTAATTTTGCCCGAAAGTTTTCGTTTACCTGCCAGCAATATTTGGGGAACGACAAAAGCAAAACCACATCATTGCACGATTCCAGCCAATGTTCACGGCGGATCACGTTTTTGCTATCCATGAATGCATCAAGGATGCCCACTAGCGCAGTGCCTTGGCCTGGAAAATCCTGCAGATCAAGTAATTGAAACCCTGCCATACCCTTTGTGCGCAGCGCTGCTTCCATTTCAGCCTTATAACAAAGAGCAGACCATGCACCGGATGCTTTTTGAAAATCAAGATTCTGATCAAGCATACCGGCTTTCTTTAAGCGATCGCGAAAGATATGCAAATTCCATGCTCTGACGGGTCCTGTATACTTTTCTATTTCCCGGTAGTCTGGATAGATCTGATACTGTCCGATCTCATGACTGATCAACGGCACATTTATATGCGACACCGGATAAGCAAAATTGACCATGGTTGAAGGACTTTGTGTGTTGAGTATGCCGCCATCTCTCGAATCAACAAAAGCGTGGGTGAGACGGGTGTGTGTCAGAATGGTATCCTGCTCAAATGGTGTCCGGGCTGCTATATGAAAATCAGAACATTCGCGCGGGCCAACATAGCCAATGTTATTATTCGCGCCCATTGTATAAAGCGGCCGGCTGTCTTTTTCCTTTAATGATCTGATAATTTTTTCAATCTTGTCATGACCGCTCCAAATTTCATTACCAGGGCAGAACATTACAAATGAGGGATGATTTGCGTAGCTTTTTAGCATGGCAAGTCCCTCTTTTTTTAACATTGCTGCCACTGTATCGGATTCGAGTCCACCCCAGAAGGGTAATTCGGGCAGGAGAAAAATGCCCAATTGATCAGCCGCATCAAACGCTGCTTCTGGTGGGCAGTAACTGTGAAAACGGTAATGATTTATGCCATAGGATCGCGCAATTTTATAGACGCGGATCCAACCCTCGACATCCATGGGCGTATGACCAGTCAGAGGGAAAACACAGGCATCATGTTTGCCGCGCAGAAAAGTAGTGCGATTATTGATCGTGAATTGGGTTCCATTCGCTCTAAATTTTCTCATGCCAAAAGGAACTGATTTGCTATATTTAATTTTATTTTGGCCTATTGTGGCGACCAGTTGATATACCGGTTGCTGATAATCATCCCATAACTTCATTTCATCACCGAGTTCATATTCCAGATGCAGGATGGAATCACAGGGCATTGTCTGCCGTACTGTCACGAGTTTTTTTGTTTTGCCGTTGTCGGTGCGAAAGGGCTCCAATTCAATATCAATATCTTTAAGATTTAAACCATTGACGATGGCTAATTGAATCCTGATCTTTTGATTGTCAATGTCCGGGAAGACCTGCAGGTCAGAGATATACGTCTTGGGAGATACTTCAAGAAGAATGTCACCAATGATGCCGTTCCAATTGGTTTGGGTCTCATCTGTATAGATATGGACATTTCCATAGGGTGTAAGTTTTAAATCATTGTTGATCCGAATGGTGATAAAATGTTCTCCTGGTGACAAATATCCGGATACATCATAATATTGTGGTGACTGAAGAAGATATGATTCCCCAATGTAATTATTATCTATCCAGACTTTTGATGGTTTTGTCCTTTCTAAGACCAATTGAATGTGTTTGTCATGAAATCCTTGAGGTATGTTAATTTTTTTTCTGTACCATGCAGGACCTTCATATTTATAAAGTCTGTTCAAATGTAAGGTTGTTGTATCACTATTAAGGAAGCCTTTATTGTTTAGATCTGTCGTACCTGGCAATTCAATAGTGTCTTTCAAGTCATTCATATACCATTTTTGCTGGATTCCAACATTTGAGGTGTCTAATGAAAACTGCCATTGCCCTGCCAGGCTAATAGTTTGCCTGAAGTTATTTGCTTGTTTTTGACAATTAAAAATCCCAAGTGAAAGTGTTAATAAAAAAATGCTGTATTTGATCAATTGAAGATTCATAATTCATCTATAAATGTTTGAGAAGGTATAAAGCCTAACGGTCATGGCATAAACGGCCCCGTTTTACGAGGTCCGCTTGATGCCATTGATATTATTCTTGTCCTTTAAAAGTGACATCATCATCTTCACTACAACCACAAATTAACTTTTGAACGACAAAATACGTTTTTATACCCAACAACACAAATACTATTACGGAATAGACCTACATACTGAAAATATGTATGTCTGAATCCTGAATCAGGTAGGAAATACCCCGGTTCACAAAAATATCAACGATTCCCCCCCAGGCGCTCTCTCATATACTCAAGCCATATCTAGCAGAAATAGTCGTGTCTGTAAAGTGTATGTTTCCCGGGTGGGACTGGATATCCGATCTCCGTTTGAAATAAAATATACCTTTTGTATTAGGGCATACACTCAACATGAAAGCCATTCACATTATTCTTGATAAAACATACATTTAAATTTACATTACAGCCGGTCATCCATTAAAGATCATAATCAATAAAAAAGTTCTCTTCTATAATACACTCATTTATGTAATTAATACCAATGGTGAATACTCTATCCGACGGCCAGCTTGCAAGCGAAATAAAAAAATCAAATAAACATGCGTTTGAGACGTTTTACTTTCGTTACTATAAATTACTATATCATTATATCGTCAGTCGGCTTCAGTCTTCCGAAATAGCGCGGGAAATCATTCAGGATATTTTTAAACGATTATGGCAGAATCGCAGGAATCTGGATACAAAAAAATCAATCAAAGGCTATCTGTTCCGCATCGCAAATAATTTACTAATCGACAGCTACCGTAAAAAGCAAGTCCAAAACAGATATTTCGACCGGTCGGAAGAACTTCGTGAAACTCGATCCAACGAAAATTTAGATTTTAAAACACAATTCAATATCGCAATGGAAAAACTACCGGAAAACTGCCGGATCGTTTTTACACTCCACCATGTAAAAAAATATACCTATCTTGAAATTGCGGAAATGTGTTCGGTTTCAAAAAGAACAGTGGAGAAAAGAATGAAAATGGCCATTGAAATATTACGCGAACAACTAGGATAAATTATTGGAGGTCATGTTCACCAAGCAATGAAATATAAAAAATGTATGATGGAAGAGGAGATGGCACGTATTAATAAATGAATAACTATTGCAAATTAATGATATTCAGTATGAAGAAAAAAAATAAATATATCTTTGAGATCATGAATAAGCTGGCAGATGATATTACGCCTGGTGACCAAAAAAAATTGAAGGTATGGTTGGATGCAGATGTTAAAAATAAGGAAGAGTACGACCTGATCGCCAAAATTATCAGCGAAGGACAGCAGATGAAATTTCCGGCTGATCCCAACGTATATGAGGAGTGGAATGCATTTGAGTTTCCGGAAGAACCACTACCAAAACATGACACCTTCTTTCTTGGGTGGCAGGCGCTTAGCGAACGGATTGCTTCATTTTTACATCCGCGTCGGTTGGTTTATATTGCTCTCATCATTGGCATGATAGGGGCAATTACTTTTTGGTATCATCAATCCATTCACAGCACTAAAACGATAACGACGGCAAATAGCCAACATAAAGAAATAAAGTTATCTGATGGGATGAAGGTTCACTTGAATAGTGGAACAGAATTATCCTATCCTCAAATATTTACAGGCAAAAAACGCCAGGTCAGACTTAAGGGCGAAGCATTTTTTGACATTGCAAAATCGAAATCTCAATTTATTGTGCAAACATCAGAAGGCACTGTTACTGTACTTGGAACTCGTTTTAATATCTGGGCAAGAAATTCACAAACGCGGGTAATTGTTGAAGATGGTCAGGTTCGCTTTTCGGCTAACAAAAGTGCTGGTAGCGTTATTCTGACGAAGGATTTAATGAGTGAAATCTACCAAAACCGGCCCCCGTCGAAACCACGTATAGTCAATGCGAAAAAATTGCTGGGCTGGCGTACAGGCAAACTGGTTTTTAATCGCACAATGCTTTCCGAACTTGCAGGTGAAATTGGTCGTTATTATAATATTGATATCACCATTGAAAATCCGGAATTGGAGACAAAAACGATAACAGCGGTTTTTGATAGACTGCCCTTGGAAAAAGTATTATATTCTATATGTTTAACGCTGGATATTAAGCAAAGATATGAACACGGATTGTATATTTTATATAAAGAAAATGCAGTGGATGATCAATAACTATTTATCATGGTTAACCGAATACTTTTTGTCAGGAAATGTAATCAAGTGAGACATGAGATCGGGTCCTGAGAAAATTGCTCCATTCTTACCTTATGGGAACGAGAGCATTCAATTTCATACAATATTCTGAATGTAACTTTGCTGATGGGTCAATCCTTTTTGAATTCTCAATTGAGAACAAGGATTCTGGTAATGAACTTGATTTCAGCAGTTAGACAGAATAATGCAAAAATAAAGATGAAAAGCAGACTCAATATATTAATTTTGTTTATTTGCTTCTTCTCTTTGTGTTACAAGTTGACCGGCAGTGAACCCGAGAAACACCAAATTTCATTCCATTTCAATAATGAACCTCTGACCACAGTGTTGAGGCAATTATCCGATAAACATAATTTCAATTTCGTTTTTGATGATGCCCTTATCGATGATATTGTTGTTGCATGCGATGTAGTGAGAGAGTCTCCAAATACTGCCTTAAAAAAATTGTTACGTCCCTATCAGTTATCGCATGAATTTCTGAATCAAAATACCATTATTATTCGTCGGATAAGAGAACAGGTTAAACCATGCCGTTTGTTAAACGGTCAGGTAAGCGATGCCGAAACCGGTTTACCATTGGTGTTTGCCAATGCCTATATTCAGGGCAAAAATATTGGCTCAGCTACTGATATAAATGGACATTTTACATTTGAAATTCCGGACAGCACATTCCAATTAGTTGTCAGCTACATCGGATACGATACTAAGATATCACAGATCACTCCTGAATCAAACAAAGTAGACATAAGATTACATCCACGACCATTGGAATTTAATTCCATCATCATAACGGCATCGCGTACGCCGAAAGAGGTCGAGCAAATAAGCCGCACTCAATTAAACGAAGAATATTTCATTGGGGTGATCCCTAATATGTCTTCTGAAATGACATATGCGTCATTCATGCACTACAACGACGATGTGGTTTATCTCAATTCCAATAAAGATGATTTCTATGTCAAAATCCCCGGGAATCGACTCCATCCAATGATTGGCACTGACCGGAACAATCGTCTCGCTCTTAAGCAGCATCAGGTAAGGCTAAACGGATTTCGTCTACAAATGCCATTTCATACAACAATCGTTCCGGCAATGAATCCGGCAATTATCAATTACGATCTTATCCAAAATAGTAATTATCATACCAGCGTATTCGATGTTGAATATGCGGATGCATACGAATCCGTTATGGATTTACATTATCGAAAAGGTAATCCG
>SMTZ1_10006145_pt1 | contig 12100 bp, 6 predicted proteins | sample DeeMarSWOR136_30_FD_25667 | JGI IMG/M metagenome (IMG submission 25667) | reverse complement strand
TGTCCACCTTTCACGTAGTAGCTTATTTGCGAATTGAACTCTCCGCGATGCTCTGCCTTGCTCACCACTTGTATGCCGTCCTGATCCGTAACTGTCGTTACCTTCAGCGTATCATACTCCGGTGACACTTCAATGGAATAGTCGTACCGTACGGTGTGGCCCGAGCCGACGGAGTGATCGGGTCCCGGGCTGGCAGTCTCTGCCATGCGAGTCCTCGCCTCACGCTTATACACATTCTCCGAATAGGCCTTGAGACCGCAATCTACAGCATGGGTCCCATCATAGAAGTAATCAACTTCATTGGGAACGTCACTTGGCAAGGAGTAATCCTCCAAGCCCGTATCATCGACCAGGTCGACATAGGGCTTATAGGTGATGACCTCCTGTTGTCTGGAGTCGTAGGTGACCGCCCCTGTCACCAACGTACTCGCGGAACCTGCAAAGTCAATTGAACTCCGCGACTGGAGGTGTCGGCCAGTGCCATCTGAGAAGCTCACCGAAGTTGTACTATTCCCATCGCCGTAACTCACGGTTTTTATGTAATTCGGGTCGGTAGCGTAATATGAACCACCATGTGCAGAGTGTGAGAAAAAGTACTCCTGCTCCGATAGAAGCTGACCTGTGTGGTCCCTCATGCGCCACAACCTGTGAAGAGCGTCATACTCGTAGAGCGTTGGGAGGTTATCTGGACCCGATCTCGACGTGGTTAGACCAGTGGACGTACTAGCCGTAGACGTGGCAACTAAGGCGCCTACAGGATGCAAGCGGATATCATCAAAGTAATTGACGCCACTTCCGCCTGGTTGGTTCTGTATACCGATAACGATACTCAAGGAGTCTGTCTCTGCATCGACACAATCGCCGACATGAAGAAGCAACTCATGCTTACTCCAGCCACTCTGCAGGCTTGCATCAACTGTCCTGGCGGGCAGGCATTCGCTCGGGACTCCACCAGAATATTCCGTGACCGACACAACTAGTATCTCATCGGATAGCGCCCAAAACGACAGTACGTACTCGGGCCGTGAGAGACTATCCGCCTGGACAAAACGGCATAGTCCAGGCTCGCTGTCAGTCGGCGTTACCATGGCGTAGGAGCGCAGGCCCGAGAGCGATTCGGCGTCCGTAAGGTAGCCGCCGGTCCCAGCCACGTTTGTCCAGCCATCGTAACCCACACCATTTACGTCAAAGTCATACTCAGCATCGAAGACGAAGACACCGCTCGTAAGACCATTTTGGATTGTAGCAATCAGCCGGTCACCGCTGGGGCTATACTTGGCAGAACACGTGTCACTGACACGACGCCAACAAAGCACGTTATCAAATGCATCGAGCCCCAGACCGGGCTGATCCTCAAGAAGCGCATACGATGTGATTGCGGTCGCCGCACTATTGTCGCTGGCGTCATGCCATGTGTGTCTGCACTTAGCCTGGCTTCTAGACGCCCAAGTGGTGGAATCGCGCAAGAGGAACTGCTTAGTCTCAGTTGCTATGTCCATGAGATACTTGATGCGACTAACAGCATTTGCGACGGGCGGATACTCCGTATACCCTGCATACACCACGCTGTCGACGGAAACCACACCTTTGATGGTTTCCATCTCTGCACGGATCCTTCTGTCGAAGTCATCATACCTGTATCGCGTAACCTGTTGCGTCCCGTCGGACTGTGACAAAGTGGAGTCGGGTAAAGTCCGCGACATCGAGTATGGATTGTATATCGTGTAGGGTGGCAGTGATCCAGACGACTCTCTTCTCAATCTCACCGAATAGTAGCGGCGGGACTGATCCAGATCCTGCCCTACGGGAACGGCGATCACTACGCTCGAATCGTCGGGGCTAGGGCAAGTTCCTAACTCCCAAGCGAAGCAGCCATCGCCAGGCGGCGGCTCGGGATTACTGCAGTAGTAACATAGGGTATCCAGGTAGGTAGTGTCGGCTGGGAGTATTGTATCCGCAAATGACAGATATGGTGCGCCATCAAGGGCAAATCCCCCGTTAGTGAGACCGAAAGTACTCTGCGATTCCAGGTCGGGGAGGAACAAGTCGGGGCGATCGATATGGCTGTCATCAAGGTCGTTAAAGAAATAATCAGTCTGATATATTACAAAGGCCGTGTCCGCTTGAGTCAAGAAGAAAGGTGACGAGGCCGTGCCCCTAGCGAACCGCGGGGTGTTTGCACCCTCATCGAGTATACCGCCAGCATAGTCAAAAGACTTGCCAATCGCTTCTCCTTGCAGGTCCCCGTCTGGATACACCCAGACCGTGTCGACGACCGCCATGGAAGGTTTGCCCGTGATGCCACTTTTGTAGAGTTGGAACGTGGAGTAATTCCCCTCAGTAACATCCAGGAAGAAGCGTCCCCGAAAGGCAATCGGATACACCTGATTTGGCAGTGGGTCAGTAAAGGGATCGATGTCGACCGCCGCCCAATTGGAACTTACTTCGTTCCAGACAAAAGCCCATCTTTCGGGGTTATATGCGGCGTCCTCTCCACAAGCCACAACAATATCTCTGGCAACAGAGAGGGCCGGAGGCCAGAAGTCACACTCCGTGACGAACGCGTCACCGTGGTAAAACCGGATGTCGTTATCAAGAAGTTGAAGCTGCGAAAACTCGCCGAATCCTGTGTGCCTGACCGCCCACAGCTGCTTTGCTGGACAACTCCAGAAAGCTACAACATCCTTCGTAGCGACTATCCGATCCCATGGATTACCGCACCATAGACTGGTCTGAGTCCAGCCGACCCCGTTCCACTCCCAATACTGAACCTCTTGACAACTTCCGCACGTCTTCTTCATTACAAAGGAGTTGCCACCTACGCACAGCAGATCGTTGCTTCCATCCCAGCAAACAACGTAAGACAGCCCGTCCCACCCATAACTGGGATATTCCGTCCGCATGTACGTCTGGCAAAAGCCATTAGTCATTACCGCAACACCGTCATGAAGGGGAATAAGACGTTTCAATTGGTGCGAGACGCCTAAATCGATGGTCTCCAGCGCAAGAGTAGACTCATCAAAGTCGACGATCCTTAGGAATCGAGAGTCTTCACCTCCATAGGCGACATAGTTAGGTCCTGCAGTGAAATATAACTCATCAGTGCCAAACACGGCCCAATCGGTCCATGACTTTACAAGGTCATCTCCAGCATGCGTGAACTTACCGTAGTGAACACAGTATCTATCATCGTTGCTGTTATCACGAGCTTGGGGATCCCACAGTCTGATTGCATAAATGTCAGGAGCCAGCATGACACCGCTAAACAAAACATAGTCGCTGAATCCGCCAGCATCGAAGATCAAGTGCTCTGTCCATCCGGTATCTACCTGTTTGTAGAAGTATGCCCACCTCACTTGTTCGCGATCACAGTCAATGCATACTTCATGCTTGGTATTGAGCGCGATGAAGTAGTCATTCCCAGCCAGTACCTTCACGGTATAGGATGGTGGCCCCCACGACGGGAACACTGTATCACGTACCCAGGCGCCGCCACTGAACTCCAGGTGTATGAATCCACCGACCCCTGCCCCCCGTGGACCAGTGATGTCGCGGTTGTACAGTACAGCCCAGCCTTCGCCGGCGGCAATTGCTGTGTCCGGGTGTGTGTCCGTAACGCCGTCCAGGATCCTTGCATCCCAGAACCCATTCCAGGCAGCAACCTCGTACTTGTACAATTCCTCCCCCTGCAGCCGAAATTTAGAGAGCAGAACATCTCTCGAAACTGCATACTTCGGTTGCACTGCGTAAGATCTAGCTGGGATATGGTTAAGATCGGAAAGCACTTCTGAAGCATCTAGGTTTCTATACAAAAGCTCCTTAGTAGCACCGCTGGGGTACGTGACTGTCTTGATTGCCCCGAGCGAGCCTGACTCGGCGTCTGTGTAGTATGAGAACTGCGTAGGTGGTAATGCCGAGTTAACGTCTACCCCGACAGCGGTGAAACCATCTAACAGCAGTTTCTTCTTTGTAGAGTCAGCTTGCGGGTAAAGATAACTGTAAGAGAACTGCACGCGCGATTGCGAATTGTTGCCATACTTGACGACCAATGAGTCCAGCTTAACTTTGCGGTACGGATAAACCTCCGCCGGACCTGCCGTGGACATGAAGTCATCGCGCGGACTCGAGTAGAACTCAACCTTGTATCCGGTGTAAGTCTCTATCGCCTCTGGATAAAGATCTCTGGTATAAGCCAGTGTGCTGAGCTGGTTAGGGCTATTGTAGACTTGGAGCTTTTCAGTCTCCTGCGCATAAGTGTAGTTTATGAATGAACCCGACCCGCGTTCAGCTCGCCTTACGTACCACCGCGTCGGAATCAGCCTATCACCGTTGGACACGCCGATGCCTACGTGCTCACCCCAATGTAGTTCGTACCAAGTAGAGCTCCGCACACTCGGGCAGCAACCTGCCACGGAGTCCCCCAGCTGGTAAACTGTACCGTCCTGACTCCAGACAGTCCAGCCCGAGACGTATTCCTTGCCCAATACCAACTCGGTGTGCCTCTCCGCCCGTAGCTTAGCTTCATTGGCCGGATAGAAGAAACTCCCCGAATCTAGTAAACGGACGGGCTGTGAGCCGACGCCCGTGAGATAGTAGTCGTCATCCTGTGGGCTAACTGAGAACTTGTGATCAGAGATGATTGCTATCGGGCTAACCACCAGATCGAATCCCAATCCTATCCAAGACGCCTGGGCCTCATTGTTCAGCATTGCAGCCTGTTGATTCACGTTGCCCGAATAGCTCAGTCCAAGACTGACTGAACCTAGACTTCCTGCAGGCAGTGTAAGCAGAGGGAAGGTTTCCATATGTTGGCCCGTGTACGAGGAGACGGTCTCACCTGCAGACTGTGGCTTAGTCATCTGAATTACCGCCTGGTCTCGCGGAACCTGACCTGTGTATGACAGCTCTCCGGCGCAGGCCAGTGTCCCAACGAAGGGGACTACAAAGGTGGGCACTAACCGTAAGATCTTGAGCTTGCAGCCCAGGTTTGCCATACCATGGATGTATTTGTGCACGTGACTACCCTCCTGTATGTAACTTAGATTTGCATATATTGTCGCTGTAATTGTCCAAACGACATGACGGATGCCATTATAGACTCATGCATCGCTGATCAAGTAGACTCGCAGGAGCACTCAGGACGGGCGATCAGCGTCTCCCATTGTGCGATGGGCATGCTATGTTAGAACGTTGCCATTATGACGACCGATAGGCTCAGTTGTCAAGGATTTTCCGCATGATATGGAGTGCTTGTGTCACATTTTCGAGGGACCTGTGTGACTATCGCGCACCGGCCGATGCGAATGGTGTTGCTATTTCACTCAATTCTCTTGCGAGCCGACTGCCACTTTCTGACAGTGGACGATCACGCGACACATGCTATTCTGAGTCACCCCAACTGATGGTGCAATGTGGAGGATTCGTGCTCTCGCATAAGATAGATCATTTATGTCAGGTTTGAAGTAGGTGACACACTACAGTGTCCCAACCAGCTCGAACAGCGGCAGATACATAGCGATCAGGATGAAGGCGACAAGAACACCGAGTATAATGATGATAAATGGTTCGATTAGTGATGTCAGGGTGGTGATCTCAGAGTCGGTTTCGTTGTCGTAATACTCAGCTGCGCGGGTTAGCATCTGGCCTAACTGACCGGTCTTCTCACCCGATGCTGACAGGCGCAATACCGCCTTTGGAAAAACCCTGGTGGATTCCAGGGCCTGAGTAAGCGATTTGCCCTCAACCAGTTGAATGGCGGCCGGCTCAAGGGCTGAGGCTACATAGCGATTGCCGGTGGTCTTGGATGCGATCTGCATGGCGACCAGGATATCCACACCACTGGTCAGCAGCGTACCCATGGTGCGACAGAATCTGGCAGTGATTATCTTGATTACAAGCCTGCTGACCAACGGTACTCGCACCAGCGCCATGTGAATGACGTATTGAAACCTCCTGGTCATGCTTAGCCCTAGAAGCCCTGCAATGATGATCAACAGAGCGACAATGACGTAGACCATATTGTCCCGCAAAATGTTGGACACCTGTACCACCAGTTGGGTCAGAGCAGGAAGCTCGGAGCCGAAGTTCTCGTACATCGACGAGAACACCGGCACCACATACAACACCAGGGCAGACACAACCAGGACTGCCACCAGGATGACCAGGAGCGGGTAAGCCATGGCTGATTTGACCTTACGGGCGGTGGCCTCGTACTTCTCGCGGTAGGAGGCGATGTTATCAAAAGCAAAGTCCAGTTGCCCGGAGGATTCGCCTGCCTCAACCATGCTGGTGTAGAGCTCATCAAACAGAACCGGATAGTCCCGGAAAGCCTCGGCCAGGCTCCGGCCAGCTTCGACCTGACTAACAATGCCCTGGAACACAGTCCGAAGCGACCGGTCCCTGATCTGATCGCACACCAACTCAAGCGCTTCAACAACAGTGACTTTGCTCTGCAGCAGGATCTGGAGCTGTCGACTGACCCGGGTCAACTCAGCCGATCTGAACCGGCGCAGAACCCACTGGTGCCAGCCACTAAGTGACGGCCGGGAGGTCTGGAGGTAAACACCCCGGTCGATAAGCCGGGACTCAAGATCGGTCTGGTCGGCGGCGGTGGTGAAGCCCTCGACGATCTGACCCTCAATGGTCTTGCCTGAATACCGGTAGCGTGGCATCGTGCTTTACAAACTGGTCTGGTTAAGCTATAATATACCACATCTCAGGCTGCTTGGGAACTGCAATTCATGGCTACCGCCATCGACAAGGTGTTCGATCAGGGATTCTGCCTGCGTTTCCGGGTCTGCCCGGAACTTGATGGGGGCGCGGGCAGAGTATGGATCAGTGACAAAACCGATCTGTCGATCCTGGGATATGTAGGTTCAGTTTTGGGAACGAGCCCGGTATCGGTCAGAACAAGTGACACCGACCTCGGAGCAAGGATTGCCGCACGATTCAATCTGAATGCCGATACGCACACCTCCAACCAATCGGGCGACAACGCCGAGCCTGCTCTTGAACAGAGGGCTATAGACAGTCAGGTGGTTCGCGAGATCAACAATATCATATCTGACTGTGTCAGATCGCGAGCTTCGGATATCCACTTTGAACCGCGCGAGAGACTCTTGGCCTGCCGTAAGAGGGTTGACGGACTGCTGATAGAACATACTCAGATCTCAAAAGCGGCCCAGCCCGAAACGATCTCGCGCATCAAGATTATGGCCGGGTTGGACATAGCTGAGAAGCGACGCCCTCAGGACGGCCGCATCCGGTTTCCCATCGACGGTCGCACAGTTGACATCAGGGTATCGGTAATTCCGACTGACTTCGGGGAGAAAGCAGTCCTTCGATTGCTCGACAAACAGAGTCTCCGCCTTGACCTGGGCGAACTTGGCTTCACACAAGAGCAATTGGCGATTTTCCGGGAAGGCATATCCGTATCCAACGGGATCATCCTGGTCACCGGCCCAACAGGCTCAGGCAAGACCACGACACTGTATGCTGCTCTTCAAAGCCTGAAGTCTCCCGAGATGAATATCTCCACGGTCGAGGACCCGATTGAGTATAACCTCGAGGGGATCAATCAAACCCAGGTTCAGCCTGAGATCGGGCGAACCTTTGCCTCGATGCTGCGGGCCATTCTCCGCCAGGACCCGGACATCATTATGATCGGTGAGATCAGAGACCGCGAGACGCTTGATATTGCGATCCAGGCGTCGCTGACCGGCCACCTGGTGCTGTCGACTGTCCACACGAATAGCGCGGTCGCTACCATCACCCGGCTGCTGGACATGGGAGCCGAGCCGTACTTGCTGGCCTCATGCCTCAAGCTGATCGTGGCGCAACGCCTGGTGCGGCGGCTGTGCACACATTGTCAGACCGGTGATTTGGATGAAGCTTATGCTGCGGCGGCCAGGAAGCTGGGCATGGTCCTGGGTGCGAAGGCGCAGGCCAGCAGCGGCTGTGAACGGTGCAGTCGCACCGGATATCAGGGCCGGACCGCCATTTATGAACTCCTAGGCGTTGACAACCAGTTGAGTCAGGCGATAAACAACGGTGCTTCGGAGCTGGAGATGCTGGGACTGGCCCGGCAGGGTTCTTTCCACACTATGGCTGAAACATCGTCTAACCTTGTGAACACGGGCGTGACTACTCCGATGGAAGTCCTTCGGGAGTTGAGCGCCTGAGATTATTGAGAGACAGGATATGATCATCTGTATGCGAGGGATGGTGGTCGCCGCACTGCTCCTGGCCTGGTGCAGTTTTGCCGCAGCCCAAGAGCAGGCTACAACCGATACAGTGCTGCCGCCCGTAGACTCCAACCTAGCACCAGATTCGGTAGCGCCTGCCGACACCGTGCCAGTCAAGGTAGTGGATACCGTCGTTCTGATTCCCCAGCTCGATTTCAGTAATATCCGACTGTTCGATGCTCTCACTGCTCTGGCTCGGGCTTACAATTTGTCTCTCTACATCGATTCTACAGTAACGGGAAACATCTCGCTCCGGCTTGAGAACGTCTTTCTGAGTGATGCCCTGCTCTTCATAATGAAAGAGCATGGGCTTACCTGGGAGCGGACTGGTAATATCATCAAGATCTTCAGGCCGACCCCGCCACCGCCTATTCCGGCACCCCTGAACGTGATCTACGAAGACGGCCTGTTGTCAGTGGACTTGCAGGACGTTGATCTGGAACGGCTCGTCGACACTTTGATTGAGTTGACCGACCGGAATATCATCTTGGAGGACCGGGTCAGGGGGCGCGTGACAGGCAAGCTGAAGCACCTGGAATTGACCAAAGCACTGCAGGTTTTGCTGCCCGCCAACGGGTTTAGTATTCGGGAGATTGACGAGGTCATCTACATAGGTCAGGCCGCCGGTGACCAGGGGGAACGGGCCCGTACTCGTAATCTGAGAATAAGTTGTGACAATAGTCTGGTCACTCTGGAGGCTGCCAATGTCCCTCTGGCCGATGTGATCACCATGCTGTCGTCAGAATGCGGTGTCAGTATCCTGATCCAGACCCGGTTGGAAGGCAACGCCACGGCTCAGTTTACCCAGAAGCCCGTGGAGGAGGCTCTCACTTATTTGCTGATGAACAGCCAGTACACCTTCAGAGAAACAGGCGACGTGCTGTTTATCGGGAACCGCGACTCCCAGGACCTGTATGACTCCAAGCTGGTAGCTCTGGACAATCTAGTAGCCTCGTCAGTGGAGCCTTTGATACCACAGTCATTGTCCCAGCAGTTGACCATTAAGGTCGTGAAGGAACACAACGGTCTGCTGGTGACCGGTCCCAGAACCGCCATCGCCCGGTTGGAGGACTTTGTCAAAGAGATCGACGTGCCCGCGGCTCAGGTTTTGTTTGAGGTTCTGGTGGTGGACTACATGACCTCGGAGCGGGCTGAATTCCAGTTGACGGCCAACAACTTCGGCGGCGACTCGGGCATGCCGGGCCGGATCTACTACCCCAATATCGATTACAGTGCTAACGGGAATGAAGTCAACCGGGGCCTGCGTTCTCTGGAAAGACGCCTCGATCTGCCCAACCTGGGGGTCCTGGATGACAACTTCTTCATCCGCTTGCAGATGCTGGCCCGTGAGGGAAAGGCCAATATCCAGTCCAGACCCCAGATCGCCACCCTGAACGGCCACTCAGCCTCAATCAGTATCGGCACGACTCAGTACTATCTGCTGGAGAGCCAGACCATCTATCCGTCGCAGCAGACCAGTGTGACCACTCAGACCAGCCAGCGGTTTGAGGTCATCAAAGCCGACATGAGTCTGGTCGTGACGCCGTATGTGAGCCGGAACGGCGATGTTATCGTGGAAGTCGAGCCTGAGTTCAGTTCTCCGGCCGGGCAACTTGACCCGAACGTGCCGCCCACCATCAACAGCCGGGTACTCAAGTCGACGGTGCGCTTGAAGGATGGCGAGACCATTGTCTTAGGTGGATTGATCCAGGAGACCGAAACAGCCAACATCGACAAGGTGCCGATTCTCGGCTCCATCCCGATCCTGGGCCGGCTGTTCCAGAACCGGTCCACTGAAAAGGGTCGTTCGGAACTCATGATCTATATCACACCGCGCGTTTACTTCGGCTCGGAAGGTGCGGTCAACCGCGACAGCCTGCTCATCAAGAAATGAGCTCCACCAAGTTGACATTGAGGCGGGTGCTGTTCAGCGACCTTTTGGCTCTTCGACCCCCGGAGTACTACATCCTTGCTCACGATGACAGAATCCAATTCGTACGGGCAACTCGCAAGGTCGGGCTTGAAGTCCTTTATGAAGAGTCGGTGGGTGAAGATCAGATAGCGGCTTTGGAGAGCTTCTGTCGCAATCTGTCGACACAGTCAGTCTATTTCGGACAGCCGGTGCGAATCCTAATCGCCAATCGCCAGGCTTTCACCTACTTCAAGCGCCTGGACAAAACTTCCCCGGCGCAGTTGCTGGAGAAGCTACAGGCTCTGCCCCGAGACCGATTTGAAATCCGTCAGAAGACTGTTCAACTGGGTGATCAAAGGTTCTTTACTCTGCAGGCCATTGACCGAGATTACCTGAAGGCGATTGGCCAGAGTGGGCGCTCTTGCGGCCTCAACACAATAGATATTGCCACGCTGAACGCTCAGTTATTCGCGACAGGTCCGACGCCGGGTATGGGCAAAGCAGCCTCCTGTCTCTTTTGCTTAGCCGGTGAGCGAGAGTGGTATAGTGTCTTCTCAGCCAACGGAGACATCCTGATCGCAAGTCTGCCTGAGGCCTGGTCTGGCAAAACTGCTGCCTATGCCTTCGAACAAATGGATGCAGCTTTACACAACTCCGGACCAGCCCAGCACGTGTTGTTCACAGGCGACCTCACAGCGCCGCAGTCATCAAAGATTGCAGTGTCACCCCTGGGCAGGCTGTTCCAAGTCGGACCAAAACGTCAGAGTGTTCTTAAGACCTTGTCATACCGCTTACCTAGTTCCCGTTTTGCCACCGGTCTTAAGGTTGCCCTGAACAGTTCGCGACTACTCGTCTCCATACTCGCTGGGATCACGCTTCTGCTGGGCCTTGCCACGGGAGTAACCGGGGTCTGGTCGACCGGGCTGGCCGAGCCGTTAGAGCATTTCCAGCATCGCTACAGCAGCCGTCTCAGCCTGCTGCAACAACTTGATCGACTCAAGGCCGAGGAAAGAACGCTCTTGTCGGTCCAGGGCAATCCCAGGCAAACCGCCGCTATAGTGTCCAGTTTCTGCCAGCAGGTGTATAGTGGGCTTTTCCTGACTGAGTTGAGCGTGCGTTATTCGCCTGGCGACAGCATCGCAGTCGATGCCCGGGGAACAGCCCGGCGAGAAGCGACCGTGTTTGCCTGGCGAGATCATCTGGCCGAACAACTGCTTCCGTATCCGGTGACCGTCAACTCGCTCAGGCCACGGCGGAGCCAGGGACGCGGGACGCTTGATTCGGTTTTCACGTTTGGAGTGACGGCGACATTGTATGACTAAGCCTAAACCAACAAGACCAGTCTGCTTCATCCTTGGGGCCTATGTTCTTGGAGTTGTCCTCTGTCTGATGATCTCGGACAAGCTGATCGTGAAGCTCATGGAGAACCTGCGGACTATCAATCTGTCGGCCGAGGCTAACGGAGATCAGGCCTCGCTCGATGTCGAGATTCGCACACTCGAACAACAGGTTGAACAGATGGCGGCAACTATCACCCAACTGAAAGCGCGCCGGTTGCCCAGCCTGCAGGAAGTAAAGGATCTGCAGCGGACTCATCGACTTGACCTGATTCAAATGGAACGGGTATCTACTCCTCGAACCGATGCCTCAGGTACTCTGGAGTACAACACCGTGCTCACCGGAACGATCGGTGGCCTGGTCAGATTCCTCCGTGACCTGGAGTCAAACCACATAGTGAAGTCAGAACAGGTCGTACTCCGGCCGGCCAATGAGGACGGCTCGACCGTAGCGCTGACCTTGTCTCTGTCCGTGAGGGAAGAGTGAAGAAGTCCAAATGGAAATGGTGGTTGCTGGCCGGCCTGGTGCTGGTGCTGACCTATGTCTGGTATGATGCCTTTCAGATGATGAGCCCCGAGTCCGATGCCTATCGGGTTACTTCTCCGAC
>SMTZ1_10010043_pt1 | contig 12101 bp, 11 predicted proteins | sample DeeMarSWOR136_30_FD_25667 | JGI IMG/M metagenome (IMG submission 25667) | reverse complement strand
GTTATATTTGCCTTGAGGTCGGCGCCGCTGAGGATTTTTTTCCTTTCGGCGTAAATCACCTCACGGTGCTTGTTGATGACATCATCATATTCCACAAGATGCTTGCGAATATTGAAATGATAACCCTCGGTCTGGACCTGGGCATTGGCCATAGCCTTATTGGCAAAGGAATGTTCAATGGGGGTATTTTCATCCATACCCGCCCACTGCATAATTCCCTTAACACGGTCACCGCCAAATCGGCGGATAATCTCATCTTCCAGCGAAGCATAAAAACGTGAACTGCCTGGGTCTCCCTGCCTTCCTGCCCTTCCTCGAAGCTGATTATCAATGCGTCTGGCTTCGTGGTGTTCAGTACCTACAATATGTAGCCCGCCAAGCTCAATTACCTTGTTATGCTCTTCCTGCCATTCTTCTTCACCACGCCCCTCAGGATTACCACCAAGTATAATATCCACACCCCGCCCAGCCATGTTGGTAGCTACAGTTACCGCTCCGAGGCGACCGGCTTCAGCAATTATAGCCGCTTCTTTCTCATGATACTTGGCATTCAATACCTGATGGGGTATGCCATTTCTTCTCATGAGGTCAGATAGATACTCTGATTTCTCAATAGAGGTTGTGCCGATAAGGACTGGCCTTTTTTGGTCATTGAATTGCTTGATTTCCCTGGCTGCGGCGGCAAACTTAGTTTTCTCGTCCTTATAAATCTGGTCAGGGTATTCAGTGCGCATCAAGGGTTTGTTTGTAGGGATAACCACCACTTCTAAGCTATAAATCTTGTGGAACTCCTCGGCTTCAGTGATAGCGGTGCCAGTCATGCCCGCCAGTTTTTGATACATACGGAAATAGTTCTGGAAGGTGATGGTAGCTAAGGTAACCGATTCACGCTGTATTTTTACCTTCTCTTTGGCCTCGATAGCCTGATGCAATCCCTCAGAATACCTCCTGCCAAACATCAATCTGCCAGTGAATTCATCCACGATGATAACCTGTCCGTCCTTAACCACATAGTCCTTGTCCCTCTTAAACAAGGCGTGAGCCTTAAGGGCGCTCTCCAGATATTGAGTGACAAAGTAATTAGACGGGTCATAAAGGTCAGGTGTTTTGAGCAAGCCTTCCCGCTTTAGCATCCTCTCTATCTTGGTCATGCCAATCTCGGTAAGGTTGGCGGTACGCGTACGCTCGTCAATGGTATAGTCTGCGTCTTTGCGTTGCTTCTTCGGCAGCACCGCTAATAATCAGTGGTGTACGGGCTTCGTCAATAAGGATATTATCAACCTCATCGACGATGGCATAGTTTAAGGGACGCTGCACGCATTGAGATAAATCCCAAACCATATTGTCTCTGAGGTAATCAAAGCCAAACTCATTATTGGTGCCATAAGTTATATCTGCCTCGTAAGCCTGACGGCGGGTGACAGGGCGGAGAAAATTCCACTTCTGGTCTTCCGATTCGTAGCTGGAGTCATAGATATAGGAAGGGGCAGTTTGACCGACTGTTTGCTGGGCATTGATGCAGGCCACACTTATCCCCAGGGCATGGTAAATAGGGCCCATCCAGTGGCAATCCCGCTTGGCAAGATAGTCATTAACGGTAACCAGATGGCTGCCTTGTCCGGTAAGGGCATTGAGGTAGAGAGGCAAGGTAGCTACCAGGGTTTTTCCCTCACCAGTTTTCATCTCCGCTATCTTTCCCTGGTGGAGGCCGATTCCCCCCATTAACTGGACATCAAAATGTCGCTGTTTTATGGTTCGTTTGGCTGCTTCTCTAACAGCAGCGTAAGCCTCGGGTAAAATCTCATCCAGGCTCTGGCCATCATTCAGTCGGGTTTTAAGGTCATCACTTTTAGCTCGAAGTTCAGCATTGTTGAGCTTTTCAAAGTCAGGCTCCAACGAGTTTATGTGGTCAACCAGAGGCTGAAGGCGCTTCAGTTCTTTTTCGTTGGAATCAATCAGATTGCTGAGCCACTTAAACATTTTAGGCTATCAGTCCTCAGTTTTCAGATCACTGCTGACTACTCTATTATGACTCGAACATCGCTCCCACCGATAAGCCGGTGTGAATGCGATGAATGGCTTCGCCGATAAGCGAAGCTATAGACAAGACGGTGATCTTGTTCAGTTTTTTATCGTCATTGACAGGTATGGTATCGGTAACCACTACCTCTTCCACCAGGCTCTTGGTTATCCTCTGGATGGATGGACCAGAGAAAACAGGGTGAGTACAGCAGGCATAAACCTTGGTAACGCCCTGTTTTATCAGAGCATTCACCACCCCGACTAGAGAACCAGCGGTGTCAATTTCATCGTCAACCGTCAGGGCACACATTCCCTCAACCTCACCAATTACGTTGAGGGTTTCACTGGCATCGACATTGCCCAGGCGCCTCTTTTCCATGATAGCAAGGGGGGCACCAAGTTTAGCAGCCACATCACGAGCTACCTTGGAAATACCAATATCAGTAGCAACCACTACCAGGTTATCCAGAGCCTTTTCCTTGAAATACTGGGCCAGCATGGGTCGAGCGGTGAGTTCATCCACAGGTATGGTGAAAAATCCTTGAATTTGAGGGGCATGCAGGTCTACGGTGAGCAATCTATTGGCTCCAGCAGTAGTAATAAGGTCGGCAATCAAGCGAGCAGTGATAGGAACCCGGGGCTGGTCTTTTCATCGAGCATGATAAGTAACTCAACCAGGCTTTTGTTAACTGGGGAGCAAATGGGCTGAATGACAAAGACATCACGTTCCCGGACATTCTCGAGGACGCGCACAAAAATGTTCTCATTACTAAACTCAAATACCTCAAGCTCACCCAAGGGTATACCCAGGTAATCGCACACGGACCCTGTTAGGGCAGGGTGAGCAGTGCCGCTGAACACTTTTAATTCTTCCATCATCAGCTCTCAGCTATCCGAATGCTAATCTGATTATAACATGAAATCATCGTTGTTTCTGGTAAGAATTGGGAAAAGCAAGTAAAAATTAAGCAAGGGAGAGATTTTTATGCCAGCCCGGGAATGGGTAACCGTCGGCACATCTCTCTTACTTCCTGATGAACTTGTTCTTGTGCACGCTTATCAACTGCAGGAGAAAGCACTTTGACAATGAAAGAAGCAATTTGCTTCATCTCTTCTACACCAAAACCTCTTGTGGTCACTGCCGGGGTGCCCAGCCTAATACCGCTGGTGATCATTGGTGGCTTAGGGTCAAAAGGGATGGTATTTCTATTTACTGAGATGCCCGCGGCCTCTAAAGCTTCCTCAGCGTCCTTGCCACTTATCCCTTGAGGAGAAAGGTCGACAAGGACAATGTGGTTGTCCGTGCCCCCGGAAACAATACGCATCCCATGTCTCTGGAGTTCGGAAGCCAAAGCGCGAGCATTTTCCAGCACTGATTTCTGGTAATCGACAAACTCGGGTTGCATAGCTTCAAAGAAACACACGGCTTTGGCGGCGATGATATGCATGTAAGGACCACCCTGCATCCCGGGGAAGACGGCAGCGTCAATAGCTGAAGCCAGCTCTTTATCACATAAAATGAAGCCACCCCGAGGTCCCCGCAAGGTCTTTTGCGTGGTGGCAGTAGTAACTTGAGCATAGGGCACAGGGGTGGGATGAAGTCCAGCGGCTATTATCCCCGCTATGTGAGCCATGTCCACCAATAGCCTGGCTCCCACCTTATCAGCTGTATGGCGGAGTCTCTCAAAATCAATAATACGCGAGTAACTACTCGCTCCGGCTATAATTAGCTTTGGCTTGTGTTTCAGAGCTAACCCTTCAATTTCATCGTAGTTGAGCATCTCGGTTTTAGGATCGACTCCGTAAGGGACAAAGTTATACCATTTTCCGGAGAAATTGACTGGCGAGCCATGGGTGAGATGCCCGCCGTGGCTGAAACTCATTGCCATAACAGTATCTCCGTGTTCCAATAGAATTGAATAGGCTGCCATGTTGGCTTGACTGCCACTATGAGCTTGGACATTAGCGTGCTCGGCTTTAAAGAGCTTTTTAGCCCTTTCTATAGCTAAATTTTCAATTTCGTCTATGTAGACACAACCGCCATAATAGCGATGCCCGGGGTATCCTTCAGCATATTTGTCAGTTAGTACCGAGCTTTGGGCCTCAAGCACCGCCCGGCTGGCATGGTTTTCAGAGGCAATGAGATTTATGGTGCTTGCTTGCCTCTCTGCCTCCAGGCTTAGGATTTGTGTTGCTTTGCTATCGCGTTGTGCCAAGGAAAATGCCTTTGCGGTTCTCAAATTGTGTTATAATAGTACTTGATATTTCATTCTCGGTCAATAAGAAAAAACCCATCAAAGTGGGTTTCTGCGGCACCATTGACAGAACGTGTTTACAGTGCTAAATTAATCTATTTAGCAATTAAAAGGGGAGAGTGCTAAATGGCTGTCAGAGAAAGAAGAGGGACCGTTCTGAGGTTGATAATCGAAGATTATATCACTAGTGCAATACCAGTAGCTTCAAATGTTATCGTAGGAAGATACGGCTTGCAGGTAAGCCCGGCTACCATCCGCAATGATACAGCATACTTGGAACGGGAAGGATATGTTATTCACCCTCACCGTTCGGCCGGAAGCATACCTACTGATAAAGCTTACCGCTATTATGTGGGCCTGATAGGGGAAGAGATTGAACTTCCCAGTGTTGAGCACTATCTAATTCATCAGTTATCCCAAGAAGCGAAGGAAGAACTAGAGCAATGGTTAAAGACAATGGCAACGCTTTTAGCACGCCTTGTTCATAACCTGGTAGTAATAACCACTCCCAAAGCAGTTCGATGTCGTTTTAAGCATCTCGATTTAGTGGCCTTACAGGATTTCATGGCTTTGCTGATCGTGGTTTTGTATGAAACGAAAGTTAGACGGCAGGTCTTATCTTTTAATAGAAAGGTTAGCCAGGATGAGCTAACAAAGCTGGCTAACAAACTTACTTCTATCTACGCGGGAATGACCAGCAGCGAGATATTAGCTAAAAAAGAGGGACTTTCTTCTGAAGAAAGGCAATTATCTGAATCTTTAGCAGAGATTATGTCTGCTGAAGACAAGCTAGAATATGGTGAGCCTCATGTTGAAGGACTGCGTTTGCTGCTGAGTCAACCGGAGTTTACCAATAATCCTAGAATACTTGGCATTTTAGAAGTCCTGGAAGGGGAGGATTGGCTTAGAAATATATTCTGCCAGGAACCTAGCAAGGGAGGTGTCAAGGTAGTCATTGGTGAAGAAAACCCAGAGCCAGCACTGCAGGACTTGAGCCTGATAGCCAGCCAGTATGGAATGCTTGATAAAGCCAGTGGCATTGTGGGAGTGATTGGCCCCAAGCGAATGGACTACGCCAAGGCTATTTCTTCGCTAAACTACCTCTCAACATTGCTAAGTAACTCAGTGGTTGAATATATTTGAAGGAGGTCTAACGTTGTCTGAGGGTGACGAGGTAATTGAAGCAGGATTTGAGCAGGTTGAGGATATAGAAACGTTACAGCAAGCTCTGGCTGAGGAGAAGGAAAAGGCGGAAAAATATTTGGCCAACTGGCAAAGAAGCCAGGCGGATTTTGTCAATTACAAACAACGCATTGAGCAGGAAAAAAAGGAGATTATCGAGTTTGCTAATAGCACGCTTATTTCTAACCTGCTGCCTATCATGGATGATCTGGAGAGAGCCTTCGCTTCAGTCCCTGCTGCGCTCGATGAATCAAATTGGACTGAGGGAATCAGGCTTATATATAATAAATTTAAGGCAACCCTTGAGGCACAAGGACTCACCGAGATAAAAGCTAGAGGAGAACCCTTTGATCCTCGCCTGCACGAAGCTGTGATGCAGCGGGAAGGGGATGATGGGATGATTGTTGAGGAAATACAGAAAGGCTATAAGTTTAAAGAAAAGGTAGTTCGCCCTAGCCTGGTGATAGTGGGTAAGGGGGAAGGCAAGGAAGAACGGGGCAAACAACTGAGAAGGAGGAGCAAGAATGGGTAGAGCAATAGGAATTGACTTAGGTACTACATTGAGTGTAGCTGCGGTGATGGAGGGCGGCGACCCCAAGATCATACCCAGTGCTGAAGGCGGCAATCTGGTTCCTTCAATGGTAGCGATAGGCAAAAGTGGGGAGAGATTAGTAGGGGAGTTAGCCAAGCGACAGGCTATAGTCAATCCTGAAAATACTATATTCAGCATAAAGCGCCTTATCGGGCGTAAATTCAAGGACCCTATTGTTCAGAACGATATAAAGCGTTTGCCGTATAAGATTACCGAGGCTCCCAATGGAGATTGCCGGGTCGCGATGGGTGGCAAGGAGTATAGCCCCCAGGAAATATCAGCCATGATTCTTCAGAAATTGAAGATAGATGCTGAGGCTTATCTCGGTGAAAAGGTCGAGGACGCTGTAATTACCGTGCCAGCCTATTTTAACGATAGCCAGCGAAATGCGACTAAAGATGCCGGCGCCATAGCTGGGCTTAATGTTTTACGCATTATTAACGAACCCACGGCATCATCACTGGCTTATGGATTGGACAAAAAACAGGATCAGACCATTGCTGTTTATGACCTTGGCGGTGGGACTTTTGATATTTCTATCCTTGATATAGGTGAGGGTACCTTTCAGGTTAAGTCAACCAATGGCGATACCCACCTTGGTGGTGATGATATTGACCAGAGAATTATGGATTGGGTATGCGACGAATTCAAGAAAGAACAAGGCATCGACTTGAGGCAGGACAAGATGGCATTACAGAGGTTGAAAGATACTGCCGAAAAGGCGAAGAAAGAACTGTCTACAGTGGCTCAAACAGAAGTAAGCCTCCCATTCATCACTGCCGATGCCAGCGGTCCCAAGCACCTTAGCATGACATTAACTCGAGCCAAGCTAGAACAATTATCTGCTGACTTGATAGAAAGGAGTATTGGGCCTTGTCGCCAGGCCATGAGTGATGCCGGGCTTACAGCAAGCCAAATCAATAATGTAATTCTCGTCGGTGGGCAGACAAGGATGCCTAAAGTTCAGGAGACCCTAAAGCAATTCTTTGGCCGGGAACCCGTCAAAGGAGTCAATCCTGATGAGGCAGTAGCTTTGGGCGCTGCTATTCAAGCCGGGGTGCTTAAGGGTGAAGTCGGAGAGGTTCTTCTTCTCGATGTTACTCCACTCACTCTTGGGATAGAGACGCTGGGAGCTGTAGCGACACCGCTTATTCCCCGTAATACCACTATACCAACTTCGAAGAGCCAGATTTTCAGTACTGCCAGTGACAATCAACCAAGTGTTGAAATACACGTTCTCCAGGGAGAACGCCCTATGGCTGCTGATAACCGAACATTGGGACGTTTTATGCTTGACGGCATTCTACCGGCACCGCGAGGGATGCCCCAAATTGAAGTAACCTTCGATATAGATGCTAATGGCATCCTCAATGTCAGCGCACGTGATAAAGGCACTGGTAAGGAACAAAAAATTACTATTACCGCCTCTAGTGGACTGAGCAAAGAGGAAGTGGAAAAGCTGAAGCATGATGCTGAGCAACATGCTACTGAGGATGCTAAACGTAAAGAGGAAGTGGAAGTGCGCAATACTGCTGACAGCATGGCTTACACCGCAGAAAAAACTCTTCGTGACCATGGAGACAAGTTACCGGACGATGTAAAAAAGGACATAGATGCTAAGATAGCCAGTGTAAAGTCGGCTCTTCAGGGACAGGACATAAACGCAATTCGTAATGCTATGCAGGAGCTCTCGCAGGCTATGCAGAAGGTCGGAGAATCTGTTTACCAGCAACCAGAGCAGCCGCCTGGTGGAGAGGAACCTGGTGAGGGGGGAGAGGAAGGCACGGTGGAAGGGGAGTTCCGCGAGGTCTAAGCAATAAATATTAGCACCTAGTTCTCGGAGATTAGGAACACTAAATCGTATTTCTCACAAGGAACATAATGATAAGGTTTGAGCTAGAACAATTTGTCATAACTGCCGACAAAATCTGGCAAAAGGCACGAGAAGAGAATCGGTTGACTTATAACCCCTATGATGAGGAACTGAGAAGGCTCGTGGAGAAACAGCCTGGGGTTAGGAAGACGATTTATGGAAACTTTGTCGCCCAAAGCGAGCCTACCTCCAGGTCAGCAATGTTCACCAAAAACAGTGTTGACCATACCTTTGGCGAGGATGAACTGAAGCTATTGGCTCAGTGTGAAAAGTCTTTGGGCAAGGAAAGATTAATTTCTATAGACAGAATTGTAGGCAATGAAGATAGTAATACCACGGTCAGGTTAATTGTTCCTGAGCGGTTTGCCCATGTCGCCTATGGAGGCAAGAACCTTTTTATACCCCCAAAGGGGGAAGTCAAAAAGCCAACCTACCACATATTATTCTTCGCTGACGAGGCTTTTGAAACTAACCAGTCGAAGCCACTCCCCGAAAGAGATATCACTATTAGATTGGCTATGCTGGATGACGGAAGGTTTGTCAAGATAATCAGGAATGGTAACTACATAGGTGAATATAAGAAGGGGGTTTTTGCCGCTGAGGATTGGGCAGTCAAGACGAGAAGGGGGGGCATCTTCTTACATACTGGATGTAGAGAAGATTACCTTCAATCAGTACACGGGGATTATCGGATGGCGAGAACGTTACTTGTGGCATTAAGTGCTAATGGGAAAACAACTACAACCTGTAGAATTCTGGCCAGAAAAGGCAAGGAGAAATCCTGGCTTATTCAGGATGATGGGGGGACTCTTATGCCCGATGGTTCCTTTCATGGCTTTGAAGCCGGGGGAATATTCGTAAAAACAGAAGGCGTGAATCCTGGGGAGCAAATGGAAATATTTTACGGACTGTTGAAACCGCAAACTGTCTGCGAGAATGTTTACGTAACTGAAGATGGGGATTTTGACTTTTACAATTTCGAAAGAACATCCAATGGTCGAGCAGTGATATTAAGAAGAGATTTTATGCATGCCAGTCCATATATTGATGTGGATAGGATTGACAATCTGATTATTATCACTAGGGGGCCACTGATTCCGGCAATATCAAAACTAACCCGGGAGCAAGCAGCGGCCTTGATGGTTCTGGGACAGGCAATGGAATCCTCGGCCGGTGACCCAACCCAGGCGGGAAAAATTAGAAGCGAGTTTTTCTACGACCCCTTTGTCGCCGGAGAACTAGGCGAGCATGCTAATATATTTTATGAGATAATAAAAGGTATTCCTCACCTGAATTACTATTTGATAAACACTGGAGGAATAGGAGAAGGCGAACGTTATAAAGATGTAAGATTGGAATTTACCATGGCAGTACTCGATTCTCTACTAAGAGGAGGCTTAGAAGATTGGGTAGATTCCCCCACGGGCTTTAAAGTACCCAGGGCAATAAGATATGTAGATGATATTTACTTGCATCCTGAGAAACTTTACTCCAGAACTGAATTTGAAGATAAGCATAGGGAACTTAACAAAATCAGATACGAATCCGTGAAGAAGCTTGGAGATTCCTTAAATCCTGATATAAGTAAAGTTTTTAGTAAGCCCAATATTGTATAGTAGTACTGCAAGTCTCACACAGTCAATGTGGAATTTTAGTGTAGGATAGCTGTAAATCATAGGGAGGACAAGAAGTGATAGAGGCCGCTGAGGTTTATGAAAAATTAAAGAAGGAGAAAGCAGAACTGTTGGAAAAAATAGAGCAGTTGAGAGCTATTGGTCAACCATCGGCAGACAGAAAGGAAGGCAGTCCATTCGGCAAAAGGGAAGAAGGAGCCGATGAAGCCTCCGAACTGGAGAAAAGACTGGCCTTGGAAGAAAGGCTGGGAGAGTCTCTTAATGAGATTGAGCATGCCTTGGAAAAATATGAAGCGGGCACTTATGGGTTGTGCGATTCCTGTGGGCGAGAAATAGAGCAAGCTCGCCTTGAAGCCATACCTCAGGCAAGCTTATGTCTGAGCTGTAAAGCTCAGCAGGCAAAGGAGACAAAAGGGGCAAGATAAAGGGCGCTCAATCGTGAGGTAACCTGACAAAATCTGCCACTTTATTGTGGACAAGGATAATTCGGAACTGCCTTTGCGTGATAGCATAAAAAAAGCAGCATTATGTCTCCTCGTCATTTCTTTTGTGAGCGTTTCAGACCAATTAAGCAAGCTATGGGTCAGAGCTAACCTAGTGTCTGGGGAGTCTCTCATCATAACTGACCGCTTAAGTTTGATCAATATTGAAAATACGGGTTCTGCTTTTGGTTTACTTGCCAACCAAACCTTTCTTATCATCACAATCAGCGTAGCTGGTGTGCTCTTTATCTTACTATTTCTTCGTTACTTATCCCCGGCTACTGCCTTGAGCATAGTATCTGTCGGTTTGATTCTGGGTGGTGCTGTGGGCAATCTGATAGACCGCATCCGTTTTGGTTGTGTCACTGATTTCATTTATTTCCGTTTGTGGGGTGACTTTTATTGGCCCGCCTTTAACATAGCTGACGCAGCCATAACGGTGGGGGTCTTTGTTCTCATTTATTCCTTTTATAGGTCGGGGATATTTAGAAAAGCATATGGACGCGACCACAGACCCCAAAATTAAGAAATTGCAATTCGGTACACCTGTTCCTGGCATTCGACTTGACAGATATTTAACCCAGGTTCTTCAACAATTCTCGCGCGCTTACTTACAGAAACTAATTGTGGAAGGTCGTGTTCTGGTCAATGGGCAAATGACAAAAGCTAACCAGAGATTGAAGAAGGGCGATAGGATAACCATCGAGCTACCTCCATTATCTGCCCATCCCTTAGCTGAACCAATCCCTTTGGCTATAATCTATGAAGATGAGGACATCCTAGTCATAGACAAACCCGCTGGATTGACAGTTCACCCTGGTCCCGGGCATCCTAGCCATACCCTGGTCAATGCTGTCTTAGCTCATTGCCCCGGCCTGGCCATGAGTAATGAGCCAATGCGCCCGGGCATAGTCCACAGACTAGATAAAGATACATCGGGCCTCATAGTCATTGCCAAAAACGACCTTGCTCAGGAATATTTAGCCACACAGTTCAAACGCCGCACTGTGTCCAAAGGGTATCTTGTCCTTGTTAAAGGAAAGCTATTGCCGGAACAGGGGATAATTGAAGCACATATCGGGCGAGACCCCCATAGTAGACGAAGAATGGCAATAGTAGAAGGCGGAAAAGAGGCTACTACCCAATATCAAGTCCAGAATTACCTGGATGACTACACTTTGATTGAAGTCACCCCAATGACAGGGCGCACACATCAAATCAGAATACACTTGTCAGCTATTGGCTATCCGGTCGTTGGTGACCCCATCTATGGCACAAAATCGGCTTATCTTGATAGGCAATTTATTCATGCCTATCGCCTTGGCTTTCGTCTACCATCAACTAGGCAGTACCGGGAATTTACCTCGCCCTTACCTGTGGACTTAGAGCAAGCTTTGGAGCAGTTAGTCCGAAATGCCTAAAAGGCTTGCAGAAACATGATAGGGAATCCTATCGTTGCCGTAGCTTCTTTAGGTGCCTCCTTCTAATTTAGGTACAGGTTATAATTGCCCTCTTGATCACAGTTTCGAATCACTGGTTATATGAACGAAGACAGAGGCTTGAATTTTGGCTTGTCTCATAGCATACTAAAGTGGGCCGAAATAAGGTCAACAAGAAAAAGAGACTTGGAATTTAGTTTGGAGCGAAGGGCACTATGAATAGCCCATTTGATCAAAGCCAAGCATTCACCCCAGTTCACTGTCAGATAACTATTACGGCAGAAGAGGCGAAGCTGGGAACAAAAAAAATATTGTCGAGGAAGGATACAAGGCTAGAGGTGAGCATTCCAGCAGGGGTGATGACAGGCAGTACGATAAGGCTAGCCAATGTCCTCCAAGTAACCGATGGCCGTCCTGGAGATATCCTGATTGAAATCAAAGTCGAAGAAAAAGAAATGGGGGTGGGAATTATCGACATTAACGATGGAAACTTTGAAAACGAGGTTCTGAAATGTAGCTCGCCTGTTATGGTGGATTTTTGCGGATTCGGATGCGCCCCCTGCGATGCCATTGCCCGCATCATAGACAAACTGGCCCTAGAGTATTCAGGTCGGCTCAAATT
>SMTZ1_10009697_pt1 | contig 12101 bp, 13 predicted proteins | sample DeeMarSWOR136_30_FD_25667 | JGI IMG/M metagenome (IMG submission 25667) | reverse complement strand
CCTCTCTCTGCGCCTCAATGGCCTCCACGATAGCGCGATACTCCACGTTGCCCGCTAGCCTGGGGACACCATTTATCGCCACCACTGGTAACGGCAGGGTCCGGGCTCTAATACTTGCTATAACATCGCTATTTTCTGGGTCGTCAGCTAGGTCCACATACTCCACCGTCACCCCCTTGCCATACTTCCCTTTCAGGTGCGCTATGGCGAAGGTCACCTCCTCCAGCGACTGGGCTACCTGGTAGCAGCCGGCGCACTGTGCCTCCCCGGTGTCGTCGAAGATGGTTACTTTAATTGGCGATGTCACAATCTTGCCCTAGGGATTAGCCAAGGATTTCATCTAAAGCCTTCTTGAGCTCCACCTTAGGTCTGAAGCCAACGATCTGGCCAACCGGCTTTCCATCTTTAAACAGGAGCATGGTGGGGATAGCGGAAATACCATATTTGCTGGCATTTTGGGGGGCCTCATCAACATTGAGTCTGGCAATAGTAAGCTTCCCCTCATACTCTTCTGCCAGGTCATCCAGAATTGGAGCTATCGCCTGGCATGGTGCGCACCAAGGGGCCCAGAAATCCACCAGCATCGGCGTTTCCGCCTTGAGCACCGTTTGGTTAAAGTTTTTGTCATCAACAACCACTGGCTTTGCCATGAACTCTCCTTTCTCTATGTTATCCCCGTCTTTATCGCCTCAACCACCCCCTGCTCCACCGCCCGTTTGGCAATAAAGACGGCGTTCTTAATTGCCTTGGCCTCGCTATGCCCGTGAGCAATGATCACATTCCCGTTTACTCCCAGAAGGGGTACCCCACCATGTTCGGCATAGTCCAGGGAGTGGATGGCGCTGCGATAGGTGCGCTGCAGCATGAAGGCCACCATCCTGAGGTGGGGTCGCCGCGTGATCACCTGCTGCAACGACTGGAGCACCATCATGCCGATTCCCTCGCCAGTCTTAAGCACCACATTGCCGGTGAAACCATCGGTGACGATCACGTCGGCGATACTGCGGGGTATATCATTCCCTTCCACATTGCCCACGAAGTTTAGGCTGGTGTCCTTTAGCAGCTGGTGGGTCTCACGTACCAGAAGGTTCCCCTTGCTCTCTTCCTCTCCATTAGAGAGGAGGCCAATTCTGGGGCGCTCGACTCCGAAGACTTTTTCCATATAAACACTGCCCATTTGAGCAAATTGAACGAGCTGGCTCGGTTTGCAGTCGGCATTGGCTCCTACATCGATCAGGAGCACGGAATGCCAGGGGAGGACAAAGAGGAAGCCCAGGGCTGGGCGTTCAATCCCTTCGATGCGTCCCAAGGTAAGTGTGGCTGCAGCCATCACGGCCCCGGTACTACCTGCCGAGACAAAGGCGGATGCATCGCCATTTTTTAGGAGGTTTATCCCCACCACAATGGATGAATCCTGCTTCTGGCGCACTGCCTGAGCGGGGTGATCCTCAAACTCCACCACCTCACTGGCATCAACAATGGTGATATCAAGGCGGTGCTTCTCTAGCTCTGTGGCAATGGCGCTCCGGTTGCCTATCAGCACCACCTCTACACCCTGCTCACGGGCAGCCGCCACCGCTCCCTGGACCACCTCTCGGGGGGCATGTTCACCGCCCATAGCATCCAAAGCGATTCTCATCTTACCTTAAGTGCTTGTTGTTCTCTCCCATATGTCACAGCGCCCTCCCCATCGGGCGAGCACCTTGCCATCGCCGAAGACCTGGGCGATCTCACACATGCTGGGGCAGGCTTTGCATTCGAAGGACGAGGTGCGAAAATTTGCCTCAGCCACTCCGAACCCTTTGAACCTTGTGCCATTGCCGCGAATTGCCATCTCTTCATGTGCCAGTAGCGCCGCCCCAATGGCCCCCATTACTTCATGGTGGGGGGTCACAATTAGCTGGATACCCAGGGTTTCCTCGAAAGCCCTCACCATGCCCTGGTTAAAGGCGACACCCCCCTGAAACACGACGGGGGGTAGGATCTCCTTTCCTAAGCCGACATTGTTCAGGTAGTTACGCACCAGAGCTTGGCAAAGCCCGTAGATAATATCATCGATACCGTGCCCCATTTGCTGCTTGTGGATCATGTCCGACTCGGCGAAAACGGTGCACCGCCCGGCGATGCGCACCGGCTTCTTGCTCTGAAGCGCCCTCCTGCCGAAATCCTCGATCCTTATATCGAGGCGTTGTGCCTGTTGATCGAGGAAGCTCCCCGTGCCCGCAGCGCAAACCGTGTTCATCCCAAAGTCGGTTACGATACCATTTCTAATCATGATAATCTTCGAGTCCTGCCCCCCGATCTCGATAACGGTCTGGACATCGGGGACGAAGTGGAGGGCAGCCACCGCCTGGGAGGTGATCTCGTTCTTGATCACATCGGCGCTCGCTATCACCCCTGCCAGGTAGCGAGCGCTTCCCGTGGTGCCCACTCCCTTTATCTGGGCATCAGCAGGCAGCCCTTTCGCAATCTCCCTAAGTCCCTGTTGCACTATAGCGATGGGTTTGCCTTGGGTGCGCAGATAGAGGGAGTCAACAAGCCGGTGCTCCTCATCTAGCGCTGCAAGCTTGGTGGTCACCGAGCCCACATCGATGCCCAGGTAGACTTTTCGTTCTCTACCACTGTTTTTAGGGCGGCTGAACTCAGAACCAAATATTCGTTGTGTCATTGGCCCTTCAAACCCTTTATTTAGAGGCAGAAAATTCTTCCTTTATTCTGTCCATTATCCCTGGCTGGGTAATCAGGTCCACCACCGTCATCGCCAGCGCCTTTGCCCCATCGAGGAGCCCCCTGTTTCCCTCCTCCGAGGCGGCAGCCTCAGCGAACTCCGGGGAGTGCGCCAAAACATCTATAGGCGCTATGGCTACCATGGGGTGAATGGTGGGTACCAAAACGCTTACATTGCCCACATCGCTAGAGCCAAGCCCTCTATTTAGTGTGGGCCACAAATTGCGCCCCAGGGCTTCCATATTCTTGGCAAATAGGTCTGCCAGCACGAAGTTAGTCTTGAGCGGGGCGTAGTGTGCCACCCACTTATACTCCAAGCGAGCCCCTGTAGCCAAAGAAGCTGCCTTAAAACAGTTTAACACCTTCTCTTTTAATTCATCAAGATAGGCATCGTCCTCGGAGCGCACCAGGAAGCTCGCTGCGGTGTAGGCGGGGACGATATTTGGTGCTTCACCACCCTGCGTGATGATGCCGTGGATGCGAGCCTGTTCCCTGATGTGCTGCCTGAGGGAATTGATTCCATTAAAGGCCTGAATCATAGCCTCTAGGGCATTGACCCCTTCATGGGGATAGACCGCAGCGTGGGCCGCTTTGCCCCAAAATTCCACCTCAAGACCTATGCAGGCCAGAGCTTGGATGCTTGCCATGTCAACTACGCTGGGGTGCACAATCATGGCAGCATCTATATTTTCAAAGGCGCCCCTTTCTGCCATGATTATCTTGCCGCCGTAGAGTTCCTCGGCAGGGGTGCCGATGACGACCACCCCACCCCCCATCTCGTCGATGGCAACCCTGGCGGCAACCGCAGCGCCTACCGCAGCGGTAGCGATTATATTGTGACCGCAGGCGTGCCCCAGCTTTGGCAGGGCATCGTACTCGGCAAGCAGAGCGATGGCCGGCTTCCCCGAGCCATAGCTCCCCTTGAAAGCGGTGGCTAGCTGGCAAATCCCTTTTTCGACCTTAAAGCCGTTTCTCCCCAGGTATTCAGTCAGCCAACCGGATGCCTTTACCTCTTGGAAACCTAGCTCGGGGTTCTGGTGAATCCTCAGGCTCAGCTCGACAAGCTCCTCGTGGCGAGCATCTACCTCACCGATTGTCCTCGCTTTCAGCTTCTCTATATCCAAGCCTTCTCCCCCTGGCGATTATTATAAACCGATTAGGCGGGCATTTCTAGACCTAAAGGGCAACTTCCGATTTGCTGTTGACCGAACATTGACAGGCAAAGTATAATTGCGCCACCTGTTGGGGGGTGGGAAGTGAGCAGTTTTACCCTAGATGGCTTTCGAGGATGCCTGGTGGGGCTTGCCGTGGGCGATGCCCTGGGAGCCCCAGTGGAAGGGATGTATCGGGAGGAGATCGAGCGCCAATACGGTAGGGTGACCGAGCTATTTGGCGGTGGCTGGCTGGGACTGGGAGCTGGGGAGTGGACTGACGATACGGCGATGATGCTCTGCATCGCCCGCAGCATTGTAGAAAAAGGGCGCTTTGACCCTGAAGATGTGGCGCAAAAATTCCTGGGCTGGTTTCAGGCGGGGGCTTTAGGTATCGGGCGCACCACCTGGGTGGCCCTGGAGGCATTGAGTACCGGCGCCTCTTGGCAGGATGCGGGAAGGATCGCTCACCAGAGATTGGGTGGACTCTCTGCGGGCAATGGCAGTATCATGCGCTGCGCTCCCATTGGACTCCTCGATGCCAGAAACCCCGAGAGGTTGATAAAAGATAGCATCGATAGCTCCCGGATCACCCATTGGGGCCCCAAGGCTGGCTGGGGTGCGGTGGCACTAAACCTGGCCATCTCCCAGCTACTTTGTGAGGATAAGGACGGCCTTCTCGACAAGGTCGTAAGCAAAATCGAACAACCCGAGGTCAGACAAGCGTTGGCAAAGGTCGCAGTTCTGAGGATGGAGGAGTTGGTGCCTTCAGGCTTTGTCCTGGACACCCTTCAGGCTGCCATGTGGTGCTTTTTGAACACCTCCTCCTTCGAGGATGCCCTGGTGGCTGCGGTGAACCTGGGAGGTGATACCGATACCATCGGGGCGGTATGTGGCGCCCTGTCGGGTGTCTGCTATGGACTGGAGGCTATACCCTCAAGGTGGCAGCAGCCACTAGCGGGCAGGTTGGAGATAATCGAACTGGCGGAAAGAATATACGAGCTGGCACTTTTTCGTACTATACGATAGCCCCTACTATATGGAAGCCGGTCTTATGGGAGCGTGGCTACCGGTCTATTCTGACACCGCGTAATGTTCGGAATTACATCTTTAGCTCGCGGAGCCTTTGGGCAAAGCGGATCAGGTTATCGCGCAGGATCATTCCGATAACCCTCCCCTCACTGACCACAGACACTTGGTCTAAATTTTCCTCCTCCATTCGCTCTAGTATTTTGAGCGCATCATCGCTAGAGTGGACCACCTTCAGTTTCTCCACAGGGGTCATCGCCTGCCCTGCGGTGGTAATGTCCCAGTAATCCCTGGGAACCGCCTTTATCTGGTTCAGGGTTAGTGTTCCCTCCACCTTCTCCCCATCGTTAACCAGGAAGCATTGGCTTGCGCTGGTGAGGAACTGCCCTTGAACCAACTGCCTTATGGTGATGTTGCGAGGAACATGGGGAAAGTCACGGGTCATCACATCTTGAGCGCTGAAACCTTTTAGAGAGTCGCGTAGCGTTGTCTGGTGATAGGTTGTCCTGACAGCGCTGTTGAGGAAAAAGCCGAGAAATATGAACCATAGTCCATTGAACCAGCCACCTGTAAGGAAAAAGACCATAAAAATGCCACCGAGGATAAATAAATATGAAACCCCATATCCTGCCATCGTAGCAATTCGTGTGGCTCGCATATAGTTACCGGTGATCCGCCAGGTGATGGCGCGCAGTACCCTCCCCCCATCGAGGGGGAAGCCAGGTATCATGTTGAAGATGGCGAGTACACCATTGATGTAGGCAAGCCACAATGTAAAGGTTGTCACATACTCGTTGAAGCCGCTGGTTAGCCAGGAAATGCCGAAGAATAGCGCGGCGAGCGTTATGCTGCACAGTGGCCCGGCGGCGGCCATCTTTAGCTCGGTAATGGCGTCAGACGCCTCTTTCCCGATGTGAGCGACGCCGCCGAAAAAGAAAAGGGTGATACTCTTTACTGGGATGCCCGCTCTGATACCCACGATGCTGTGAGCCAGTTCATGGGCTAGAACCGAGGCAAAGAAGATAATGCTGGTAGCTATCGCAATGCCCCATCGAGTTAGTGTGGGCCATTCTTGTGGAAAGGTGTATATGGAAAGGAGCACCGTAATAAGGATGAAGATAAGAAACCAGCTAAGGTCTACCCGGAAGGGGATGCCAAAAATTTTGCCCAGTTGAATTGATCTACCCATTACTCTTCTTCACCGTCTAACTATTGAGGGGCCTCCAGCCGCCCACTTCCGGGTCGCCTATCGTCCCGGGTTTAGGATGCAGATTTTGCGTTAAGCTGGGGGGATTCTTCGGAACCATTTTCGAAGGCTCGATGCCACTGTCAATCTCCCCGGATGCTACATCCCAGGCGTTTAGTATTCTTAAACAAACCCTTCTGCTCCGCGCTGCTCTCGGGCTAGTGTCTCGAATCCTTTTTGCCAATTTGACCTCGAATTCCGCATCTGAGAAGTTACGCTTTATGAAGTAGCTCAATGTTTCTATTTCCAAAGTCTGGTCATCGCTCCTATTGGTGAGAGCTGATAATTCTTTCCTCCGTTGCCTGCACCAATCTCGGTGACGGACTTTCATTGCTCTCTCGCTTCCTTTGCCAAAGAACATAGTTATCTATCTAGATTATAGCACTTACCGGGCAAATCGGGGTAGCCAGATAGCTGGATCAAGAGAATTTGGCAAGGCGTGAGGCACTGAATAGCTAGCGGGAAGACGAGGCAGTGGTGGCATAGCCGATGAGCTTGTAGGCTAGCTTTGCGGCGAGGAAAGCGCAGGATAAGGGCCCCTCCCTGGGGCAAAGCTCTACTAGGTCGAAGCCCACGATGCGTCTCCGCTCCGCCACCCGCTGCAATATCCTCAATACCTCGTGCCAGCTCATCCCCCCAGGCTCCGGGGTGCCTACCGCCGACATAATTGATGGATCCAGAACATCCAGGTCGATGGTTACATAAACATCCTCAGAGAGGGCGGAGACGATTGCCTCTTCATCCAAAGGGAGACCGGGGGCGAAAAAGGGGCTAATCTGATTTTGGGTAAGGAATTGGTGCTCCTCCTGGCTCATGCTGCGGATGCCCACCTGCGCAATAGGGCAGCACTCCAGCACCCTTCTCATAACGCAGGCATGGCTATATTTTGTGCCCTGATATTCATCGCGGAGATCGGCGTGGGCGTCCAGTTGCAGTACTGAGAGGTGATCAAATCTCTCGCTAAAGGCCCTCACCATGCCGACGGTAAGCGAGTGCTCTCCGCCGAGCATCGCCACAAGCTTCTCTTTTCGAACTAGGTCGCTGGCTACTTCGTAGACGCGCGCAACTGTCTCCTCGGGACCCCTCATCGAGGGCTGGAGTTCAGGGAGAGTGTGAATCCCAACAAGGTAAATTTCCCGATCCAGCTCGTGGTCGTAATGCTCAAGGTACTGAGAGGCATCGATGATTGCCATGGGACCATCCCTGGAGCCGCTTCGCCAGTCGGTGGTGCTATCGTAGGGGACGGGGAGGATCACCACCCTCGATGTTTCGAAGTCGGCATATTGGGGGGGGATGGCGGCGAAGTTTCGCGGGGGGTAAAAAAGCTCCCTATTCATCGGATGATTAGTTCTTTTCCCAAGAAGAAGGAGGGCTTCTTTCTATTTTTGATTATCTCGGCAGCCGTTTCGCTAAGGGCACTTACCATAATAGGGAGAGCGATGGTGGCATCGGAGTTTATGGTGACTATGGCCGCATCAGTGGCGATCTTCCCCCAGGAGCGGGCCTCATCAAAGGTGCAGCCACTCAGTCCCCCCCACTGTGGAGAGTCGGTGGTGATCTGGATAGCATATTCGTGACCACTAAGCACCTTATCGAAGATATGGCCGCAGAGCTCTGCCTGCTGGATGAAATTTTTCGGCGTCCCGCCACCGATAAAGATCACACCCGTAGAGGAAGCAGAGCAGTCGATCTGGACCATCTCTACAACATCCCTAATCACATCGAAGAGGAGGTGATTTCCCCATTTCGCCATCGCTGCTGCCAGCGCCGTGCCATAGACGCTATCCGCTGGGGCGGGACAGTAGATGGGGAGGTTGGCCTTTGCCGCAGCGGTGAGTATTCCCGCCTCCTTACCCTGGCTGGAGAGCGCTTTGCCCAGTAGAAAGAAAAACTCTCTGGTGGTGTAGGCGCGGTTCTGCTCCAGCGAGGAGGAGAAATCGATAACAAAGTTCTCAGTCTTGTCAAATTCCTCCTCTGAGGTGAGAACATCATAGATGCGATAGATTTTTGAGTTTGCCAGCTCCCTGTCATTGGCGCGGGCACTACCCTGCCAGTGGAATCTTCCCAAACTCTCGTGTAGGTCGTGAAAGAGATTGGCACCGGTCGACACCAGGCAGTCGATGAGGCGATTTTCGATGAGGTAGACTATAACCTGACGCATCCCCGCTGGGACCATGGCGCCGGCGAGTCCCAGGAAGATGGTGCGCTCCCCCTTTAGCATCTGGGACCATATCTCCACTCCGCGGGCTAGATTTCTCGCCTGGAAGGAGGTCTCTGCCATCCGTTGCACTAGCTCGGAGACAGAACACTCCGGGGATATAGGGAAAGGGGTGACCGGCTTTTCATTGTGTTGCACTTTTTTTGAACTCTAGGTCGCGCGACTTTTTGGCCTCAGGCTACGACGTCCAATTACTCTCCATCTTCGTTTAATGGGGGGCAAACAAGCTAGATCGCTTTCAAGCAAGCCGTTTCCATATAGGAGTATTCTAAACCCCTGTTGAGGAGACAAGTCTTTAGCTCGGGAAGTTCAAATCTGGCCTTGAGTTCCCTGATCGCTTGCTCCGGATCAAAGTCCTTGCAGGAGAAGATATCTATATTTACATAACGTCTTTCAGGGAAGGTATGGATGCTGATATGGCTCTCCGCGATAATCACGAAGCCCGATATCCCCCAATCCTCTGGTTTTGAGCCGACGTATCTGAAAACCTGTGGCTTTGCCACTTTAGTCATCCCGATCTGGGATGGGTAATCATCTAGGAGCTGGTAGATCAGCTCTTCGCTCTCCAGCATCTTGCGATTGGCTCCAAAACCATCGATAATCAGGTGCATCTCAACCCCCTTTCTTTTGGGCAAAAGAGAACCACCCCCCCATTTACTGGGGAAAGTGGAGCGTAATAGATTGTCAAGGCTTAGTTAGCGATTCGCTACATCGAGTAGCTTTCCTTCGTACCACCTGTCCAGGTCTTCTTTTCTAATGCGATAGGCTTTGCCTATCTTTGCCGCAGGAAGCTTGCGGTCGCGGCACCACCGCTGAATGGTGGGCTTGCTCACCTTCAGGATTTTGGTCATCTCGTCCACAGACAATAATTCGCCTTCGTCCACAAAGAACCAGTCCCCCTCCCAAGCCCCGATACATCGGGGCACCAACGTTTTGACGATAATAGCACACTTTTGCGCACAATGCAATACTTTTGCTTGCATTTTTTCGAGATTGGGGTGTCGATCGACGGGGCATCGGGTGAAAGTGAGGCTATTTCAAGGAACGCAGCGTTCGCATTAGCTCGAAGAGGGCGTGATGGGTAGCGCGACGCTTGACTTCGTGGCGCAGCGGTGGGTAAAGCCCCAAGATAAGCCTTTTCTCTTTCCCATCGTCGATGGCGATGTGGGCGATGCCCACGGGCTTGCCCACCCCGATGTCGGCCCCGAACCTTTGTCTTGCCGCCCCAGCCATATCCGCTGCCACCTCAGCGCTGATGGCACCATGATTGGCGATGAGCGTGGCGTCTATGCCATAGGAGATCTTCGCCTCATTGGTATAGGCGACCAGCCCACCTTTGAAGTATTCGGAACTCCCGGGAACATCGGTTATTATACTTGCCAACATACCACCGGTGCAGGATTCCATAGTTGCGAGAGTAAGTCCCTTTTCGCTGAGGAGATTTCCCACCACACTCTCCAGGGTTTCCTCATCGCTGCCCCAGAAGATTTCGCCGAGAATGGAGTGTATCTCGGCTTCCCTTTTAGCGATCATCTCCTCTGCCTCCTCCCTTGTCTTCGCCTTTGCCGTAAGGCGCAAGTGGATGCCATCCGGCTTGGCGTAGACAGCAAGGGTAGGATTGGTTGAGGAAAGAAGGGGGCTAACCATCTCGTCCACCGCCGATTCGGCCATATTGAAGGTCTTGATAGTTCGCGAGAGGATGATCTCATGCCCCAGCCTCTCCCGTAGCCTCCCTGAGACCTCCTTCTGCCACATGCGCTGCATCTCGCTGGGAGGTCCGGGCATGGCGATTAAGATTCTCCCCTCCCGCTCCACCCACCAGCCTGGTGCGGTGCCCCTGGGGTTTGTGATCGCCTTGGCTGAGGGGATTAGCGTTGCCTGCTTGATATTACTCTCCGGCATGGGGAAGCCGCGAATGGAAAAGAACCCCCTAAGTACTCGTTCAAGTTCCGGGTTCACTTTCAGCTCCTCGCCCATCATCTCGGCGATGGCCTCGCGGGTGAGGTCATCCTCGGTGGGGCCTAGTCCCCCTGTAGTGAGCACTAAGTCGGAGCGGCCCCAAGCTCGCTCTAGGCACTCCCGCATCCTCGCAAGATTATCGCCCACCTGGGTGACCCAGAGAAGGTCAGTCCCCAACATTGGCAGTTGCGAGGCGAGGTAGGAGGCATTGGTGTCGGTAATCTCTCCCAATAGTAGCTCGGTGCCGATGGAGACTATTTCGGCTTTCATCTATTCCTCTAAGGTGTGGGGACTTTTTGAAGAATTTGCGCGGCAACCTCCGCCGCTCGCTTTCCTGAAAGTAGCATGCCGCCGAAGGTAGGCCCCATGCGGGGCAGCCCGTAAACTGAGGCAACTGCCATGCCGGCCACGATAAGCCCGGGATAGATCTCCCCGGTTCTCTCCACCACCGCATCCTCCGAGCCCTCGATCCAGAGTGCCCCCTCGCCTTTCATCTTAATCAAACCACGCTGCTCCAGCTTCTTCACCACGCTGGCATCGTGGCCAGTGGCATCGATCACCACCCTCGATTCCAGAGGCACCGGGTCGAGGGCGGCGATCTCCCTGGGGAGATGAGCAATGGGGCTCCAATTAACCACTACCCCTGCCATCCGGTCATCCTGCCTAAGGATCACATCCTCCAGCAGGGTTAAGGACAAAAATTTCGCTCCGGCATCGCAGGCTGAGGCGATGAGCCTGGCACAGGCATGGGGGGCATCGGCAACATATAGCCCCTCGCTCGCCCCCTCGTAGGGCACCCCCAACTCATCGAGAACCTCTTGGGCCGGAGCTCTAATGGTGAGCTTATTCATAAAATATCCGCCGATCCAGAATCCACCGCCGAGGTAGTTATTCCGCTCCACAATGAGCACCTTAACCCCTTTCTCGCAGAGCTCCTTTCCCGCCATGAGCCCGCTAGGGCCCCCGCCAACGATAATTACATCACTCTCTACATAGTCTTCAAACTGGCGGAGAAAGCTTCTAGCGATAGCAGCGGTAACAGCCTTTTCCGCCACCGGATGGAATATGGTCATTTGGTTTCTCCTTTTCTCGATAGATTAGCACTTCTCTGGTAAAGGCTTTCAAGCGGTGTGCTGCCCAAGAAGCTGGCCACCAGTTGCATGGCGCAGAAATCGCCGCACATGCTACAGGCAACCCCTGCGGTGGCATGTTGGCCATGCACCCTTTGTGCTCTAGCAGGGTCTAGAGATAGCCTCACCTGTTCCTCCCAGTCCAGGTTCTTGCGTGCCTGGGACATCTTTTTATCCCACTCCCAGGCGCCCTTCCCCCCTTTGACGATATCTGCAGCGTGGGCGGCAATGCGGGAGGCGACTACCCCTTCCTTCACATCATCTGGGTAGGGGAGGCCGAGGTGCTCCGATGGGGTCACATAGCACAAAAAGTCGGCGCCTGCTATGGCGGCGACCGCTCCGCCAATGGCACCACAGATATGGTCGTAGCCCGCGGCGATGTCGGTGACCAGCGGTCCAAGCACATAAAAGGGGGCCCCTTTGCACAGGCTCTTCTGAAGCTGGACATTGGTGGCAATCTGGTCCAAGGGGACATGCCCCGGACCCTCCACCATCACCTGAACCCCAGCCTCCCAGGCGCGCTCTACCAGCTCGCCAAGTATGAGGAGTTCTTCCACCTGCGCCCTGTCTGTGGCGTCGGCAAGGCTGCCCGGACGCAGCCCATCACCTAAGCTCAGGGTGATATCAAATTCTCGAGCGAT
>SMTZ1_10006143_pt1 | contig 12101 bp, 7 predicted proteins | sample DeeMarSWOR136_30_FD_25667 | JGI IMG/M metagenome (IMG submission 25667) | reverse complement strand
TGGCGCCTATCTTTTTCAAAATCTCAACCGCAATGCCGCTGTCCTCGCTGCAAACAGCGTCTAATAAATGCAATCCTGACATAACAGTATGCGATTTAGCCATCGCAATCTGCTGAGCGGTTGCCAATGCCTCCTGGGCTTTTAGTGTGAATTTATCGAATTTCATTTCTAAACCTTTTTATCGCAAACTGAGTTCCAATTATATACATACTCTAACCTTAAATAAACTAAGCAAATATCGTGCCCGAACAAACCAAAATTGTAATTGCCGTTATAATAAGCAATTACAGCTTTCTTGTTCATCTGGCTGTGTGCCAATTTGGCAGGTGTTTGTCCGCATTCTCACATAGCAGGGGGCAAATATTTCATATAGTGAAGTCTCAGTAATTGACTTGCGATTTGGGGTTTCTTATCACGGACAGTCTGCAAAGCCGGACGGGAATACTACCGTACCGTTTTTGGCGAAAGTGCTCGGCTTAACTGCGACAGTGCTGCGAGAGGTTACTCAACACCAACCCAACCTGTTTTCACATTGTAAATGAAGTTACCTCTCAGACGAGTACTGATGTACACACTATCACCGTTGATGGCAAAAACAGCTTGCAGTCTTTTGTCTATCTTGATTTGTGCTGCTCCTGATCTGGATAGTGCATCGTGAAGGTCTGTTCCATACCCCAGAATCTGATTATCGGAAAAGCCCGCTCGTCGCATCACTCGTACAATGTCATCGGAGCTTAGGGTAAGTACCTCCTGGTGGTTCAACGGTATGACCTCAAAGCCTTTTTGTGCACAGCTAACCACACCAAAAGCCAGAAGCGCCAGCAGCAATGACACAATAATCACGCCACTGCCGCTAATTCTTGTTTTGCGAATAATCGGCTTCACAGCTCTTTGTCTCCTTTTAATACGTTTTTCATCTGATCGGACGTGATAAACTTTCCCGAAGATTCGTCTTAAAATCTCCACCCACCGATCTGATCGAAGGCTGAATTGCAGGCGTCTGAGGTTGGGTGAAATCGGGGGTTTGGCTTGCCTCCGGTATTATGTGGGCCGTGACAAAAACAGCGATTTCCCTGCTGGCCTCTTCATCGTTTGTACTCTTAAACAGGTTCCCCAATAACGGAATTCTGTGGAGGCCCGGCGTGCGCCTCTTCTCCAAACGTGTTCGGTTCTCTGTCAGGCCGGCCAGGGCAACTGTTCCGCCGTTTTGAATGCGTACCGTGTTAACGGATGTTCGCCTTGTAACAACCGGAAGGTCACTTCCTCTGCCGCGAGGTATGCTGTCACTGACCTCGACGGCCATTTCAAGTGTAATATTATTATTGTCACCTATGTGCGGTGTGATACTTAACTTGGTGCCGGAATCGATTTGTTGTAGTTCAGAACGGGTGTAGAAGAAATCGGTTGCCTGCGAGGTCATCATATAGTACTCTTCAGTCATGACATTGATTTCCGCCACTTTGCCGTCTTGAGCCAACAACTGAGGTTTGGCCAGTATGGTCGCCTCGTCATTCTGTTCGAGCAGGTTCAGCGCTAAGGTCAGAGAATTGGTGAATGTTGCACCGGGTGTATAGCCGATTTGGAGACCTGATGCCAGTTTTCCGCCGAAGTCAGCCATCCCGAGCCCGCTCCCACGGAGGTCATTGCTAAAAAGACCGGCGTTAATCGTTGGCCAACCCCACTCGACACCCAAGTTCAGCAGGTCGCCGCGTTCCATTACCACAATGCGTGCATCCAGTAGGACCTGTTGTCGGACTCGGTCGATTTTCTTCAGGTCCGAGATGATACGTTCCATCAAAGCCGGCGGTGCGGTAACAACCACTGTGTAGGTGTCGGCGCCGGGCCGGCCAACTTCGGCCTGGACGTAAGCCTTGAAAGGAGTGGATAAAAGTCCCAGTGCTGCCGGTGCCGGGATGTAGTTCAGTTTTATCCGGCGTGTTTCGCTCACAACCGGGAACATCGCACTGTCCGGGGCACCTGAACAAACCAGATAATAATACGGTGTCTTCTTAACGACATAAGGAGTGCCGGCCAGGACTATCTGGAGGGCCCTGTCAAGCGGCACATTTTCAAGTGTGGCGTTTACTATTCCCACTACGGTCTCATCGGGGATAATAGTAACACCTGATGCTGATGCAATATCCTGAAGTGCCGAGGTAAGGTCCGTGTCAACAAAGACATTGCTGACAAGCGGTATTTGTGGACCAGCAGGCAGGTTTGGTTCTACCGGAGCTTCCTTCTTGAGCAGAAGGTTTTCCAGTTGTGCTCGTATCTTGGCTATATCTCTCTCTAAAGGTGTTTGCGGCTCCTCCTCAAAACCAGGTGCTGGAGCCGGCGCAGCGGGGATCTCCGCCCCGGGAGGCATCTTCCACTCAGGGGCTTCCGGCACAATGGGTGTGGGCGCAAGAGGTGTCGTTGTAGTAGGTGTTGGCGCAGTAGGTGTCGGCGCAGTAGGTCTCGGCGCAGTAGGTGTCGGCGCAGGACGCCTTGCCGATTCCGGTAAATCATCCCTGTAGTTCTCCGTGATGTTAGTGTATGACTTACTTGGGAACTCAAAACCTTCTCTTGACAGCGTAATCTCACCGCTCCAATCGTATGGCACTTCAACACTGAATCGACCTCTGGTGTCGGTGGTAGCAGTGCCTCCACCATTATTGGCCGAAACCTTTACACCTTCGATAGGTGTTCCGCCGACCATCACCGCATTGGAAATGGTGAACATTTGCAGTATCGCATTATAGTCCTGATTCGTTTGGTCCTTGGTAACAACAGGGTACGCTTTATTAGTCGGTCTGAAGGTATACCCCACCTTTGTCGGCGTTATTTTGCCGCGCCAGCCGTAATCCACCGTCAACTCGTACACGCCATTAGTATTGGTTGTCGCGGAACCTCCGCCAGCGTCTGCTAATACAAATACATCTTCGACAGTTTCGCCCTTGTCAGAGCGTATCGTACCAGAGATGGTTTGCTTCGATAACGTTGCGATGAAGTTCTGATCAAACTCAGGACCGAAAAGTTCATGGTATTCTATCTCAGGCGGGCTAAAGATATAACCTGCCTTTGTCGGTTTAATGGTGCCGCTCCAGCCGTACTTAACGACGGCGCTGTAAGTGCCGTCCTCATTACTAATAACGGCTTTACCCGGAAAACCTGTTATTATCGCAGAGCCTGTTCCAGCAGAACCGTTAATCGTAAAGGTAATCTCTTTAGCAGTGTAGTTCTGGTTCTTCTGGTCTTTGTTAATGAGACTGTATACGTTACTGGGCGGCGTGATCTCGTAACCTTCCTTCATAGGCGTGACCGTTCCGCTCCAGTTATAATCAACAGTGGCACTGTACAAACCGCCCCCGCTGGTAACCGGATTACCCGGCAGGCCATCCATTGTTACGCCGTCCATACCAACGGAACCGGAAATGGTTAATGTAATCACTTTCGCAGTGTAATCCTGATTGGTCCGTTCGCTGGTAAGTTTAGTGTAGTTCATCGTGGCCGGTTCAAAAGTCCAACCTGCCTTTACCGGTGTAACCGTCCCGCTCCAGCCGTAGTCGATGCTGGCGCTGTAATAGCCGCTCACATCGGTAAAAACAGCAGCACCCGGAAAACCCTTCATCTCCACACCGTCCATACCAGCCGTGCCGGATATCGTAAAGGTCATCACATTCGCAATGTAATCCCGATCGGCCTGAGCGCTGATAAGGTCACTGTATGACAGCTCAGCCGGCTCAAAGGTATAACCATCCTTCGTCGGCGTGACCGTCCCGCTCCAGCCGTATTCAACCGTGGCGCTGTAAATGCCGTTCACGCCGGTAGTCGGATTATCCGGCAGACCGTTCATTACTACACCCTCTACTCCGGCGGAACCGGAAATTGTAAAGGTCATCAGTGTACCTCTGTAGTCCTGATTCATCTGGTCCCTGGTAACAGCAGAATATGGCTTACTGGTTGGCGTGAAGATGTAACCAACCTTCGTTGGCGTGACCGTGCCGTTCCAGCCGTAGTCCACGATGGCCTTGTAAGTGCCGTCGCTGCCGGTAATCGGATTATCCGGCAGACCCTCCATTACTACACCTTCCATACGGGTTGTGCCCGAAATAACAAAGGTCTTCAGCGTTGCCGTGTAGTCCTGATTAATTTGGTCGCTGGTAACTTTGAGGTAGGGTCTGTTAGCTGGTTCGATGTTGTAACCGGCCTTTATCGGTGTAACTGTACCTCTCCAGCCGTATGGAACGATGTCACTATAATTGCCGTTCTCGTCGGTAACAGGATTGTTAGGCAGACCTCTCATCGTCACGCCGCTCAGACCTGGTATTGAACCGGAGATGGTGTAAGTTATCGCTTTGCCTTCAATCGCTGCCTGGACGCTGACGTTCAGCGCGCAGAGCAAGATTACTACGCAGAGGACTACCACGCCGTCCGATAAAAATTTCCCGTTCTTTTTCCTTGCCATAAGTCAATGTACCTTTCTGTAGCCATTAACCGGCAATGTTTCTGCAGCTCCTTTGCCTTGTATCGGCAATTCAGCTTGCTTCTTTAGTAAAAAATCTCTTTGCCGGCTCGCTACCATTGAACCTCTATTTCTTCTCCAAGCTCCTGTTCTAACTTCACAACTTCAACAACCCTCTGTTCTCCCTGGGGCTGGACTCGTATACCTATTTGTTTGACCGCTCTCTCCCCGGGAGCGTATTCTAAAGCCGCCGCAAGACGGTATGTACCTGCGGAAAATTGTGAAAAATCGATAATTCCGGAAAAATCCCTGACCTCAAGCGGCAGCATTATATCTGACTCGCTGCTGCTGAGCGCTACCAATGCTCTGGGCGCACCAGTATCGCTTACAACTGCGGCTCTGCACCTGATAGGGGTAAAGTGGATGGGCCCGAAATTGCCGAACCGGGCCACAATATAATACTGGGAACCCTCCTTGAGGGCCGGGCTTAGCTTCATTGCACTGACCAAATGTTCGGCACTGATGCTCTCGTTTTTAACACCGATGTTCGCCGTTGTTACCCCTCCCCTCTGGCCGTCCGGATAAGTGGTGAACAGACCAAGAAGCGCATAATAACAGGGATGCAGCGCTGCGGTTTTCGGCATGACTGTCGTAAGACGTATGGTCTGCTGCTTGTAGCTGGGGAGCGTGAAACTCTCGGGCTCTAACTTCAACCAAGTCGTGCAGTCCAAATCATCCCCCTTCAAGTCGCCGAAAGCAACACCCTTAAGATTACGTGGTAATGCCAATGCCGTTTGGACATTGACCGTCTCATCCGAAGCATTACGGACTTTTATTGCTGTCGTGCGCGTAGCCCCCGGCCGGCAATTTATGATAACCTCACTCGGCAGCACGTCAAGCGGCGCATCGGTCGCGACCTTCTTAATGCTCGTGTCGCCGACAAAATTTATCTCCTTTTCAATCCTCTTTGCACGCCGGCCGTCCACATAGAGCACGCCGGACAGCTTGTACCTACCTGATGGCAGAGACCGTCCGATGTTAGTTTTTAATTTGAATTTGACACCCGGAATGATACTGGTTTGGACGAATTCCGCCTCTGTAACCTCTCGCCAGTGCCCATCCCAGAAACCTCTGACTTTTGCAAAGCCCTTTAAACGGGAATAGGTCCCGCCTTTGTTTGAAACATCCATTGAGACCACTGTCGTTGCAGGGTTGCCTCCAATGGGCTCAATGAGCTCCATCCCGACGCCCTCAAGCTCTATGTTGTGGCGCATCGGGCGACCCTGTACCTCAGCGAGAACGGGAACGAGAAATCGCAGGATTATAGCAATATCTGTTGTGTCTGGCCTGGGCCTCATAGTGGCTAAAATCCCCGCATTGTAAAATCCACGGATACCAGGCGGCACCTTAAAAATCATGTCCACAGTCCCTACCCCGTAGGGGACAAGTTCAACACTCGGATTTCTAAAGCGTATCCAATCTTTGCACGAAGAAAGAGTTGATACGTCAAAACCAAAGTTAGGGGAGTTAGGGTCCTCAGGAGAGTTAGGCTCAATAATTCGCCACTCACCATTCTCCCACTGCGTCAGCTCAACTACCGATAAATCTATTATGTGGGTCTCGTTAGGGTCGAGGCTTTGAAGGTCGATGCTCGCCTTGAAAAACTTACCGGGGCGGACTGCAAGCTCCATCCTCATCGGCTGGACTAAAAACTGGCCAAACGAAGGCCCGGCAGACGCAAGCACACACACCGCTATCGCGATAACCAGGAATATATGGCTATGAACACTATTTTGCTTTCTCACTTTTTACCTCCCAAAAGCTAATTCCAACGAACCGATAACTCTTTGTTATGAACTCTATTCTAATAATATCGAAAAGATAATTTCAAAGCTCCTTGTTCGTTCGCCATTCTTAGTTCATTATTGGATTTTTATGGCCCATCTCCGTGATTTTGTGATTTTAAGCCAATATTACGTCTTTTACCTTTTCGGCAAATTAACATCTTTACTTTTTATAATTCCTTCTAAAAACCCCATCATAAGGAGTGCCAATCCGCAATTTTAGGCCTTTATCAGCCTCTTAATACCTCCTCGCTTGATAACCACATTTACACCTACCTTCCCTTCCAATGACTACATTTAATCATTACCAAGTTTAACACTTTTCGACTTGGATGTCAAGTATAATTTACCCAAAACACCCATTTTAACAAAAATGTTTGTAAAAATTTAGGGAGGGGCAGATTCTACATCCGTCCCTCCCTTTTAACTTCTACATACTTTCCTAACAGTCACAAGCAGGGGATTACGGTCATTCGTCCACTATTTGACTACGACCCGTAGTCCTCTCTCGAGAAGTGACTACATCATTACTGACCTTCCCACCACGGTTCTTGGGTAGGCTTGACGGTTATCAAAAGGTCTGCAACGTGGTACTCGTTTTGGCCCTGAGCGTTAGCAGCGTTCCAGATCTGGATATCCCAGGCCCGGACGCAAACCTTTCTCGTGTGCCAATTGCCGTCACCGGGGACTATATCTGGGGCACAACCCTGACCGCAATCGCCATAAACGACCTTGTTGTCTCCGGATTTCCACCAACTGGGCGAAATACTCTCATCTACCTCGCCGCCCATTTTCACTTCAAAGTTAGCCCTTACCTTGATGTCCTCGCAATCTTCGTAGCACGGGAAGTCTCCAGTGGCGCTCTTGCCGATATCTCCGCAGGGTACCTGTTTCAGCTTAATTTTGTAGTCCCCGCACTTCTCCAGCTGTACAAAATAACCCACATCTATTAAAATGGGTATTGAACATACTTCTACAAATATGTACTCAAAGGGCCACTGGCCATCAAATTTCTGTTTGTATTTTCCAGGGTCCACTGCTTGTACAGAGGCTGTCAAGAAAGCTACAACTGCAATCGTAAATAAAATTTTCTTTACCATTTTCATTTCCCTCTCTTAATTCTTATCGCTCCTTAAATGCCGTTGTTGGCCTGTGGAGCTAATTCTGTTCCTTCGCCCAGGCCCAACAAATGCCTGAGCAACACAGTTAGCGGGCCGAAATTTTTTAACCGGCTCTGGCAAACATGCCCGCTTTTCTGCCTGAGCCGTGGCCACTAATAATACGATTCAAATCTGCGATTTCCTTCTCACAGTTATCAATCGTTTTATCGCCTAAATACCGGGCCTGTTTCTTCAGGCGGCCCGCAAGCATCCTTTCGCTTACGAGCTGTCACTTTTCACTACCTCACACCTCCTTTCTCCCCCACCCTTTTTCAAGGAAGGGGCTTTCACAGTTTTTGGATAACGTCTATCCACAAACCCTGGGCATATAATCAACTTAATTATTACGCAGTAAACTCCTCTTCTTTTTCATCACCAACTTCTCCAATTAACCCGTTGGTGGCATTACCGTAAATGTTATGGTTCCTGTATATCTTCCCGCACGGCTGAATAATTTGGGGGCCTGCAGCTTAAAGAGTAGCTCAATGTCATGCGAGCCGGTTTGTGTCTCCGATATTTTCACCGGCCTTGCCATTGAGCTATATTCATCTGTTATTGCAGGCGATTTTATAAAAATGCAATCGGGCATTATGGTGCCGCCTCCGGAGTGCTTAAGCGACGTCATTGAGGCTACAATCGGGCCGTGCAGACAGTTAGATTCCACATGGACCGTTAATGCCGCTGACGACGAGCGATAGAGGCTTGGAAACAAAACTTGTCCGGGTGCACTAAAATAGTCTGAGAATACAGGCTTTCCAAATTCAACTGAATTCGAGGTGGCGGATATGATCACGAACGGCCCCATTTCCGAGGCGTCTTTCAGAATTACGAAGGGCCCAGTATTCACATTCGCCTGGGCAATTCCAGTCAGCCCGAAAATAACCATCATCGTTGTACAAGTTATTATTACTAATCTCTTCATAGTTTTCTCCCCCCAAAAACTACTTTCAAACAATAATCACCCTGCTGCCAACAGCCGGCAACGAGTTCAACTGTTTTACCGAATTTTAAATGCTCCGTTTCGCTATTGTTGTCGCGGCACCAACTACATTATTGCCGTCCGTTATATTAGCTACGCAGAGTCTCATCTTCACTTGTCTAAGTTTTACCAGACAAGCCGAAAGTGAGGACATAAAGAAAGGATGTATGTGATGTCATTTCATCTCTCCTCACAATCACTCTCCTCATTCCCGGCTCGGCACCAAAGACAGATTAGCGCCGGTCAAGCAAAGCTGAAAGCACAAAGAAAACGCACATCACAAGGTCCAAGCTTTGCTAACTTGCCAAATTTAACATTTTTTCTTCTGTATGTCAATAGCTAAATTCTAAAATTTATCTTTTTTTTCTATTTTTGTTTCCCGGCTCATTTTAATTATTTTACCCAATCTCACCTATGATGTCAACGTTTATTTTGCCTATTTTTCCGCATTTGGTTATTTCCTCTGTTTTTTAGGACCCTAATTTCCTCCTGCAAACCTGTACCAGACGAGTCAGCCAATCCTAAAGTTTACGTAAAGCCTTGTGATACAAGAAGATACAACACACAATATATGCTCAAAATTGTTTTTCGCCTGCTGGTGGGCCTTGCGAAGTCTTCCAATATGCACAATCGGTCACAAATTTTTTTTGCCTCATTTACCTTTATTTTTTAACTATAACAATATCTTTCGATTTCGCACCAGCAGCGAAGTTCGCCTTTAATCTTCTTGCAATATTGACCGGTTGAATGTAAAGTGGAAGAAAATTTGTCCGAAATGCGTTTTTTTTAGAACGTTATGAGGTCCCGGAAAGAAAGGTTTTTGCGCCCGTAGCTCAGCCGGACAGAGCAACGGATTTCTAATCCGTAGGTCGCAGGTTCGAGTCCTGCCGGGCGTGATGCTAAGAGCTTATCCGAATAACCGTCTCATTATGAGGCCGAGCGAAAAGGTCGAGGCCAAGGCGGAACAAATCTCCCCCTACCAGCACGCCGAGATGAGCAAGGCCGAAGCGAAGCGTAAGTCCAGCACTTACAGCGTTAGTGCCAGGCAATATTCAATGCTAAAACTCTCTACCCATCTCCCAAACGAGCGTCACTCAGAGCCAAGCCTGATTCATACTGTTCTGGTAAAGTGTGCTTTTTCTCCTAATCATCAGGGAACTTCGTGCATTCTATTGAATTCCGTTGAACCGCGCCTAACGACGGTCTTCACGCGCTAAGTGAAAGCGCGCTTTCACTCAGTCGCGGTGCAAGGCTTTGTTCGCATTGTGATCGTCATTTGGCCCTAATGGTCTTGATAGTCCATACTGTAGCTCTACACAACTGAAACAGAACATATGGAGCGAATCCCACAGCCCATGTGAGAGGGTCGAAACAGTGGCCAAAGAGACCTACATAGAATTCGACTGCCTTACTGCCAAAGGCGATTGAGAGAACCGGCCCGCAGACTCCGAAGCCCACAAGCAGGCTTCCAAGGAACACAAGGAATTCTCTCGCGATAATCTTATCCATCTCATTCATCACATGCGAACTACTGATTATATGGTTTACGTATAACATCCCTAACTTCTCGTCATTCAGAGGAATCCCAGTCTCTGTTGTGCCCTCACAAAACACAAAAAATTCTGACCTGTCAATAAAGATTTGACAAACAAATAGGCGCTTTCTTTTCGATTAATACAGTGATTTGACTTAGCCAACGGTGTACTCAACCGTTTTAATCCTTGGATTATCGCTTGATTTTGGGCAATTCGACAAACTAATTGCATCTAAGTTGCTTATCTCTAGCCGGTAAAACTCATTTAAGCGACAACCTTGAACAGCCTCACCTCCCCCTTCACCCTCACCGCACTCAATCCGAGCGGCAAGAAGGTAGTTTCGCCGAGTTATTTCTTTGTTGCAATGGTGATGTCAACCTTTTCGTCCGCTTTTCCTGTTGAACCTGCAAAAGGATTTTGCTTGACTACTTTATCGACCGTATCTGGATCATCACTGGTTTCTTTGCTGATATTACCCAGAACGAGATTGTGTTTTTCAAGAACAGCCTTCGCTTCCTCCAGAGTCATGCCTTTCACATCAGGTATTTTGATTTCAATTCCGAATACCTTTTTGACAACATTGTCCAGCCATATTAAAGCCCTGCGAGAGCCGTAACCGCTGATTGCCCCAATTCCAAATGCCGCAAGTACCTGGTTAGTGAAGTTATCATCTGGTGTAAAGTTTCCACCCAGGGTAACAATGCCACTACGGAATAAGGCGTACACCATTGTCGCTAAGGCAGCTCCGATTAAGGGCTGGCTTATGTATTTCCAAACATATCGCCGATTAAAAGCCTTTCTTTCAGCATGCCAACCGATAAAGCTGCGGATTCCATTGATAGTGCCTCCTAAGCCTCCACCAATAACGGCGTATACCATTATCAGGAATACGGGAGATTTTGGATCATCTATTTCAATACCGTAACCTGTCCAAGTAGCGAAAAATAGGAAAGTACATATGAAAAGTACAACAACTAAATACAGAATGCTAAATACTGCCACAACAACATCCAAAGCCCCCTCCGGCACTACTTCATAAATCTTCCCTGTTTGCTTGTCCACGAAATCTTCTTGTTTCATCTTCTGCCTCCTTTAAAGCTTGTTGGATTAAAGAATAACATCCCTTATTTTTAGTTCCTTTTGCTAATTTTTTACCTCCATGTGAGTGTATAGTGCTACTTAATTATACATAGCTGGAAAGTCACCTTTTTTCCCCTTTCCTTTTCAAACCATATACTACCCAAAATTCTCTAATACGTCAAGGGCAAACCTCAATTCCCCCAAAGCAAGGAATTCCGCATGCTTTAGTCTGTTACAAATGAAGTTGTGCGCAGAATGGTCACAAAATAGTGACGTGAGCATAAAAATCTATTTTCCCCCAAACCGGGTTAAAGGGGCTGATAAACCAAGGGGCGCTTCAAACGACATACCAAATCGGTTTTTATTTTGCGTGGCGTTTGATCGATCCGGCAGCAGAGGCAAAGATTTTTGTTTTCAGAACAAGCAATCTCCCTCCCTCGAAAGAGGGTGGGCAGGGAGATTGCGGTCATGCGAACAGAGAAGATGTGCAGCAGCGGGAGGCGGTTTTGTTAAGGCGTCAGCCTTTAAAAAATAGCCTTTTTGGTTTCAGGTACGCCGCGTCACGCTGTTAGAAAAATTATTGTGCGCCAAATGGCCACAGTATCAGTAATGTGTAGGGCCGCTTCAAAGATGGTGCCAAATCGTCTTTTATTTGGCGACAGCTTTGACCGGCCCGGCAGCAGTGAGACCTTTTAGTTTTAGAACAAGCAATCTCCCTCCCTCGAAAGAGGGTGGGCAGGGAGATTGCGGTCATACGAACAGAGAAGATGTACAGCAGCGGGAGGCGGTTTCGTTAAGGCGTCAGCCTTTTATCTTCCCCTGTTTGATTCCGGCTACGTCGGGTTAGGCACTTTAGCTCACTTTAGTCACTTTAGTCACTTTAGTTCACCTTAGGAACTTTAGGCACTTTAGCCCAATCCTCACTATCCAGCATCCCTATCCGCTGCACGCTATATGTTATACCCCGTAGGGTACATTTATTCATACGCGGATCGGAAAGCTGAATTAACCTTTGCAAAATCAATCGTTTAGGTTATCCTCTGAGCCTTTGATATTCAA
>SMTZ1_10010364_pt1 | contig 12102 bp, 12 predicted proteins | sample DeeMarSWOR136_30_FD_25667 | JGI IMG/M metagenome (IMG submission 25667) | reverse complement strand
ACTACAAACGCAACAAAGGAGCAGATGAATAATGAAAATACATCCAATAATTGTAGCGCATAATTGTGGTTATGTTGGCTATGAGGAAGAATGTTATTCGTTAGAGGCTACTAGAAAGGCTTACCAAGAATGTGATTACTTAGAGATTGATTTGATATTAAAAGAAATCAATGGAGAAAAAAAATGGTGGTATTTTCATGAAGGGATTTTCGGTGGGGAAGGTAGGGAGAATGGTATCTCCATCGATCAATTTTTAGACGAATTCAATGCCGTTGCGGATGAAATAAGTTCAAGCTCTAAGAAACCTGGCTTATTTTTAGATCTTAAAGAACACCTTAACCGAGAAGGTGTGAATAAATTAATGGATTATCTCAATAACAAATATAATAACAATATAATCCCTACTGGCACGCCTCTAATGATCTACACGGGGCGAGATGCTCTTCAAGCAGTATTTCGAGACACAACACGTCATTTTGTGAAGTGGTTATGCAATAATGAAAATTCATTGATGTTGGATTCCGAATACTGCCCCAAATTGACAATTGTGACCAGAGAAGTTGATGTGGAAAAAATAGTAAAAAGTAAAGTAAAGGCAGCTTTGAACAACGACGAAAAAACGTGGTTTTGGGATAATTTCAATAAAAATGTCTGGTGGAGTTTTAATCCACATCCAAGTTGGCTTTACAAATATTTTCATAAATACTTTAAACAAGAATATCAAATCTTTGAAAATAGCATCACACTTATTCCTTGGTTTACCAAAAGAGAAGAAACGGAAGAGGAATGGATTAAAGTTATTCTTACAATACTAAAAAATTATTGGTTATATAAGAGTCATTGCATTAAGTCTGGAATGACGCCACACCCAGCTTCTTGGGGAATTATTTCGTACAAACCGAACGAATTAATAGATTTTGTGAATAATCTGTCCTTTGATGACTTCTAATTCAAAAATCAGTGAACTTAACTAGATCAATCGGTCTTATATTTTTTTACTACAAATTTTATATGCTTTTTGGCAAGTTTATGATCAGGATTGATTCTTAACGCCCTGCTATAACATTCAAGGGTCTTTTTGTAATCTTTTATTGAGAAATATGCAAAGCCCAATTTAAACCATGCTTCTGCATTCTTTGGGGTAATTTCTACAACTTTTTGATAACGTTTAACTGCTTTCTCATGCTTACCAAGACCGCTATATACAACCCCCATGTTGTACCACGCTAGTACATACCTAGAATTGAGTTCCACTGCTTTCTGGTAACACTCAAGTGTTGTTTTTGGGTTATTCAATTTATAATAAGCGTTTCCCATGTTATGCCATATTTTATACAGTTCTGGAGCAATTCTTAGTGCTTTTTCATATTCTTCAATTGATTTTTGGTAATTTTTTTGCTTGAAATACGAATTTCCTATCTCCAAATAATCTTCTAAAGATATCAGGTTTATAAAACCATTCTTTGAGTTTAAGAATTTTTGATATTGTGAATACTTCTGAATTGTGTCTTCTAGGCTTCTTTTTGATGGTTCATAACCTGGGTTGATCTTCAATGCAAATCTATAACAATATATTTCTTGAAAATAGTCACCTAAACCTCTATATGCAAGTCCCATGCTATGCCATGCATTTACATATTCATTGTTGTACTCAATTGCCTTTTCATAGAAGTTGATAGCATTATTGTAATCGCCTAGTTTGTAATAAGAATCTCCTATATTATTCCAGATTCTGTATTCTCTTGGGGACGCCTGTACTGCTTTCTTGTATTCTTCTATTGCATTTTGGTACATTTTTTGCTCAAAATATGCATTTCCTCTCTCTAAGTAGTTCTCGGCCGAAATCTCTACAGAATCTTTCTTTTGAGTAATCCCTTTTATAGGCAAGACGACCTCTTTTTCAACTTTGTCTTCCTCTTTTTCCGTCTTTTGTTCCCTTTCTTGCTCTTCCTTCATTAGTTTATCTTGATATTCTGATTGATTCTCAATAACTTCTTCCAACTTCTTTTTTACAATCTCATAGTTGGGATTGATTTTCAAGGCATTTTCATAACATTCAATCTCTAAAAAATGATCTCCTAACTCTCCGTAAGCTATTCCCATATTATACCATGCACCTGCATACTCATGATTAATTTCCACTGCTTTCTGATAAGCATCAACTGCTTGCTCGTACCTGCCCAATTCTATGTTCGCTGCACCCATATTGCTCCATGCTAATGCATTCTTAGAGTCAATTTTTACGGCTTTTTTATAGACAGCAACTGCTTGTTCACATTTGCCTAATCTGTGATAGGAAATGCCCATTCGATTCCATGCATCTACTAGATCTGGATTAATTTGTAATGCTTTTTGACAGCATTCAAGAGTTTTTTCATAGTCACCTATTTGAATGTAAGCATCTCCCAAGTTATTCCAAGCTAATGCATATTTTGGATTGAGCTTCACTGTTACTTTATATGAGGCTATCGCCTTTTTGTATTCACGTAAATTATGATAAGCAACACCTAAGCCATTCCATGCTGCATGGTAGTTTGAATCGATCTCTACTGCCTTTTCATATTCTTTTATGGCTTTTTTGTACTGACCTTGTGCCAGATAGTTGTCTCCTGTTTCAAAATACTCCTCTGGCGTATGCTTAGTATACATTCTAAAAAACCTTCACAAAGTCAAGTTAAATATGAAAATTATTGCTTCAACTTATTTTTAGTTTCTGGAAAACATTTCCACAATATTTTTTAGAAACCGCACTTCGGTTTATTATCTCAATTTAGAGAGATTGCACTATTTCAGCAAAGTTCTAGATGAAGAACTTGATTCTCTTGATTAGATCATAACAGAACTGTTTGATGAACTGGTAAATATAACTAAGAACGAAGATGGATCGTAAAAAAACACAGTTCAACTTATTTTTATTTTTACTCGCTATTGTTTTTCGAAAAAGTGAATGGAACAATCTTTGCACTTAAGGGATTTTACTTAAGGGGACTAAAATCTCAAAATCTAACTTAATGGGATAAATTAGCGTTGTAAATAACAATGTCTTTGTTTAGGGGATTAACACTAGCTGCATAACCATTTGTTGAGGTTATTTTTTCAACTATTTTCTCAAATGCGTAGTGGTTCTTTACGTTTCTTAACGTGATTTTATCATGGACGTCTAATAAATCTAGAAGTAACTGGGTACAAATGCCCTTTCCTTGGTAGTCTGGTTCGATTTGGATGTCGTCTATGAATAATTTTCTGCCATTTGTAAACGTATAATAGCCTACGATCTGTCCACTAGATATAATATCCTCTATCATTCTATATTCCACCAAAATGCGTAAATTTAGGCTTTAATTCACGCTTTATTCGATTTCCAAAAAATTCGCGTTAATACATCGCTTTCATAGATGCAATAGTTGGAATATAAAGCTTAAATGTAGTTGCTCTTTCTTGGATCTCAGGATGAGTATGCCGTATGAATGTTACCTTTTAAAGTTTCTGGTAAAGTCATCCACTACTTTATCGACTATATCAAATCTAATATTTTTCTATACATTAGCTATTAGCACAAGCGATATCTCAATTGTGAATAACGTTGTATTACTTTTGAATATAATTAGATCTTCAACAAACTTTAGGGTTCCATTGAAAATGTAACAATGGCACCTTCATCAATTTCTTCAATTTCTGTGATCTTGGCTTTCAGATTAACATCTTCTAACAAGAACCGAAAATCATCAAAATAGTCGTAGAAGCCACATGTATAGCAAAAGTGTCCCTTAAACTCAATGTTAAAACTGCTGTTGTCGACTGAGACCAATCGCGCTACAACTTCAGGAGTTCGATATTTGTTGTATTCTTCGATTGTTTGTGTTAGTATTTTTTCCAATGACTGCTTATTCAAGAGGGATACTTCCACGTCAAGTTTAGTATAGATTGAATTAGCTATCTGTTTATTTCTGCTTCAACCAGTTCTCTAGCCAACTTCTCAATGATACTATCCTTTACCATAGATTAAGTCTTCTAACATTTCGGAATGTACTTTTTTTTGATAGTTCTTGCAATTTTATCGGCCAACTCGTATTTATCAAACTCCATATTCAATTCCTCAATCAGTTTCTCCAAACTTAACTTTACCTCATCATTGGGACCTGGAAGCGATACTATGATAGATGGGGCGAAAGTCCCAACACCGATCATCACACCAGTTTTTGCATGCCTGCCTGTACCTTGATGGAACTTCATAATGTATGCAGTTGCAGCTTTAGGATCGATCCTTCTTAAAGCTTCAATTGTTCGATCCTTAGCTTCAGCCCCTACACCACCTGTCGTTATAATTAAACCGTATCCTTCATCTATAGAATTCATAATGGCCGCAGCTATTTGATATTCATCATCTGGTAATGCAGGGCCTATAGTTACCTTATATCCTTCACTTACGAGTCTTTCTTTTATGTAAGGAGAATTTGTATCTTTGATAACATCTTTCCTTACCTCTTCTCCCGTCGGGAAGACCATACATCTTCTCGATATTTTTTGTAGCAACTCATCAGCGATATCTTTTGTTTTAGTTAAAACCTTACGAGCGAACTGTTCGTCTAGTTCTATAAATCCCAAAACGCCCTCAGAATGGATACTTGTTTTATCAGAAATTTCAACTCCTGAAATACTTCCTAAGTTCTTTAGCAACTCTTTTTTCTTTCCGTATATGTGTTCAGCTTTAACTGTATTTCTTAAAACGTCAATCACAACATGATCTGGCCCTGCATCTGTGACAAACACTTCTTCCATTTTGAGACCAAGCGTCTCTGAAACAACCTTTGCAAGTTCACTTAAATTTACTTTTCTCAAACTAATGTCTGTAATCCACAATTCCGTTTTACCGAGAAGATTGACTTCCATTACACCACATCCAGTTTCAGGTCGAGCATGGGGGCGTCAATTATTGCCCTTCCAACATCAAGAATATCTACATCAAAGTTGAGATAGTCTGGTATGCTTTCTAAAGATATAGAACCGCTAAACGCTAATTTTACTGATTCTCTGATCCCAAAATCTTTCAATTTTATAGATACTAATGTGATATCCTCTTTCTTCCCTGTATCTATCATAATAATATCTGAACCCGAAGATCCTGCTACTAAAGCCTCCTTCCAAATCTCATTAGTCTCACCTTTAAGCTGTACAACCTTAATCATATCAAATTCTTCTACAGCTTCAAGCGTTTCTTTTATACCTCCAAACATCCTGATATAGTTTTTATCTAAATAAATAAAAGGATCGGAGGAAATTCTTATATCCACGCCACCTATTTTGATTGCTTCCCTGATCTCGAATTTTATCTGATAGGGCATTTTCTTCCAACCTCCACATACAATACGAATTTTTCCCCCAGATAGTTTGACGGCTTTTTTGGCGGCAGTAGCAATGCCGGATGTTTTAGAAATGAGACCAATGAGTATATCTTCAGCAATAGCTATTTGCTTGGGTGTTCCTATTAGTTTTGCGATTATATCATTATCCTCTAGCTCATCACCTTCTGAAAAAAAGGGTTCTATCTTCAATCCCAACTCCATAGCCTTGTTAACGATTCGCTTAATCCCTGCAACCACACCTCTCTCGGCTGTCCAAATTTCTGCTTCGACTCTCTTATTTAAAATATTATGGAAGATATGATCTCTCAGATCAGTATTTTGATCATATCTTATCCCCAATTTTCATTCCCCTCTGCCTGCACCATTTCGGCATAGACTTTTGCTCAACCGCTTTATTGACTTCAAAAGTTTTTTCAACTAATTCTTCTGCGAGTGGTGTACTCACATTTATTGCTCCAGGAGCTCCATCAAAAATTAATATCTTATCCGTATCAGCAATCCTTGCTGCAAATTCGATCGCCGTTTGTAGATCCTTTGCAACTACGGCGTGCCTCATAAACTCAATGTTTTGGGGATCCTTCTCGAATACATCTGCCTGATGTTCGCCTACAACGATTGTGGGAATCATTTTAGCCCAGAAAACGCTTGGGTACCCGCCCCAAGCATAATTTATTACCATCGCCTTAATCGCAGGATTTACCGGCGGGGTATCTGGAATCAAAGGTCTGTCATCTTTTCCATAAAATGCCTCAGTGTACCAAGTGTAACCTGGTAAAGGATAATCCAAGTCAAATATATCCACGCTTGATGCTGATAAATTCGCAAAAATCATACCTGCGGAGAAGACATATGGAATCGGTGCTTGGAAATCTAAAACAACGATACATTCATCAATTCGGCTAAGTAAACTCAGGATTTTTCCGTAATATCTGAAATTATCAATCGTTAACCTTTCATCTAAAGCAAAAAGGTCATTGTCCGCATCCACACCAGCAATTCCAGCGGGTGTTGGTTTTAGAAATGTTGCAAAAGTCCACTTGTTCTGTACAAACTCAGAGTTGAAAATGGCTCTTGCAACAAAGTTCGCACCTCTTGGTCCTAAATTGTGATGATAAGTAGATCTAGTTTCAATCCTTGCATAAGACATTCCAAATGGTTTTACGGCCCTATCGACATGTCTATGAAAGTGAATCTCTCTTACATCGCTATTATGCGCATGGACTATCCAGTCAGCGTCATAGCATTTTTTAATGCCATATAACGTTCCAATCTCGGTTTCTATTGGTATTCCTTCATCAATGGGAGTAACACCTTTCGCTTTACCTTTACCAAAGTACTCATCCAAACCAAATCTTCGTATATATTCGTCAGATTCTCTGAATCTCAAACCAACTCCAACTTTAAGACGGATATTCTCCGAACCTGTTTTCTCTGCAATAACATCTTTAATTGCTTTGAGCATTTCGGCATATGGTTCTCCCCCAGCAAGTAGGAATCCATGATGGGATCCAAGTATATTCACGGAATCTTCAGGTTTTATCATACTCATATCCACATTTGCGAGGGCATCTACGGTTGCTTCTCTAACCGCTTTGATTCCCCTCTCACTAGGATAGATATTCTCTGGTATGTCACGGAACAACTCTCTTACTCTTAGTGACACGATGTTTTCTAAATCGCAGGCTCTAGTTTTTATATGGTCAGGATCAGGTCCGTATCTAGATTGTTTAGGAAGAAGAGGTCTTACAGGCTTCTCTAATTTAACAACCATCTTTAATCACCACCTATTTCGCACTATCTAAAAGTTTCTTCAGCAGTGCTTTATCCTCATCAAAATAAAATCCTCTAGCCGAATATTTTTGGATAATTTCTTCGGAGATATCCCATACGGTAGGAGTGATTCCATACCACTGCCAACCTTTCTCAACGGGCTTGGGTTCAATTCCAGCAGCTTTAAGGAGCCGAAGAATGGGTTCAATGCATTCAACTTTACACCCAGTCCTAACACCAGTTTTTATTGAGATTTCTTCGGGCGAGGTTGCTCCTAACAAAATTGCTGCAGCCACTTCATCCGCCCTTGTTCCAGTACAGAAACATACTATCTGTTCTGGATGTATTTTTGCTTCAAAACAAAGTTCAGCTATCTCTTTTTCATCTACTAACCTAGGATCAACACCTATAATCTTGGACTCCTCTAAAGTTTTCAATGCAATTGCTCCCTCGAAATCACATCTTTCAACACATGCCCCACATCCCGCACATGTATTCAGATCGACAACTGCGCGTTTCTCTTTTTTCTCTCCAAAAATCTTTATGGATAAAGTGGGACACACTTTTTCACAAATCTTACAACCCGTACATATTTCAGAATTAACCTCAGCATACATATTTACAACTCTCATGCAATCTCCTCCTTAGAATGTTTCTTTTTCAAGAAGGATATCTCCACATCAATTTTAATTATCGAAAAAAATACAGAAGCATTTCAATTTTATCATGATATACTAGAGGTCTATTAAGTTTAATGGATGACGATAGTAGTGAACAATTTAAGAGCAATGATATCAACATCAGTTTATGAGTCTTTCAAGAAAGCAAATATTAGTTATCGGTGGTGGGGAAGTCGGATATAACGCGCTTACGTTTTGTAGGAGAAACAACTTTGCTGTTATAATCATTGATAGTAACCCGCATTGCAAAGTTCGTTCAGAAGTAGATTTGTTTGAAATGAACTACGATTTCGATAAAATCAAACAAATTCAGGCGGGTAAATCAATATTATTTGTCATTAATGAGAGCTTAAATGAATTACTCAGTTTACTTCAAAGATTTGAGTTTGCATACATCATCCCTGCCATCCCTGTACATGCAATGGCGAAATTAACGTATGCTTACTTAAATCAAAAAGATATAGAAGTGAGACCAGCGCCTGATTTGATTAAGCTAATAAAAAAAAGAATAGCACCTAGTTTAATTCACTGTTATAATGAACAAGATGGAATTATCGTTGCTAGTTTCATGCCTGCTGGTCAGAATTGTTCTCCAAATTGCAATGAATCCATGAAATGCCCAGTAACAGGAATCACAAAACCAAAACCCTTGTATGAACTTTTCAAAGATGCCTGTGTTGGGTTTCCAGCAAAGATACTAGTCAGTGAGCAGTTAGAACCGAATTTGGGGGGTATTCCAGGAAGTTCGGTTAAAGAACTGTTCCAATTTCTTAATTTGTTGAATGATCAAATGATTATTGGAACCTCTTGTATTTGTCACGGCATAATAAACGCGATCGAACTTCAAACTTCTTGAAAAATCACTGAACGTTTTGATAATCGCTTCAGTTGCATGAAACTCTTGTTTAACGCAGTTAAAATAATACCAAGTCCGTCATTAACTAGTCAAAGAGACCTTTTCAGAAGTTTAAACTTAAGTTATGATGATGAAAAAAATAATGAGGTTTGTTTTTAGTTCTGTTGCGCTACACGGTAGATATCATTTTTTGCCTACTACCCACTACTAATCAGTTGGTTCGAAAGCATCTTTATCGGCCCCGCATACAGGACATAGCCAGTCATCTGGGAGGTCTTTAAAAGGTGTGCCTGGCGCTACACCAGAATCTGGATCTCCTGCTTTGGGATCATATATATAACCGCAGACTGAACATTGGTATTTTTGCATTCACATCCCTCTAGGTATACTATTCTTCTCATAGAGGTTTCTTCATATTTAAACAATAAAGACGAAAAAGAAAAAATTGATATTGAGACCGCAAGTGCTTGACCTATTAAAAGAAGCGGAATAAATGCCGTTACAATATCATGAAAATCTTGTAATTCTGGTACGAATGCGAAAAGTAAGCCTGTACCAAGAGCTACAAATACGCCCAGTTTCAATAGATTTTTCACAATGTTCATTTGTGTTGTAGTTAATCCCGCAACTAATTGTTCCCTCGCAGAAAATTCAAATTTCTTAACACTAAGGCAAACTCCATCATCATCTAAATTGCAGAAATCAACAAAAACTTCATGTTTACCTTTACTTAGAGGTATAATGTTCACTGAAACTTGTGCTGTGTCGCCAGGAGTTATATTAAGTTCTATATCATCAGGAGAAAGAACAGTTAACACGGATGCAAACTTAAGCCGAATTCCAGAAGTCTCTGCAATGTTTTTGATTAACATCCGCGCTTTTGTTGCAGTTTTGACAACAAAGGGTTTATCAGTATCTATATCCAGTATTGCTCGCTCTGATATGAAATCGCTTTCAATTTCCCGCAGTTTTCCTTTTGCAACATCTTCTCTGTTGTCTGCTGACAGCGCATCTACTGAAAGAAATATTACAAATACTAAGGTACAAATGACTGCACTCAGCCCTAATAGATACGGATTTGCTGTTCCCGTTATAAAAGCATTGAACTCATAGATCATAAGCGCCAAAACCGCGATCATCGCTAACGTATTTATTGCCTTTGCAATTGTTTTCATACTTGTTTTCCTCCTACACCTTCGCTTCTAAACGCTCAATTTCTTGTAGTCTGTAATTTCTGATTATATAGAAAACTAAAGTAAGCACTATCATTTCAACGATGATAATTAGAAAGACGAAGAAATAATCATTCCATATATCCACTGGGACTTGACCGAAAAAGAGCTTTAATGCACCGATTACCGCAGAAAGAAGCGTTAACACCAAAATAAATGAGCCAAATATTCGAAATGATTCACCCGGTTCCGGTAAAACTTTATATGCAAACTTATAGCAAGGTGGATTGGTAGGGTCATAATATTTCATCGCGTCATCCAGTTTTGTTTTCGGTTTTGGATAAAATGTCACGGTTTTTACTCCATCATCAAAGAGATAGATTGAAACGTCCTTTTTGACTTCTTGTTCAGGCGCAAGATCATCGACTTCTATTAAGTCGATCTGGTCTTCAGCGTTTACTTCTATTCTCCAACTCATATTTACTGGTAACTTGTTTTTTAACGTCAGCCTTAATATCTCATGGTCGTCATTGACCAGTCCATCCTCACCTAGAACTTCGACCTGAGATATTTCTAGCAAGGATTTGTCAGGTTTTGCCATTACTTTGAATGTTGAACTTGCTTTAATCACTTCCAACCTTTTTCTTGCTCGCCGTCTTTCCCAGAAGAGGACTAACAATTGAATAGGGATCATGGCTACTACTATGAACAATGAATTCCAGAATACAATGCTACCTGCAATTCCTAGTCCTAATTCTACTGTTGGAACTACGCCCACAGCGAAAAGGCCAAGACCGATAAAACTACCTAAGAAGATCCCCATGCCAAGAACTGAAACGATCGTATTCCACACAACCGATGTAAATTTGTCTTTCACTATATTTGTTTCTGCATCAACATCTTCCTAAAAAGCTAATTAGGTTCCCCAAATCGAGAGGCTCTCCGTTAATGATAACATTATTAATTATATCCAGCAAAAGAGTTCCAAGTCCAGCAGTAAGTGCTCCTATAGGACCTCCGAACCATAATGCCGCTAAAGCGGGAATAAATATGAATACACGCAGTTCTCCATGGCCGCCAAAAAGTGTAACATTGCCTTGAATTAATGCGTTAACCGCATAAATGACTGCTAAACCAATGACGAAAAACTTTTTTTCCCATAAGTCTTTCAGATTCTCTTTTAGTGTAGGTTTTATCGCTCGCATATTTGCTCCTCCGTTTTATTGTTATAATCGTAAATTATTTTTGGCAGACCTCGAAACGGGTATTATTATTTATTAAAGATTTGGTGAAAAGTGAAATGAGGCGATAGACAATGGAAAGAAAAATACCTTCATTGACAGTTGATATGATAATCCTACTAAAAGACAATTCTATTATACTAATTAAACGAAAGAAAGCGCCCTTTGCAGAACATTGGGCACTTCCCGGGGGGTTTATTGAATACGGAGAAACTGCGGAACATGCAGCAATTAGAGAAACAAAGGAAGAAACTGGACTCGATGTTGAGATAATGAAACTTGTAGGAGTTTATTCTGATCCTAAGAGAGATCCTAGGGGGCATGTGATTGCTATTGCCTTTTTAGCCAGAGAAATAGGAGGAAATTTAGTTGCTAGTGACGACGCTAAAGCAGTTAAAGTGTTTAAAATTACAGAAATTCCAAAAAATCTTGCTTTTGACCATGCTAAGATCTTAAAAGATGCACTGGGTGACTTCTGAGTCAAACTTTGTCGCATTCCATACTCATTTAAAGTGGTATATGAAAAATGGATTCATGCCAGACATTATTGCAGATTTTTCTGAGGAATTACTTGATAAATTGGAAAAATTTGTGCAGCAGGGAATATACACTGATGTAAAGGAATTATTGAGAGATGTTATTAACTATTACTTAACAAGATCACGTCCTGAACTCCTTGCAAGCAATGAATTCTATAAGAACTCCCAAGAATTTAGATTACCAGAAGTAGAGCTAAAAAAACTTGTAAAAATTATTTTTAGTGATTGTTTTGAAAAGTGATATTACTTAACTGTCCATTTTTTGACCTCATCTATTGATATGATGTACTAGCATTAGACGAAATTGAATAAAAAGAGAATAGTGATAATGCTAGTTCATTTTCAATACTTATAGTGAGGGGGGTCTTGTTGTGACATCCTCCCCACCCTTTCGGCTGGGGCTTCCAGCGTTCCATCGTGGTCTCGTTCCCTCACGGGAAGCGATGCTTCGCCTACGTTTATGGGCTTACGGAAACTTACC